>Ga0310813_10001634_pt1 | contig 13555 bp, 29 predicted proteins | sample YN3metagenome_FD_203086 | JGI IMG/M metagenome (GOLD analysis project Ga0310813, IMG submission 203086) | Soil microbial communities from experimental microcosm in Duke University, North Carolina, United States - YN3 | ecosystem: Engineered > Artificial ecosystem > Soil microcosm > Unclassified...
TTTGCTCTCTCCTAAAGGATCTTGGGGTTTCTCGACGGTGTTCCCTTATAAAGACCGAACTGCTGCCGAGGGGAGCAATCTCTTCGGCAGCTTTCATTAAAATCTAAGTAATGGATTTAAACCCCTTTACAAAGGGTAGCAAATATTTTATATTTATAAACTATAGAAAGGAAACAAATGGAATTAGTAAGAGAAATGGAATTATTAGACAATAATACTCTAACTGTAATTACTCCTACTCGGCTTGCTGAATATATAGTGAGTAAAAGAGGGAGTATGACTCCATTGAAGATTCAAAAATTAGCATATTATTGCGAATCTTACCATTTAGCGTATTTTGAAAAATCTCTAATAAATTCCGATTTCCAAGCATGGGCACATGGTCCTGTCAATCGTGATATATTTGATATGTTTGATGGGCGTTATGGAATGTATGATATAGTTTCTATTAAAGATTCTGCCTTTAGCGGCTGTGATATAAAATTGTCCGATAGCCAAATATCATTATTAGATGATGTATTAGTTGCTTATGGAGATGAATCTTCTTATGATCTTGAGTGCAGAACCCATAGTGAACTGCCTTGGATTGAAGCTAGAATAGGCATTCCAAATGGAAGCTCTGCAAATACTATTATAAAAAAAGAAACGATGCAATCATTCTACAAACAATTCATATCCTAAAATGTCTAAAAATAGGATTAGTAAGAATAAGCCTAACTCGCTTATCAACAAACCTCCGGTTCCTCAGTCCAGTTACAATTCTAAAATAAAGTTTAGTTACAAAGATTTTTGCACCACCCAATGTAACTGGCCTGGGCAAACATATAGTAATTGGCAGGATGATAACTTACTGGATAAATTAATGAATAAATTGACAAGTATTTCCGGACTATCCTTTAACGAAGCAAAAAATCAACAAATAATAAGAGAATATGGAAGTTTCCCTCCAAAAGATAAAACTGAATTTACACATCCTCGCCATGTTATTGAAGATGCGAGTTGGGCAAAATTTGATATTCAGGGTAAAGTGAGAGTTATTGGACATATACTATCAGATACCTTTTATATTGTATTTTTAGATAAGAATCATTTATTCTGGAAATCTGAACTTAAACATACATAATATTTTAAGAATTGACAATTCCTCCCCAATAACATATCTTTCCTCGATGCTCAGTAAAAGCACCGACCGCCATACCCTAATCAAATTCCTCAAATCCAAAGATAAAGAACTTTTTAACCCTAAGCTCTATTACGATACATTAACCCCCGTCCAAATGATATGCCTTAAAACCGGCTACGGAGCCAATGGTGAATGGAAAGTCAGAGTTAATGCCATAGACCTATTCGATGCTTGCTGCCCGACATGCACCTTCAAAAAGGCCACAGAAAGAAAAAAGGAAGACCATAAAAAGACGGTAGAAATCCATAAGGAAGAATTCAGGAAAAAGTTCTGGGAGGTATCCAAGCTCTATTTAAATCACAATGAATATAAGTTCACAGGCAAGGTAGTCAGAAGGACCGGAGCCTACCTAGAAGACCCTAAAAAGTTTGTAATGCTAGGGCAGCTTGAACATAATTGCGGATTCTCTTTCTTTAGAAAAATAGACGCATTGTACTCGGCGGAATATGACTGTCCTATATGTGACCAATTCGGTTTTGATCGAAATAATAAAAAGTATGACGGTCTAGAGGAATTACCGGATGGAATTCTTTTAAAGATAGAATCGGGAGCCAAGAAAAGAAGAGGGGGAGGCAAGAGGAATTTGGAGTTTAATGTAACAAAAGAATACCTATGGAAACTCTATCTTGAGCAGGGAGGATTGTGTAAGTTTAGCGGGGTAAGAATCACCTTCGGAGCAGGCAGAAAGAGAGAGGCAAAAGAAGACTTTATAGAGAAGACGGCATCCCTGGATAGGATAGATTCCTCTAAAGGATATGTAGAGGGAAATGTCCAATGGGTTCATAAAAGTACCAATTATATGAAACAGGCAATGAAGGACGAAGAGTTCATAGAATGGTGTGACAAGATAAGTTCCTTTAGGGTTAGGGGAGGCAATGGTTCTACGATAATATACACAGGCGCTCAAGATGACGGTAAGGAAGACTTAGGAGTTGATTATTCCCTAGGAGAGATAAAGGAAAAGAAAGCAGAAGAGATACCAGAAGAAACTAAAGTAATAGAGTTTGAAACCATTTCAAAGGAAGAAGACCTGGGGGTAGACTACATAAATCCGGACAAGGAGGAATTAGATTCTAATATAGAATTTGAAACCATTTCAAGCCTAGATGATCTGGGTATGGGGATTTCTGGCGAAAATCAAGCAAAAACTCCAATAGAAGAATATGATGATGTAATATAACAAAAACCTCGATTTTTAGCGAAATTTAATTTTGAGGTAATTTGTCATATTGGATGGGATTGGGTAAAAAGGGTAGGATTTGGGTAGATATGCTTATATACAATAAAATACGTTAATTTCACAAATTTCAAAGGAATTTAGGCGTAGCGCGAGAGGAATTTGAAATATTATGTGAATTAAGAATTAAAATATCGGGGCGGCTGTGCATCGACAGATCGATTTTTTATTTTTCTATACTATTTTTGCAAATAGCCCTAATTTCGCAAATTTCGACGTTCCCCTAAAATCCTGCGAAATCCCCTGCCAGTTTACTTCCTAATCGGTGGAACCATTCCTTTAACTAACTTAGCAACGCTTTCCACCTTACTCTTATCAACCCTTACGAAATCATTTACAAACACCTTACCAGTTCTCGTCTTTTGGTAAACCGATATTGTACAGACTTCGATTCCCCTTGATGAATCCATCCCAAGGTCTAGTACATGGAACTCGTAGTTCTTATCATCTAGATTATATCTCATTACAGAATCACCTCGAAATACTTATTGAAAGGTTTTCTGATTAGGACTTTGAATCCCTTCTGCTTCTCAGACATTAGGAATTCGTAGTTCACAATAGCTTGGGCGATGGCCTCAGTCATTGTGATTTTTTTCAACTTGACAATATCTTCCAAAGCGGCCATTACGTTAGCTGGTAAATCGACCTTTACTTTCACCTGATTACTCTTCATTGGATCACCTTATTAAAGAAGTTTGCGACGGAGTACTTGACGTTATTCCAGATGCGCTTTAGGACAGTATTGTTACTTTCGATAAAAAGTTCCAAATGGTGGCCAACTTCTTCTCTAGTCGAGCCTCCAACTAGGTATGGATAGCCTGCGAACAACTTGTCCTGCTCCCCTGGGTAAAACAAATGTCCAGCTTCTTCCCTAGACAATCCAAAGAACTTGACTGCCGAATCTTTGGACGAAAGCGATTCTTTATATCCATCACTATTAAGGATATCAATTCCTGGAATGTTGTTATTATGCCATGTCCAAGCCGCCGAGAATAGACCTGGACATTCTCCTAAAGCACAGCCAGCGGAGTCGCATATTCTGACTTCTTTATTGTGAGTGGAATAGACTTCGAAATCGAATTTCTTATGGGCTAACTCCCCAAACTTCAAATGATAGGATAGGTGTCTGAGTCTTGTTAGTTCTGGGCTTGCGTTAAATACCTTCATAGCTTTTCCTTAAATATTAAAAAATTAAAATGGGGTTCCGGTAATTAAATGATAAATAGCCATCACCAAAAGAGTAGCACCGCCAAGGCAAAGTACCCCTACGAAAGTACAGAAGGATACTATCATGAACTGAACGGCCACCTCTATTAAAGTATCCCCAATGGATTTCCTTTGGTAACCTTCCCAGTAACTGAGTCCTCTTTTCCAAAACATATATACCTCAAATATTAAAAAATTTTATTGGGGGTCAAAAGAATCCATGCTCTACTTGTGCCAATCTTACTTCGATCTCTTTCAAATCATTTTCTGTCAACTTGACAAAAACATCTTTGGTTTCATCGAACTTATGGATGGCATAGGTTGCCTTATTTCTTCTGAGCTTCCTTTTGAAACTTGATTCGGCCAGCTTATTCTGCTTGGTCATGAACTTGAACGCTTCCAATTCAGATTGGAATTCATTTGGGAAAGTTGAGTGTGTGAGGTAATCCAAGGAGAGTGAGTCTTTGGAGTTAAGAACGTAATAACGCTTTTTAACTCTCTTCCTAATGGCAATCTCGGTAGAGACAAGGGTTAGGAATTCGTTAAAGTGCCTTTGGTTAGACTTGAAAGATGCGTCAATGAAGTTGATTAGACTCCAGGTGCCGCTAGAGGTGTTTGAGATTTCGAATTTTGAGAAATCGAGCTTCTTGAGCTTATTCAGCGTTGAGTAAACATCTCCAAGTTTTTGGGCTAATTCTTTTATTTCATCTTCCATCGTCCTTATAGTATAGCTCCAAAATGAAACAAAGTCAACCTTTACTATTGGAGAAAGTTTTACTATATTACCGATATGGAACTATTGAATAAGATTCTCGGTGATTTGCTTGTTGGTGTTGGCCTCATGATTGGATATATGTGTGGGCTCATGTTTTTCATGCCACGTATCTCCTGGGGCCAAGTTGTTGGTAATGGACTAGCACTTCTATTGGGATGGATTCTCGGTGGAGTGGTAATGTTCTATGCCAAGAAACTCTATAGAAAGATAAAGAAGTAACATGCGATACATGAATGCAGCTTGTTGGATGTTTTGGTTAGCATTTGGAATATTTATTGGACAAACGAATTCCTTAAAGAATGCTATTGGGCTTTTTGTGGCTATGGTTGTTGTAAACATCATATGCGCATACATCTTCTCAAGGTTGGATGATTAAATGAAACACGTAATCTTTACCATCCTATTCGATTTGCTTTTCCTTGTGATTTACTGCCTCGGCCTCTATGTAGGAACAGGCGACTTGTCTAAGGTCTTCCGTCATGCCAAGTGGTTCGCCTTTGGTTGTCTGATCGGTGAGATTCTTATCCTCATGGTCCAACACTTGGCCAAATACTTCCACGGTTCATCCATTACCCCTTACCTTCTTTTGATGGGCTAACATATGCTAAAAGACATTCCCTTCGTTCAACATCATCCACTCCTATCGGTTCTACTCATTGTGGGTGGAATCTTCTATTGGGTTATATCCGTGATGGTTACCACTTCATCCAAGAAATTTTCGACATTGGGTGAGAATGCATTCGGGTATCCTCTGTATAATAGCGGTAACTTTGAAGTGGTTACCAAGTTCGTTGCATTCATAACATACCTATTATTCGTGTTTCCATTCATTATCCTTCCAATATATCTACTAAAGATAATCCCCTATGGCAAAATCAAAAATGTAATAAAGGAAATCCTTATCGCACCATTTATGTTCATAGCTATCTATGTGGTTGCGATGTTAAAGGGAACTTGGAAAGCCGTTAGAGGATTGTAATGGGAACTATGCTCGGCATCTTATTACTGTATTGGTCAGCGGCGATAATTGGCGGTCTGATCTATGTGATCGTTAATTGGAAGTGGAATGAAGACAAAAAGGGATGGCTCTTTATCCATTTCATTTCTGACTGTATATTTATTATATTCCTATTTCCGTTCTATGTTGTGCCTAGATATGTAATTCTAGCACTAATAGCACTAGCAAAGGCGCTACTATAATGCTATTCCAAATTCTAGCCTCCTTATACGGAGCAGTCATAGCAGCATTCTGTTATAAGAACAACGAAGAATTAAGGTACATGCTCAATAACACTCCGGATTGGGTGTACATTGTATCGTTCATCGGAGTTTTGATTGGAATGTATTTCACTTGGCCGATTGGAGTCTGATATGTTTCCATTTTTCATGATCCTATTCTTTTTATACATGATAATGATATTCGTTACCATAACAAGGGATGAACTCTGGGACGGTGATCTTGGTTATACGGAAGATTTCATATCTGATTTCATACTAACATTCTTTCACCTGTTCATAATATTTCCTCTATACAAGACCCCGAAGGCTGTATTCTTTACAAGTGAGTACTATATGATGCTATATCGTGTTGTAAGGAAGTTCAATCCGCTCAATATTTGGAGAGGACTGTTTAAGTAAACCATTGCTGGGTATTGTTGAAGTTATTATACTGCCACCAAGGAGCATAGAACCCAGCTTCCTTGGAATGAGGGATTCGATTCATAGCAGTCCCGACAATTTTCTTAATATCCGGTGAAGTATTCATTCTAACCTCTGGATATTTGTATTTACTGCCATCATCCTTGCTTGCATTGATAGGACTTGTTCCAAATCCCATTGGCGCACCGCCTTGATCCATTGGAGCGTCAGTTGTGCTACCGGCAATCTTAAAAGGATCATAAGCATCCCACATTGGACGGATAGGAGCCTGTAAAACCTCGGCACCAGCACTACCGCCGACAGAATAAGTCTGTGCAGCATCAGATGGAGTCCAAGAATACATCTCAACTAAGGTGTCGAATGCCTCAATGAGGTAGGTTTTCTGTCCAGTTATGTCAGCAATGTTATCTAGGAAGGATTTAAATTCCTTTTTGTTCATAACAGCAATCTCTTCTACAGTCTTACCATTAATTTGAAGAGGAAGACAAGGCTTTTCATCCTTCCATAAGAACATTCCATTAATACTTTCAATCATAGCGAACGTAGCTTCAACAATTGCTTCCATAGCAACAGGCGGCAAGTTCATCTCAGATAAAAAATCAAAATATTTTTCTAGTATCATTTGGAATCGTATATCTCTTTTATTTGTTCAGTGGATAGTTTATTGCTTTCGACTTCTATAAGTTCTTGGTGGAAGGTTCCGTCCTTATGTTCGACCAGTTGATAGAATACTTCTTGATTAACTGCAATATCAAAAACTTTAAAAAATTTCTTGGGGATATCAATCTCGGAGCCGTCAATCAATCGAACTCTAACCGAGTCTTTCTTGATTTTAATCACCGTTGCTTTTATTTTACCGAAGGGAGTCATGGTGATGCAAATTTCAAAAAATTTTACTGGGGGGCCTGTACTAGATTAGGGGCCTTTTGCTTGAGTTCTTCCTCATTCTTTAGCAATTCGGCCTGAGTTGTCTTCAAGTTGGTCAAATCTTCCAAGTCTTCCTTGGTTTTATTGATTAAGAGGTCAGTTTCCTCTGGTTTAGCTGGCAAAATCTCTTCAAAGAGAGACTTGTATGTAGCGATAGCGACGTTTTCTACGAAGTTTTTGTTCTCATCTGTCTTAATTGACTCAAGAAATGCTTTAAAATCCATTTTATCGATCCTTTTTCCTATTTTCAATCAAATATCGCTATTTGAGGTATCATAAGATGTTTATAAGTTATTGGACCGGTATGTTATTTTTTAGTTTTAAATTGAAATTTGCGGCATCGCAGCAGTTTTTGATGAGGTAGGGGACGGAAACACGATTTATGGAGTTTTGGTTTGAGGTTTTTGGAACACCACCTCCAATTTTAAGCTAGTAATTTCTGAGAAGTCCGTCAAGGGACTTTCTGAAAAAAGTTTTGAAGACTATTTCGAGAATTCATTGAAGGGAATCATCTTGTCGTAGGGGATAATCGGAAGTTTGGGTTCCTCTTCCTTCCATACTTCCTTGATCATCTTCTCCATTTGGCAGAAGTTGCTCACTGGAGCGGCTTGGCTGATGGTTCTGAGGATGTTATCTATGTCGTCATGTAGTAATTGCATCTCACTACCGGCGTCATAGCACACAAACCGCATTGTTTTAGTGAAACCACACTGATAGAACCCGTCTTCTATGATGGTTGAAGAGAAAATTGGACGATGATCAACATCTCTTCTAACTCTTTCTGAGACATTGAAGGGCACTCCATCCAAAACAAAGAGAAAACAGAAGGGAAAGTAGTCTGGATACTGCTTGGAGAGCATGAATTCTATCAAATTCTGTACCATTGCCCATCTGCTAGTGGGAAATTTCATCACCCAATCATCATTGAAGTTCCGAACTTCTCTATAACAGCCCTGTCCTAGGTAAGTTAGGTGCGTATTCATGCATTTTTCGACACTGGAAGGCTTCGGAACCCTTACTTGCTCGAAAAATTTCTCGATTTTTCTAATCAAATCCATGTCTAGCATGAAAAATCCAAGCGTTAAGGGTGAAAATGGGAAAGGAAAGCGGGATTTTACTCCCGCTCAGACGATTAGAGCTTGATACCGTCCAGCAAATTGACGATATCGTTGTCAACCTTGTACAAACCGGGGTTCGTACTGACGTTGGAACAGATTTCCATGATGGTCGATGCCGCTTCGAACGACTTGTTGGCGATATTTCCTACCAACACGGAGCGTTCATGATGCAAAGACTTCTTCAAAGGAGCATGTTCATACGATCCCTGGATGGCATTGTACAGATTCCAAGCGGAATCACGCTCAACACGGCCACCGTCAGCGTCATTGAAGCGGTTTACCACGGCGGTAACTTGCTTCTTGGTCAGCAACATGGACCTTTTCGAGTCCTTTTTGTGCGTGAAGATTTCGCTGAACACCTTTGCCACGATTTCTTCGCTGCTTACTCGGATATCGAGCAGATGATTGTAGGTATCGGTAACCCTTTCGAACTTTCCTTCGGTGATCTTGAGCCATTCACCGATGTTTTCGATCTGGACACGGGCACCGGGAGTATGCTTGGTGCGAATCATGGACACGATTCCCTTTTTCAGGTTGTTACGAGCATCCCTGAAAATGGCATTGATCTGATTTTCACAGAACAAACGCTTGGGAGTGAGCGCGATGAGGAATGCGTACTTGCCGGAATGGCTGGAGATTGCGGTCAGACGCTTATTCACCACGTCGCCACGGTTTCCGACTTCCATTGTACCTGGAAGTTCGAACTGAATGAAGGCTTCGGCACCCTTATTCCACAGACCGCCATCAACCAACTTGATATCGGTTGCCTTTGCGATATCCTGGAGAGCCGAGAAGGCTTCTACGTACTGGATGATATGGTAGTTCTTCTTCACGCCGACATTGAAGATGTTGCCATCGGCGTTGTTGTGGATGGAATACAATCCCGAGTTGATATCCTTGGCGGGAATGACCAGATTGCCATCGGCATCCGTCCAGGCATTGTGAACGTTGGGAATCGGATGCTTCACAGCGTTGATGTTCAAGCCTCGGTTGGTCAACATCTCTTCGATTTGGTCTTTGAATAGGGTCGTCATACTGTCCTCTCCTTCTTTCCGGGATAAAGTTCCCGTTGTTTAGAGTAATATAGTAAACGAAATGGAATCCGTCAAGGAGAAAAGAACAGTTGTTTTGATAAAGGCTTAGACCATATTTAAGCTAGTAACTCTGGAGGAAAAAGTAAAGCACAAAACAAAAAAGCCCAGAGATTTCTCTCTGAGCCTTTTTAACCTTGCCATCAAACAGGGTTAGCGAACCTTGATGTAATTGCCAGTTGTGATAACTCTGTTGCCAGCGGCGGAAACTCTGAAAGTATTCTTACCATACTTTAGAGCTAGACCCTTGTTGACGAGTCTGGTTGCGGTCTTCTTGTCATCCTGTGAAAGATATACACCATAAGATTCGAATGATCTGATGTAACGAAGAACGTCTACCTGTGCGGAAGTTAATATAACTGACTTTTTTGTAATTGGCATTATTTGCTCCTTTTCCTATATCCATATCGGATTAACTTAAATATACAATATGCTAGTAAAACCGTCAACAAATAAAAAAGCCTCTTTTGCAAGAGGCTTTAGGAGTTATTTGGTAAAGGTTATTACCATACGTTATAGGACAGACCGACAGAAGCCACCCATGATGGTAGATTGGAAATGTCGGAAGCGACTAGACCAGTACCAGCGGTTAGGCTTAGAGCGCCAGCGATGCTTGCATCACGGCTAACACCAAGACCAACTGAGTGCTTATCGAGCATTACGTTTACATGGTCGAAACCAACAACGTCATGCTTCATGCCAAGAGTTGCGGAAGCCTTATCCATATCCAATCCATTTACGGATAGACGGAAATCTCCCATACCAACACGTAGGCTTGCTACCTCTGGACCTACTGCTAGGTTTGAGTGTCTTAGATCCTCTACGTTGAGAGACTTGCTAAGAGTCAAATCAACGGATGGGCCAGCAAATGCTCCCCCAACCAAGACAGCGGCTCCGAGTACTAGTGATTTAATCATTTTCATATTGTATCCTTTCATAATTGAGAAACTTAATTCCCATACTTAGAATATACCTTTTTTACAATACCTGTCAAATATTATTTTGTCAGGTAGCTCAAAAAACTAAAAATTTTTATTGGGGGATATTATATAGAGACGCTGTATAGTTTGGTCTTATTGACAGAATCGGTTGATTTTGAATCAATTTCGCCAATTTTGGTTAGATAGTTTAATACGACTTTAATTTCAGCCATGACTATCTCATGTGGGTTTAGGAACTTGACAATTTGTGACTCAGTACAGGGAACATTGCGCTTCTGTAGGATTTCCTTGATTCTTGCTCTCTTAACTTCGAAGTCAGATATGTTAGGTTTAGGTATCATAAAAAAACTATTTCCAATCTCTCAGAAATAGTTTATTACGGTTATGTGCAGTTGGTGTTATTTATTTAACTTAGTTTCTTCTAAGTTGCTTATTTCAGCGCCGACTTGCTCATGGATCATCTTGACCTTGATCATTGCGTCGTTGAACTTCTGCAATGCTTGGGGACTATCGGAATTTGCAAGAATTGAGTCTTTGATGATCTTTTGACTCTTATTGAGATCCAGCCAAGCTAAGAATCCTCTATAAGCCAAAGGATCCAAAAACTTCTCTAGATGCTTTAGATAAGAAGGATCTTTTTCAACCTTCTCAGCTAACTTGTCAAAGACCTTGGGTAGATCAAATTCCATTTCGACTTACTCCTTAAAACGATAGGTAATACGGCCTCTGCTCAGGTCGTAAGGGGACAACTCAATTTCTACGGCATCACCCGGTAGAATTTGGATTTGATTCTTGCGAATCTTTCCCGAAACGTGGCCTAGAACAAGATGGCCGTTTTCGAGAACTACCTTGAACATTGCGTTCGGTAGAGACTCTTGAATCTTACCTCTTACGGTGATTGGTTCCTGTTTTGCCATTACTTTCCTTTCCTTTTGTCTTTGTTTATAGGTTTTTGAAGTTCGTCGGTTTCTTCGATGTGTTCGTCAATTAGATTGTTAAGAAGTGCTTTGATTTCGGATTTTTGGAGGTTGTCAATATCTACCATGTCGTAAATCTGTAGGAGAATAACCTTGGTCCTATTACCGAAATTCTTTTCTTCTCGGTACTTGGTTTCGGTTTTTAGGTCATCTCCGCAATTTTCAGAACATTTAGAACATCTCATCCAGGTATTATATTCGAAATAATTCCTGGGGTCAAGTCCTTTATCCAATTACTCCTGTTAATTTAGCACTTTTTTCCGTCAGGGGGTATAGCTGAAATTCTCCGCTAATACCTTCATCTTCAAAACCATCTCTAATCTCATAGCCATTGGCTTTCAGATATAGCTGGCCATCCTTTACGCTAAGATCATAGTGAAAGGACTCATTGTAATCATCTAACTGGATTACCGAGAAGTTCCCTGGAGTTTGGATCTTTTTCTTTGAGTTCCATGTGGTATGTGGGCGCTTGAAATGGGCCATTAGCTGGACAGCCAAATCTCCCATACTTTCAAAAGTCTCGCCCATTTTGGATGATACGGGATAGCTAGAGCTAAACTTACCCTTACGGATGAATTCAATGATCTCTCTTCCCATCATGTAAAAGGATCCGTCGCATTGGCGGTATATCTTTACGAGAGGTTTCCCGTCATTGTCTCTGATAAGAAGTGTAGCTCTTGTTCCCATATTGATAAGGTAGTAATTAACTTGATGTAAGTCAAGTATTACAGTTCCATGATCCTATCTTTGAATAGTTGTAGCGTGGCCTTAATAACCGGATTTTTCTTGAAGCCTTTGCATGTAGTGTCGATGTACTTGCAAAGGTCGGAACGCTTCAAGTAGATTTCCCCATCGTTACTGTTGCGAATTATGCTGATGAGAACTTTGTGTTCTTCTTTCTTCTTCTTGACAACCTTCTTCTTGGGCTTAGGTTCCTTGACGGTCATGGGAATCTTCTTTTCCTTTTCCCATTGGGTCATTTCCCAATTGGGGGAATTGCGGTCATGTAGGTTTCTGAAAGTAGCTACACGAACCACGTTATCTTCAACCTTGATTGACCAAATATCCCCAGCTTCCTCACCGAAAGCATCAAGGACACCGTTCACCACGTAACCACGGGGAGCGAGATACCTATTGATTAGGTAGAAAATCCAGTTCTCCATTGAATAGGTTTTCTCACCGCCATCCCATTCAAGACCCTCGCCGTCATCGGTAGGTACGATATGACACCAAAGCCCCGGCTGAGTGGAAGGAGGTTCATTACAATCAATGACCTTATCCTTGTTGTTCCATCCACCCAAATCATCGGCAACATAGAACTCACCTTCGACGCCGTACTTGGAATCGACCCTTAACTTCATCCTACGGGAATCGGTAAGGGCACGGATAAAGGCATCATCCTCTTCCGTGAGTTGCTTGTTGAGTTTAAGAACGCCTTTGAAATCTGTGCTGTATCCCATTATTCCTCCACTACTTCGATTGTTACCCGGATTTTCTTTCCGAGAAGTTTACTGAAATCTTCATGCTTCTTATATTCATCATAGGACTGAACCCTGACAAATATACCAGCATCCTTTTCCTCATTGCCATCCAATGTAGCAATCAAGGCACATCCCCCATCTTCCGAATCAAGTTCAGCTTCACCTTCTTTTGCTTTGGTGAAGTGTACTGGTGCCTTCGGGAACTTTTGTTCGATTATGAATTTGGTCATGCTGGTAAGATAGTAAAAATTTTTTATGGGGTCAAGAGCATTTCGTCAAAGCCGCCATCCGTAGTATAGATAACTTTCCATACTCCGAAAAACTTCATAATCTCTTGACAGGTAGGACACGGTTTAGCCAATACAGGATTCTTAGTATCCCGACGCTCCCGATACACTACCATGATAGAGTCCTTCAAAAGATCCTTATTCTTAGTTCTAAGAATAGCCGAAACCTCGGCATGGATAGTTTGATGCTCATGGAACTTCTTAATAAGAGGATGCGTCTTGAATCTCTGATTGAATCCGGTAGAGATAACCCTTCCTTTGACGACAACACAAGCTCCCATCTTGACCACATGATCAGAGAAGCGAGAAGCCACGATTGCCTGTCTAAACAAAGAAGGGAGATCCATTTAATCCGCCAGCGACCTTCCGGTTTTCACGTCGAATTGCATTCCATCCTTGATCATCTTGGTAATCGCCATGAGGGAATCCGCGAAGTCCTTTTGCTTTGCGAACTCGAACGTAATGTCCCGAGTACCAAATCCGTAACCGCTTCCGGTACAGTTGTCCTTGGATGCAATGGATTCAACGATTTCATCAACGTCCGTACTGGGACTTTGATGGTATTCTACTGTGAGGGTGTACTTCTTTTTCTTTGCCATATATTGAAGATAGTAAAAATTTTTTACAGAGTCAAGGAAATATATGACCCAGTATGGACCTTTACCTTTAACTT
>Ga0310813_10001635_pt1 | contig 13554 bp, 8 predicted proteins | sample YN3metagenome_FD_203086 | JGI IMG/M metagenome (GOLD analysis project Ga0310813, IMG submission 203086) | Soil microbial communities from experimental microcosm in Duke University, North Carolina, United States - YN3 | ecosystem: Engineered > Artificial ecosystem > Soil microcosm > Unclassified ...
CCGCACGCTGCTATTAGAGTTGTATGACGCCGCCGTCGCCGCCGCCGCTCCCGGCGCGGCGACGGCGCGCGCGATCGACGCGCTGGAGCTCGGACGAGCCCGGCGCGTTTGGCTGTTCGCGATCGGAAAGGCCGCGCGGCCGATGGCCGCGGCCGCGGTCCGCTCGCTCCAGCGCGGGATGCACTCGATCATCGGGGGCGTCGTTGTCGCGCCCGACGACGGACCGCCGCCCTATCCGACGCTCGCCTCGATGCGCGGCGACCATCCGATCCCCGGGCGCCATTCGTTCGAGGCCGCGACCAAGATCGGCGAGGTCGCGGCGGGTCGTCGCAGCACGGACATCGCCATCGTCCTCATCTCGGGCGGCGCCTCGTCGTTGATCGGCGCGCCGGTCCGCGGGATCGCCGAGTCGGATTTCGTTCGCCTCAACGAAATCCTGCTCGGCTCAGGGCTGGACATCGCGGGAATGAATTCCGTGCGAAAACGCTTCTCGCGCTGGAGCGCGGGACGCTTGGCTCTCGCTCTCGCGCCCGCCGCGATCCACTGCCTCGCCATCTCCGACGTCGCCGGAGACGAGATGTCGGTGATCGGGTCCGGGCCGTGCGTGCCGGATACGACGACCGCGAAGGAGGTGCGCGAACGCTTGGAGCGTGCGGGACTCTTCGATCACGTTCCGCAAGCAATGCGCGATTACCTCGGTGGAGTGGCGAAGGGAACGACGCCCGAGACGCCAACGAAATCGCATCCGGCGTTCGCTCACATCACAGCGCACGTCATCGGGAACAATCGCGTCGCGCTCGACGGTATCGCGGCAGCCGCGCGCGAGCACGGGCTCGAGGGCAAAGTGATGCCCAACCGCCTCGACGGCGAGGCGTCCGCCGCCGGTGAAGCGATCGCGCGAACGCTCATCGCCAGCCGCGCCGCGAGCTCGACGAGCGGCATTGTCGTCTGGGGTGGTGAAACGACGGTCACGCTGAACGCCAAGACCGGTTCGCCAGCCGGCGGCGGACGATGCCAGGAGCTCGCGCTTGCCGCTGCACGCGTCCTGCACGACGCCGGCAGCGCCGCTAATGGAATTACTTTGCTCGCCGCGGGCACAGACGGACGCGACGGCGCCACCGACGCCGCCGGCGCGGTCGTCGACTCCACCACGTGGAGTGTCATTGCCGCCGCCGGACGAGATCCGGCGCGCGCGCTCGCCGGCCACGAATCGTACGGCGCGCTCGCCGCGGCCAACGCCCTGATCGCGCGCCGCGACACCGGAACGAACGTCAACGATGTCGTGATCGGATTCGTTTAGCTTTTTCGACATGTCCGCACCATTTACCGTCGGCATCATCCAGGACGACGCCGGCGACGACACCGCCAAGAACGTGGAGGCCGCTGTCGGTCGCATCCGCGAAGCCGCGTCACGCGGGGCGCAGATCATTTGTCTCAAGGAGCTGTTCAACGCACCGTACTTCTGCAAATCGCAGCAGTGTGAACGCTTCGATCTGGCGGAGCCGATCCCGGGGCCGACCACCGACACCATGCAGTCGCTCGCGAAGGAATTGGGCGTCGTTCTCATCGTTCCGATCTTCGAGAAGCAGGCGCGTGGCGTCTACCGCAACTCGGCGGCGATCATCGATGCGGACGGCTCGATGCTCGGCGTGTATCGCAAGATGCACATTCCGGACGATCCGCTATTCAACGAGAAGTATTACTTCACGCCCGGCGACGCCGCGACGGACGATCGGATCGACGGCATCGGCCGCGTCGCGAAGCAAGCCAGCGGCTTTCGCGTCTGGAAGACGCGCTTCGCGAACGTCGGCGTCTTGATCTGCTGGGATCAGTGGTATCCCGAAGCGGCGCGCATCACAGCGCTCCTCGGCGCGGACATCCTCTTCTATCCGACGGCGATCGGTTGGCACCCGCGAGAGAAGGCGGAATTCGGCAAGGCGCAGGTCGAAGCGTGGCGCACGATGCAACGCGCGCACGCGATCGCCAACGGGGTATTCGTCGCCTCGCCCAATCGCGTCGGCCACGAGGACGAACCGGGGACGGACGGCATCGAGTTCTTCGGCAACTCGTTCATCGCCGACCCGTTTGGCCGCGTCCTCGCCGAAGCCGGAACCGACAAGGCCATACTGACAGCGACGTGCGACCCGCGGCTCATCGAGGACACGCGTCGTAATTGGCCGTTCCTTCGCGATCGACGGATCGACGCTTACGCGCCGATCCTGAGCCGCTACCTGGGCGCGTAGCGTTTCGTGAGCTACCGCTTCCCCGCGGAGTGGTCGCCACACGCGGCCACGTGGATCGCGTGGCCGCACCACGAACCCGATTGGCCGGGAAAGCTCGCGCCGATCCCTTGGGTGTACGCCGAGATCGCGCGCGTGCTGCACCTCCACGAACGCGTCGAGATTCTCTGCCACGACGAGGACATTCGCGAGGCAGCCCGGGGCCACCTCGCGGCGCACGGCGTTCGCGAGAATTTTGGTCTCCACATCGTCCCGAACGATCGCGTGTGGGTTCGCGACTCCGGACCGACGTTCGTGCTTGACGAGGGCGGCCGCACGACGCTCATCAACTGGCGGTTCAACGCGTGGGCGAAGTACTCGAACTACGAGCGCGACGTGAAAGTCGGCGCGGCGGTCGAGAAGATCGCCGGGTTGCCACGGATCGAGCCGGTGCGGCCGGACACCGGCGAGCGCGTCGTGCTCGAGGGCGGTGCGATCGAGACGGACGGCGAGGGAACGATGCTCGTTACCGAAGAGTGTCTCCTCTCATCGGTGCAGGCACGCAATCCCGGACTCTCGCGTGCCGGCTACGAGCAGGTCTTTCGCGAGTATCTCGGCATTCGCCATACGATTTGGCTCGGCGAAGGATGCGTCGGCGATGACACACACGGACACATCGACGACGTCGCCCGCTTCACCGCGCCCGGCGTCATCGTCCTCGCCTACGAAGAAGACTCCGCGGACGACGAAAATCACCGCCGATCCGTCGACAATTTCGAGCGCCTGCAGCTCGCCGGTGGAGCGGACGGCGCGCTGCGCGTCGTCAAGCTTCCCTTCCCTCGTCCAGTCGAGATGCAGGACGAGCGGCTCCCGGCGAGCTACGCGAACTTTTACGTCGCGAATGGCGTCGTCATCGTTCCGACCTTCAATGACCGAAACGACCGGGTCGCCCTCAATACCCTCGCCGACCTATTCCCCGACAGGCAAGTCGTCGGGATTCATGCGGTGGATCTCGTGTGGGGCCTCGGCACGCTGCACTGCCTCACGCAGCAGCAACCGGCAGGCGCGTAGCTAGGCCGCGGCGTTGCTGCCGGGCAAGTCGGCGCGGAGCGCCGCGAGCCGCTGCGCGATCACGGTGAAGCCGAGCCGGTAGGTGGCGGGAGTCACGCGATCGATGATCGAGCACAGCGTGTCGTTCGAATGCTGCCGCAGCGACGGCGCGCACTCGAGCACGAGATAAGCCGCGACGTACGGGTTGAATCGCTCCGCGAGCTCGACGGCCTCGTCCAGCAGTCGAATTGCATGCGCTTCGTCTCCGCGCTCGGCCGCGAGGCGGATTCGAAGTGCGTCGACGAGATCGCGACCCTGGAACCACCACTGGGGGCGCGTTTCGACATTGGCGCGGATCCAGCGCATGGCGTCCTCGGCGAACGACCGTTGGCCGAGGGCGAGCGCCGCGAGCGCCTGACCGGCGCGAGCACCGAGCTCCATGTCGGGATGGCCGACGCGCGAAGCAACGGCCATCACCTGCTCGTAGAGCACGGACGCCGCCCCCCAGTCTTCACTCTCTCGCGCGAGGTGCGCCATGTTGAACAGCGTCATCAGCCGGTACGACTCGTTCGACGACGACGTGAACCGATCGAGCGCTTCGCCGTAGCGCGCGCTGGCAAGATCCGGCTGGCCTCGCGAGAGGAACAGCACGCCGAGGTTGAGCGACGCCAATCCGGCGAGATCCGCCGCGCGTGCGCGCTCGGCGCACTCCAGGCCGAGATTGTAGGCCGACTCCGCCTCCACCATTTCGCCCGCGAACTGGTGGATGTTTCCAATTCCGATCTGGCAACGCGCCTCACCCCGGCGGTCACCGTCCTGACGAAAGAGACCGAGCGCTTGTTGATAGAGCGCTGCCGCCTCGACAGGCTTGCGTTCCATGATCGAGCGGCCGACGCGGACGAGCGATTCGGCGAGCCGGCGCGACTCCTTCGAATCGCGCGCGGCGGCGAGCGACTCGCGCGCCGCCGCCTCCGACGCATCCCACTCGTTGAGTCGTTCGTGCGCCATCGCGATCATGCTCAACAGCGCCGCCGCTTCGCTTGCGTCGCCCAGTTCACGCGCTTTGTCCAGCAGCTCCTTGCAGACAGCAATCGTCTCGCGCGACGCCTGGCCGCGCGACGTGCGAGTTCGCTCGCGCATGCGCTTGAGCCGGAGCACGAGCCGGTCGTCGCGCCCGGGCTCGAGACTGGCCAACGCGCGGTCGCACAGTTCCTCCGTGAGCGCGTGACGCCCCTCGATCTCGGCAAGCTCGGCGAGTCCGTGGAGCGCGCGGGCGCGATCTTCCGGACTCCCCGCCGCCCGTTCAGCGATCTCGAAGAAGCGCCGCGCTTCGTCGTGGGAATACGATCCCATCGAATCCCGTCCGGCGGAGATGGCATGTCCGTACGCCCGGGCCGGAATACCCGCGAGATCGTAGTGGATCGCGATCTCGGCCGCTTGATGCGGGAGTAGGGTCTCCAGCGCTTGCGCGACCTTCTCGTGAATGCGCGCGAGCCGCCGCGGATTGATCGAGCGGCGCACGGCGTCGACGAGCAGTCCGTGCGTGAAGTTGAACGGAGTGTCCTTTGCGTGCGACGACGCCTCCACGACGCCGTGACTGATCGCTTCGTCGATCGCGTCCAGTACTTCGTCTTCCGTGCCCGCGCCGGCCGCCACCGCGACGTCCGCGTCGAAGTTGCGCCCGATGACCGATGCCGTGCTCAGGACGCGTCGCGTCTCGGCGGACAGGCGTTCGAGCCGCCGATCCATCAGGCCGCGCACGGCCGCGGGAAGTCCGCGCTCATACTCTGGCCGGAGCCCCCACCGGCCGTGCTCGTACCGCACGCCGCCCTCGTCGAGGATCATCCGCACGATCTGCGTGGCGAGCAGCGGATTTCCCTCGGAATGGGCGTGCAGATAGGTCAGGAGCTCGGGGCTCGTCTCGCCACCGAAGACGCCGGCGAGCCATTGGCGGACATCGCTTTCCGAAAGGCGGCCGAGGGCGATCTCACTGAACCGCTCGTCGCGGAGCAGGCGGTTTCGCCGCTCGAGTGTCTCACCGCGCAGGTCTTCGGTGCGCAGCGTGACGCACAGGACGATCTGTTCGTGCGTCAGCTGCGACAGCACATGCTCGAGCGCGTCCCACGTGCCGGTGTCGGCCCATTGCATGTCGTCGAGCAACAGGACGACCGGATGCAACGACGCGGCGGTGCGAATGTAGGTGGAGATCTCTTCGACGAGTGCGTACTTGTTTCCGGTCGGCTCCATACCCGGGCGCGCCAGCGCCGGAACGAGGCGCCCGAGCTCACGCCACTCGCGCGGGGGCACGACGGCGAATTGGTCGAGCGCGTCGAGCGCTTCCGCCCAGGGCGCGAAGGGTGGCTTCGCGTCCGCTTCGCTGGCCTGACCCGCCACGAGACAACCCGATCGCGCGCGTACCTCACCCGCCAACCGGCGTACGAGCGTCGATTTGCCGATGCCCGCTTCGCCGACGACGCAAACCACGCGCGGGCCGATCTCGAGCGACTGCTCGAGAACGCGAAGCATGCGGCGGATCTCGTCATCGCGCCCGACAAAATGCTTGAGGTTGAGCGTCGGCTCGTGTGACGCTTCTTCGACCTCGGTGGACAACACCACGGCGTCGCGACCGCGGCGTTTGGCCTCGTACATCGCGCGGTCGGCCGCCGCGAAGAGCGCGTCGAAGTCGCGATGCTCGGGTCGAACACCGGCCACGCCGATCGAGAGCGTGACCGAGATCGAGCCGGACTGCTGTCGCAGCGGAACTGCCGCGCGCCGTACGGTGGCGCGGATGCGGTCGGCAAGCTCGACGGCTTCCTCCGGACCCGTGTACGGCAGCAGCAAGATGAACTCGTCGCCGGCGTATCGTCCGATGAGCCCCGTGGACGCGCCGAGCTCGCGCAACGTTCCGGCGACGACGCGAAGCACTGTGTCGCCCTGCAGGTGGCCGTACCGGTCGTTGACCTGTTTGAACTCATCGACGTCGATCACGACGAGCGACATCGTCGCGAACGGACCACGCTCACCGAGAATCGTGTTGGCGATGTCGACGAATGGTCGTCGCGTCAGCAAGCCGGTGAGATCGTCGGAGGGGCCGGTCACCTTGAGGTCGCGCACCGCCGGCGCGTCGCGCTCCGGACGCTTGGCGTCGACCACGCCGCGCTGCCGCGCCGAGAGCGATCGCGTTTGAACGAGCTCTTCGAACAGCGTGAACAAGTCAGGGTCGAACTGCTTGCCGACCTCGCTCCGCATGATCTGGAGCGCCGCCTCCGGCGCCAACAGGCCCTTGTAGCTGCGCTTCGAGGTCAACGCATCCCAGATGTCGCCGATGCACAGGATGCGCGCCGACCGCGGAATGTCCTGCTCGGCCAGCCCGTCGGGATATCCCTGTCCGTCCCATCGCTCGTGGTGCGACCGCACCATCGGGATGATGGCGGGCGGGAAATTCATCTCGGCCAACATCTCCGCGCCGGCGACCGGATGTCGCTTCACCAGCTCCCACTCGTTCGGAGCAAGCTTGCCCGGCTTGTTCAGAATCTCCGACGGGATCACCAGCTTTCCGACGTCGTGCAGCGTCGCGCCCATCCGGAACCAGAACAGCTCGCGCGCTTCGACGCCGGCACGCAGCGCCAGCGCGCAAACGAGATCCGCGACACGTTCGGCGTTGCCCTGCGCATAGCGGTCCTTCGATTCGATCGACGCCATCCATTCGCGCGCCGCCTCGACGAATTGTCGCTCGAGGCGCGACTGCAGACGGTCGATTTCGGCTCCGCTGTTGGTGCCGGTCAGCGTGGCGAAGAGCCGATGGCCACGACTGAAGTGGATCAGCGCGTCACGATAGCGGCCCTGCGCGCGATGCAGTTCCGCGCGCTCCCACGAGGTTTGCGCCTCGAGCAGTGTGTCGGCGCGATCGAGCGCGATTTGCTCGGCGTGACTGAGGTGCTCCTCGGCCGCGGCGAATTCGCCGAGCTCGCGCGCGATTCGCCCGAGCTGCCGCTCGATCTCACCGCGGGCGACGCCGTCGGACGTCTGGGCGGAGAGCGACATGGCGACCTCGCACGCCGTCCGCGCGGCGCGGAAGTCGCCGCGCGCGATCTCGAGCGCGGCCCGGCTGACGTCGAGATGCACACGCGCTGGAATGTCACCCAACGCGTCGGCGATCTGCGCCGCTTCGTCGAAGGCGCGCGCGGCGTCGTCCCATCGTTCGAGCTCGGTGCACAGCAAACCCATGTCGCTCAACGCGCTCAGCACTTCCTTCGGCGCGCCGAGCGTCCTGAACTCGGCGAGACTGGTGCGGTGGTATCGGAGCGCTTTCTCATGATCGCCGCGCGTCGCCGCGATCACCCCGAGGTTCTTCGCGGCAAGGCCGGCGAGCCGGGTCTCGCCGGCGTCGAGCGCGTGTGATCTCGCCTCGAGGTGCAGCGCTTCGGCGCGGTCGAAATCGCCGGCCTGTTGAACCAGCGACGCCTGGTCGCCGACCGAGTGCGCGACCTCCGCCGTGTTGTTGCTCAGCGCCCCGACGGTGCGCGCCAGCTCGAGGCAGTCGAGCGCGGCGTCCTTCTCGTCATCGTTGACGTAGGTACGCGCGATCGCGCGCATCAGCGACGACACCAGCCGCGCGTCATCCTTGCGCTTGAGCGAGAAGAGCGCTTGCTCGTACAACGCGCGCGCCGCATCGCCCCGGCCTTCGCGCTCGGCGGCCTCCGCTTGTTGGACTAGGCGGTCGATGGATGACATCGTCGTCGCAAGGGCATCCGGACTCGGCGAACTCTCGGTGCGTGGCGGGAATAAAAACAAAAAGGGCGCACTCCCGACCGGCCGGGTTCGCCGAGGTCAGGAGTCGCTCATGTTTGACGCACGCGGGTCCCCTGCAGTCACCCCGCGGGAAGCAGACCGGGTGAATCGCCGGATTGGCGACACAAGTCACTGTCGGCGTGAGGCTTGCACCACCGCCGGCCCACACCCCGGAGACGACCTCGTGAAGATCACCCTACTTTCCGAAGATTCGATCCGTCTCGAGCCCATCCCGGGGCAGATGACGATCGAGGCGCCGAGCGCCGAACAGAGCTTTTCGCCCTTCCACATGCTCGCCAGCGGTCTCGCCTACTGCACCTTCTCGGTCATGTACGCCTGGGCCGAGAACGTGGGCCTCGACGCGGCGGACCTCACCTTCGACGTGTCGTGGACGTTCGCCCAAGACCCTCAGCGTATCGAACGCTACGACATGCGCTTCAACTGGCCGTCGCTTCCCGAGCGGCGCCTCGAAGCGGCTCGACGCGTCGCCAAGATGTGCACGATCCACGCGACGTTCGAGCAGCCGCCGGTCATCGCTATTGCCGGCACGATCGGTCAGAGCGCCCAGGCGGTCGGAGTTCCGCAACGAGCATTGGCGTGACGGTTCCGGTCGTCCGATTCACCATTGCCGGGCGCGACGCGCCGCGCGGGCTAGGCCGGGCGTACACCGTCGTCTACGACGGGACTTGTCGCGTTTGCACGCGGCTCGCTGGTGTCCTCCGCAAATGGGATCGAAACGAGATCCTCGAGGTCGTGCCGTCTCAGGCTGCTGGCGTGACGGCGCGATTCCCGTGGATTCCCCCGCGAGCCTACTCCGAGGCGCTGCAACTGGTCGCGGCGAGCGGACACACATGGCAGGGCGCCGCGGCCATCGAACAACTGCTCGACGTGTTGCCTAGGGGGAAACTGGTCTCGTGGCTGTTCAAGATCCCCTTCATGCGCACGATTGCCGACAAGGTGTATCGCTGGTTCGCGCGCAACCGATATCGCCTCGGTTGCGGCGAACACTGTCAGTCACGCCCGCTCGACGTCGCGTTTCGCGATAGCTGAGCGCTCAACGTCCGCGCCCAGTCGTCGACCACCTCGAGCTCGCGGTCGTCGAGCTCCTTTTCCTCCGTTTGCACTCGACCCTCGCCGCCGGACGCGCGAATGACGTTTTGCGCGAGGTCGATCCAAACCGACCGCTGGAGCCAGCCGCCGACGGTCCGCATCACTACTTCGTCGATCGCCGACGCGGGACGATCATAGACCTGAATCTCGAAGCGAACGGCCCCATCGTCGTTGGACGTCAGCAGTCGCACCGCTCCAGCGATCGGGTGACCGGCGACCGTGATCAAGGACATGTGTTGGTCTGCCATCTCGGCAACGCGCACCTGGACGTCGCCGCGCAGTGGCAGCTCGAGCGTCAGCGTCTGGCCCTCGACGAGCATCGGAGCGGCGTCGGAATCCGGCTTGACGCGTACGGTGGCGGGAAGCAGCGCCGACAAATGCTCACGAAGATGGGTGAACAGCTGATCGGCGTCGTATTGCGAGCCGCGGATGTCGACCCAATAACGCTTTCGGGACGCCGTGCCCCTGCCCTCCGACGGCAATTGAGCCGGCTGCTCGTCGACGAGGCGACGCAGTCCGTCGTCGAGCCGCGTCGGAACGATTCCAAACACCTCGGTCAATGCGTTCGCTGAGCCGGGCGGAACGACGTTGCCGTCGGCAAGCATGTCGAGCTGCTCTCCAGTGAACGGAACGTCGACACCGATCGCACCGAGGGCGCGCAACCCCCACGACGCAACCGTCGCAGGAACAGGGGCCTGCACCACCTCCCGTCCGGTCAGCTCGCTGAATCGTCGCACGAGATCGCTTTGCGATGTGAGCTCGGCGCCTCCCAAGTCGAGCGATCGACAGCGGAGATCATCGCGCTCCGCGGCCGCGGCGGTTGCGGCCGCGAAGTCCTCGTGCCAGATCGGTTGAAATTCTCGAGCGCCCGAACCGATTGTCGGGATCACCGGCAGCGTACGAACCATCCGCAACAGCACCGACAGGTGCTCGTCGCCGGGGCCGTAAACCGCGCCCGGTCGCAACACGAGCCAATCGCGAGTGAAGGTGCGAACGACGTCCTCGGCGACGGATTTGGACTTGTGATACTCGGACGTCCCGCGATCCGCGCCGAGCGACGAGACGTAGATCAGTTTCCGAACACCGGACCGCTCCGCCTCGAGCACGACGTACCGCGTTCCCTCGATGTTGACGCGTTGAAACGTCCGGTCTGGAGGCTCCTCGGCCGCGATGCCGGCGATGTGAATCACCACGTCACAACCGGCGGCTGATCCGCGAATGGTTCGCTCGTCAGAGACATCTCCGGCCCACCCGTCCACCCCGCTCGGCCACCAACGTTGATCGCGTCCGGCGTTCCGGGTGAGCACGCGCACGGTGTGGTCACGCGCGTGCAGCGCCTGAACGACGGAATCGCCAATCACTCCAGTACCACCCGTGACCAGGACCTTCATGCCACCCCGCGTTGCAAGTGACGGTTTTCGGGCAGGTTGAGTGCCACGCACCTGTTACACCGCTGTCACATCTGTCGTCATCGCTGTGCCCGGCGATGCGGCCGATCTCACGTCTTTCCTCGACCGTCGATGCCCTTGAAGCGTCTAGCACTGTTGTTGTTTGTCGCGGCCTGTTCGCACGGGCAGACCGGCACCGTCGCTTTCGGCGCGGCCGGACCATTCAGCCGCGCGTACGGTCTGGCGAACAAACAGGGCATTCAGCTCGCTTTGGATGAGATCAATGGCAGTCCGGCGTGGTCGGGCGGCCGGCGGCTCGAGATCAGGTTCGCCGACGATTCCGGCAACGGCGCCAGAGCGAGCACGATCGCCCAAGGCTTCGTCAACGACCCGAACATCGTTGCGGTCGTCGGCCATGTGAACTCGGGCGCGATGGTATCAGCCGCCCGCGTGTACGACGGGAATCTCGCGGCCGTCGCGACGACGGCGACGTCACCAGCGCTCACCGGCATTTCGCGCTGGGCGTTTCGCGTCATCCCGAGCGATTCAGCGAACGGGAAGACGATCGCGCAGTTCGTGAACAAACTCGGTCGCCACCGCGCGGCTGTTCTCTACGAAAACAACGCGTATGGTCGCGGTCTCGCCGAGAGCTTTCGGCGGAGCTTCGCTGGACAGATCATCGCCATCGACCCGATCGGCGAAGGGGCCGATCAGGACTTCGAGCCGTATGTGAGCTGGTTCAAACGAGAGCGTCCCGACCTGATTTTCGTGGCCGGCACGGATCTCTCCGGCCTCGCGTTCCTCAAGGAGGCGCGTCGCCAGCAACTCGCCGCGGATCTCGTCGGCGGCGACGGATGGCAGACCGTCGCGCCGAGCGCTCTCGCCGAAGGCATCTTCGTTGGCGCGCCGTTCACCGCGCAGGACCCGCGGCCGGAGGTTCGCGCATTCGTCTCCGCGTACACACGAAAGTATGGCACGACGCCGGACGGCAACGCGGCGTTGGCGTACGACGCGACGAAGCTTCTCGCGCACGCCGTCGAGCGCGTTGGCGCCGATCGCCAGAAGATTCGCGACTACCTCGCCATGCTGTCGGACGGCGAGGCCTATCACGGCGTGACGGGGACGATTCGTTTCCGCGCCGACGGTGATCCCGTCGGCAAGAGCATCGTCATGACGCGCGTGCGCGCCGGCGAGCTGCTCGTGGAGGGCGGCAAGTGATCACCCTTCCCAGCCTGTCCGGCAATTCCATCCGCGGCCGTCTGTGGTTCGGGCTCGGCATTCTCATCGTGTTGCTCGTCCTCGCCGGGTTCGTGGCGCGACGGTCGTTCGCCGGCATCACGCTCACGATCACGGAGTCGCTTGCCGAAGTGCAGACCGAAGCGCAGCTGACGAGCCAACTCTCGGCGAATGTCGCGAAGACCATCGACGCCGGTTCGCGGTATTTGGAGACACACGATACGATGGCGGCCAGCTCCTTCCGCCACTTCGGAATGTTGGCGCACGACGTTCAGCGTGAGATGAACGACCGGCCCGGGCAGAGCGCCGCTGAAGTCGCGACGGTCGCGACGATCGACGGCAAGCTGTCGGAGATGGAGATCAACTACGCGCTCGCGCACCGCCTGTCCGACCTCGGACGCACCGACGAGTCGCGCAAGGTTGCCGGCGAGAACAGGCGCTCGGTCGACGAGCTCCTCAACGACATCGCCCGGCTTGGCCGACTCAAAGCGGATAAGGTGGCCGCGACGCGAGCCGATCTCGCGTCCGAAACCGAACGGCGCGCGACCTGGCTCCTCGGCCTGATCACGGTAGCTCTGCTCCTCGGCGTCCTCGTGGTGTCGTTCACCGTACGTCACATCGGCGAACCACTCGACATTCTCGTACAACACGCGCGCCGGTTGAGCGACGGCGACCTGACGAGCCGGGCCACCGGGGACATGCCTGGTGAGTTCAACATCCTCGCCAGCGCGATGAACCAGACGGGCGAGTCGCTGTCGCGCGTCGTGGCCGTCGCCGCGCGCACGGCCGACGAAGTCTCGACGTCGGCACACGATCTTGCCTCTGTCTCTGAACAGATCTCGCTCTCGGCAAGCCAGATGGCGAGCGCGATGACGGAAGTATCACACGGTGCCGACGCGCAGGTGCAGCAGCTTCGTTCCGTCGACGAAACGCTTCAGGTGATTCGCGAAGCGGCCAGCGGGGTGCAGGAACGCTCGTCGGAAGTGACGGTGCTCGCTCGCAACATCGAGGATGCGGCACAGGCCAAACGCGCCGAAATCGACCGGGCGCTCGGCATTCTCGTCGAGGTGAAAGACAGCGTCGAGCGCGCGGCCGGTGAGATCACGGCGCTCAATTCAACCGTGACCGACATCAATCGTTTCGTCGCGTCGGTGAGCCAAATTGCCGATCAGACGAATCTGCTGGCGCTGAACGCGGCGATCGAAGCGGCGCGAGCGGGGGAGGCCGGCCGGGGTTTCGCCGTCGTCGCCGACGAAGTTCGCAAGCTCGCCGAACAATCGCAGAAGGCGGCCGACGACATCGTACAAATGACCGGAATCGTGACGACACGCGTGACGGCGAGCGCCAAGGCGATGGAGGTCAGTGCGGGACGGGTCGGCGAGATCGAGCTTGTCTCGCGCAACATCGACAATGCCCTGCGCACGATCAGCGACGCCGCCGAACTGACGAGGGTCGCCGCCATCGGCGTGAAGGGCGCCGCCGAGGCGAATGCGTCGGCGGTGAGCAGCGCCGCGACCAATCTCGAATCCATCGCCAAGACCGCCGAAAACCACGCGGCCGCGGCCGAGCAGGTCAACGCTTCGACGCAAGAGCAGAGCGCGGCGTGCGAGCAGATGACCTCCGCCTCGAACATTCTGCTCCAGGGGTCGACTCAGTTGAGAGAGTTGGTGGGAGGATTGAGAACTTGAATGAGCTGAGGCGGGACGGCAGCAGGCGGGACTAACAGCAGGCGGGACTAACAGGGATCGGGACTAACTTCA
>Ga0310813_10001639_pt1 | contig 13538 bp, 10 predicted proteins | sample YN3metagenome_FD_203086 | JGI IMG/M metagenome (GOLD analysis project Ga0310813, IMG submission 203086) | Soil microbial communities from experimental microcosm in Duke University, North Carolina, United States - YN3 | ecosystem: Engineered > Artificial ecosystem > Soil microcosm > Unclassified...
TGCCCACGTCGCTCTGCACGTCGATCGATCCCCCGTGGCTCTGCACGATGCCGAGGCTCACCGAGAGGCCGAGCCCGGTGCCACTGACCTCCGGCTTCGTCGTGAAGAACGGATCGAAGATGCGGCTCAGGATCTCGGCCGGGATGCCGGGCCCGGTGTCCGCGAAGGCGATGCGAACCTGGCTGCCGTCGAGGGTGGTGCGGATCGCGAGCGCGCCGCCCCCCTTCATCGCGTAGACGGCGTTGTTGATGATGTTGAGGAACACCTGCTTGATTCGCGGGACGTCCATCTCGACCATCGGCAGATCGGCCAGCTCCTCGTTCACGGTGATCGCGTTCAGCGCGCCCTGCCGCCGGACCATACCGACCACCTGCTCGAGGACCATGTTGACGTCGGCCGGCTCTGGCATGAAGTCGCGCTGCCGGCTGAACTGCAGCAGATCGCGCACGATGTCGCGGGCCCGGGAGGCCTCCTCCTGGATGAGGCCGAGCTCCTCGCGGGTGGGGTCGTTCTCGGGCAGGCGTTCGGCGATGAACGACGCGAAGCCCAGCACGGTCGTGAGCGGGTTGTTGATCTCATGGGCGATATTGGCCGCGAGCTCGCCGATCGCCGCCAGCTTCGTGGACTGCACGAGCTGGGCCTGGGTTTGCTTGAGCTCGGCCATCTGCTGCTTGACGCCCTCGAAGAGTCGCGAGTTCTCGATCGCCAGGGCGCCCTGCAGGGCGATGCCTTCGGCGAGCCGCAGCTCCTCGGGGACGAAGCGGTGCGGGGCGTCGAGCCAGAGCACCGAGAAGCCGCCTATCAGCTCGCTCTGCCAGAAGATCGGCTGGATCAGCATCGACTTGTGCGGGGCCACGCGGGCGGCCGGCGCGGCGCTCCACGACTCGGCCTGGCTGTCGGAGGCGGCGACGGCACTGTGGGCCGACTTCAGGGTGAGGATCACGGGATCGTCGAGCTTCAGCATCGACGCCTCGGCGGCCCCGAGGATCTCCTTGGGGACGTGATAGCCGACGAGGGGCACGAAGCCGGAGCGATCGGGCGACAGCAGCCAGGCCACGCCCATGTCGCCGCCGAGCGTGCGTACCATCTCGCGCGTGGCCCGGCGCAGGATCTCGGTCAGATCGAGCGTGGAGCCGATCGCCTGGCTGACCGCGACGAGCGTCTCGTTGTACTGCAGGCGGCGCTGTGTCTCCTCGTAGAGCCGCGCGTTGCGGATGGCGACGGCGGCGGAGGTGGCCAGGGCCTGGACCAGCGCGATCTCGTCCGCGCCGAACTCGCGGCGCTGGCGGGAGACGCCCACGAGCACACCCACCGGCTTGTCTTCCAGGAGCAGCGGCACGGCGACGAGCGACCTCAGCCCCTCCGCCTCGGCCCACTGGCGCTCCTTCAGCCGGGGATCCACGGGCAGGTCGGCGATCGCCAGCGGGGTCAGGTGCTCCATCACCCAGCCGACGATGCCCTCGCCGGGCTCGAATCGTCCGCGCCGATCACCGGGCTGCTCGGCCAGACCGGCTTGCGCGTGGAGGCGATACTCGGCCGGACCCTCCGCGAGCCAGATGCGCACGACGTCCAGGTTGATGCGCGAGCGGACCAGCTCCGTGAACCGCTGCAGGACGTCGCTCAGGCGGAGCGATGACGCGAGCAGGTGACCGGCCTCGACGAGGCTCTGCTGCTCGGCCGCACGCTGCGCCACGCCGTGGAAGAGCCGCGCGTTCTCGACGGCGATCGCCACCTGGTTGGCGACGATGTTGAGCAGCTGCTCCTCGTCGGCCTTGGCGCCGGGCGGCAGCGTGTGGCGCGCGTTCATCACGCCGAGCGACCGGCCCCGGACGGCCAGGGGAAGGTTCCAGTCGGCTTCCGTCCAGTCCTCGCCCGTCGCCTGCCCGGTGCCGGCCAGCACGCTGCGGGGCCGCTCCGTCTCCTGGCCCGAGACCACGACCTTCACGTCCGGCTCGGCCAGCTCGACCGACAGGCTCCGCGTGCCGAGCGCCTTGGAGAGTGCCGGCAGGAGCTGCTCGAGCATCGCGCGGGCGCCGACCTCGGAGGTGATGTCCTGGACCGCTCGATGGAGATCGGCGAGCTGGGTGGCCCGCCGCACGAAGTGCTGGTTGAGCCGCTTGAGCTCCTCGACCTGGTTGACGAGCCGATAGACGAGGCGCTGGTTCAGCTCGCGGAGGTAGACGCCCTCCTCGCGCTCCTCGACGTGCTCGCGCTTGCCGTGGAGGAACTCCTCGACCTGGCGCGGGAACGTGTCGACGTCGATCGGCTTCTGGATGTAGCCGTCGCAGCCGGCGACCAGGGTGCGCTGGCGGTCGCCCTCCATCGCGTAGGCGGTGAGCGCGACGACGGGCGTGGTGGCGAAGGCCGGGAAGGACTTGATGACCGCGACGACCTCGTAGCCGTCGATGCCGGGCAGGTTGACGTCGAGCAGGATCAGCGCCGGCTCCTCCCGCACCGCGGCCTCGATCCCGGAGAGCCCGTCCTCGGCGTCGACGATCGTGTAGCCCTCGGCTTCCATGATCGCGCGCACCAGCATGCGGTTCTCACGGTTGTCCTCGATGTAGAGGATCTTGGACTTCTTCCCGTCGCGACGGATGATCGGAGCCGGCATGCGGTGTCCTTTACCCCTGCGCCGGTATCAGCGGCAGGGTGAAGTGAAACGTCGAGCCCTGGCTCTCGCGGCTCTCCGCCCAGATCCGGCCGCGATGCAGCTCGACAAACTTCTTGCTGATGGCCAGGCCGAGTCCGGTGCCGTCGGCCTGCTGGGCGAGCGGGTTGTCCAGTCGCTGGAACGGCTCGAACAGCCGCTGCAGATCGCCGGGCGAGATGCCGATCCCGGTGTCCGCGACCGAGACGTGCAGCGCGTCGGCCTCGTGGCGAACCTGCACCAGGACCCGACCGCTGTGCGTGAACTTGATGGCGTTGGAGATGAGGTTGAGCAGCACCTGCTTGATGCGCATCCGATCGGCCTGGACCGGCGGCAGCTCCACCGGGAGGTCCTTCTCGAGCTTCACCCGCTTGTCGCGGACGAGCGGCATCGACGACTCGATGCACTCCTCGACCACATCGTGCAGGTCGATCTTCTCGGGGCGCATCTCGAACTTGCCGGCCTCGATCCGGGAGAAGTCGAGGATGCTGTTGATCAGCCCCAGCAGGTGCCGGCTGGAGTTGTGGACGGAGCGCACGTAGGCTTCCTGACGCTCGGTGAGCTCCCCGTCCAGACGGTTCAGCAGGACCTTGGAGAAGCCGATGATCGAGTTGAGCGGTGTCCGCAGCTCGTGCGACATGTTGGCCAGGAACTGCGACTTGAGTCGGCTGGCCTCCATCAGCCGGGCGTTGGAGGTGGCCAGGCCTTCGTAGAGTCGCGCGTTCTCCAGCGAGATCGCGGCCTGGGTGGCCAGCAGCGAGAGGACCTCGAGCTCCTGGTCGTCGTAGATCTCGCCCGACAGCTTCTCGCCCAGGAGCAGGATGCCGTTGAGCTTGTTCTCGACCTTCAGAGGCACGATCAGCGCCGCCTTGACGGCTTCCAGCTCACCCTCCGCGGTCTCGAAGTAGCGGGCAATCCGGGGGTTCAGCTTCACCTCTTCCTTGACCAGTAGCCCCTCGTTTTCGCCGAGCCACTGCGCGATCGGGCTATCGACCCTGATCGACTCGAGGCCCGACGCCTCCTCGACCGACGTGTCCTCCTGGTAGTTCACGAAGGCGCCGGTGGCGGGGTCGTGGATCATCAGGGTCGCGTGAGTGGCGGGGATGCCGCGCACGAGGCCGTGGACGAGCGTCTCGACGAGCTCGTTGAAGTTGAGGATCGAGCTCATGCGCTTGCTGATCTGCAGCAGCGTCTCGTAGCAGCCGAGCCGCTTGCTGAACATCATGCGCTGGATGCGATCGTCGAGGCCCTGGCCCAGCGGCGAGATCAACACGGTGATGACGGCGCCCATCGGCACGATGAGCCAGAGCGCGCTCGCTTCCTTGAGGTTGAAGTAGTCCTCGATGACCTTGGTGGCACCGCCCAGGAGGATGGTGATGATCGTGCCGACCAGCGCGTAGACGGCCGTCTTCTTCACCGCCACCGCCACCGCGAACAGCCGGTAGCGCACGATCGACGTGCCCAGCATCAGCGCGAAGATCATGTTGGCGGGAATGCCGACCGGATAGACGTAGTCGGCGGCCGGCACGAAGCGGCTCAGGATGAATCGCGCAAAATCGACCCAGCCGCCGGCCAGGCTGACCAGCGTGCCGAGCATGATGAGTGTGCCGCGGTTGCGGCGGAAGCTCGAGTCGATGCCCCGGTGCGCCCGCACCAGGAGGACGACGCCGTAGATCATGAAACCGTTGAACGCGAGCAGGTAGGGCAGGTACAGCGGACCGGTTGCGGGCGCCCAGCCCCAGTGGGTGGCTTTCACGCCGCTCATGAACCACGGCGAGCCCGAGAGGTTGATCAGCTCGTAGACGAAGGCCAGCAGGTAGGCGAGCACCAGGGAGGGCCGGTGCCGGGTGGTGCTATCCAGGAAGATCAGGACGAAGTGGTAGTAGAAGGCCGGCAGCGCGATGACGCCGATGTGGATGACGATCTCGACGAAGTACGCGGTCCATTCGTCGGGGCTCGTACGCAGCAGGAAGACGCCGAAGTTCCACAGCGCCATCCCGGAGGCGAAGTAGGCGAAGACACGGTTGAGCCGGCTCCCTGGGTTGCGCAACAGCGACAACCCCGCGAGGGAGACGTTGAGGAAGAACGCTACGAGCGGGAGAAGACTATGAGGGCTCACGCCCGTTCCCCTCGGGCGGATCGAGAGGAAGGTAGACCTTGTCCTTCTTGCGCTGCGCTTCGATCTCCTCCTTGAGAATCCCGAAGATCACCAGGTCCCAGTACTTTTCGCCGTCGAACCCGGCCTGGCGGAGGATGCCCTCCTGGCGAAACCCGTTGCGGCGGAGCGAGTTCATGCTGAGCGCGTTGTACTCGTAGACCTTGGCTTCGATGCGTCGGAGGCCCAGCACGTCAACACCATAGTAAGAAATGAGTTTACCTGCTTCGACCCCGAATCCGCGCTTCATTGCTCGGACGTCGGTGATGATCGTCTCGAGGAACGCGTACCCCTCCAGCAGGTGGATGTTGAAGAGGCGGACCACCCCCACCGGTTTGGTCCAGCCCTGGTACGCCTCGATGACGAGCACCACCTGGGTGGGGTCGGTGAGCACCGCCTCGAAGAAGGCTGGAGACTTGTCCCAGACGTGCTTGTAGGAGTGGAGGAACTCGCTGCCGACCATCCGCTCCAGGAACGGGTCATCGACCCACTGGGCGAGGTGGTCCAGATCCGCCGGGGTGAAGGTCCGGAGGTAGACCCGGACACCGCGGGAGATGACGCTGCCGCGCGCGGGCGGTATCGTTCGAGAGGGGGCGTCGGGCCCCTGTCCCTCCACCGAGGTCACATTCCGGGACCGGCCGAGAGCGCGAAGGCGGTGATCGTCCCCGTGTCCTTGAGCGCCCGGCACACCACTGGATTGGCGCACAGCACCAGCGTGCCACTGGGCTGAGCCTCGAGCACCCGTCGTGCCTCGAGCAGGGCCGCGATACCGGAAGCGTCGAGCACTGTCACGGCCTGCAGATCGATCATCAGGCGCGTCCGACCCGCGGCGACGGCCTGGCGAATCCGAGCCCGCAGCTCCGGTGCGGTCACCGCGGTGAGCGGCCCGGCGAGTCGGAGTCGCTCCAGACCATCCCCGGTCAGGGCGACTGCCGGCATCGCCGGATCGATCTGCATCTCACCCTCGACGACGCGCATGAGCGGACGAGACCCCTAGAAGTCGATGTCGAAGCGAACGAGCGCAGTGCCCAGCGACAGCTCGTTCGGCTGGATGTCCAGGCAGCGTCCCGACGGCGTCGTGGCGGCATCGACGTTGTCCAGATACGCCAGGTCGAACCCGCCGTACATCTCGGCCCACGGGTTCGGGTTCGGTGAGGCCGGGCAGAAGAGCTGGCGCAGCGTCAGCTTGACCTTCACGCCAGGAGCCACCTCGACCTCGGTCACCACGTTACCGGCGAACGGCAGCCGGAACACGCCCGTGAACGGCTTCCGACGGCTCCCCTCGGCCTTGACCTTACCGACGACCGTCCCGAACGGCACCTGATGCAGGATCGCCGGCGAGAAGTCCATGTGACCCTCGAACTCGCCCGTGAGGACGACAGCCTCCGGACCGTCCACGGGATTGTCGCCCTGGACGACCGTCGTGAAGTTACCGGTCAGCGTGCCGAGGCCCGTGAGGAGGCTCACGTTGTCGCTGCCGAGCACGTTGATCGCGCAGCCGGCCGGGCCAGACTGCAGGTCGGGGCTCGGGCACAGCGGCGTACCGGGGGAGGCGACGCCCGTCAGCGCCGACGTCGCAATACGACGCGCGACGGGGGCCCGGTGCTTGAAGTTCCGCTGCACCAGCTTCATGTTCTCGGTCAGCTCATAGAGGGTGGCGTCGCTCGCGCTGGCCAGGACCGGTGCGCCCGCGAGGGCGACACCCACCAGACCCAGAATCGCGACGATACGCTTCGATGTCGGGTTCATCTCGCTCTCCTGTCTCCGCACTCGAACATCGCTCGCCTGTGCGAGGCTTCAATGGCCCGCTTGGGCGGGACCAGCTACCAGAGCAAGGGCAGTACCAAAGCCCGGACCAGGCGACAAAGAGCTGAAATCATGTGGCATTTGCTTGTATGACCCCCCCGAGACCACGTGCGAACACGGGTGATTACTTAACGAATGGCCAGGGCGAGGTGACACGAACGGAGCGAAACTGATCAGGCTCGGGACCCGCTCTCCGAGTCCGAGAGCTGCGCCCACGTCAGCAGGCTGATCCCGGCGAGGAATGTGGCCCGCCGCTCGAGGATCTCGAATCCCGCCGATCGCATGATTGCATCGAACTGCTCACGGCTCAGATAGCGGGGCTGGATTCCGCGCAGCAGATCGAAGAGCGCGGTCGGCACCAGCCAGCGTAGTGCGCGACACGCTTCCCGCCAGCCCCCCTGTCGGCGGATCTCCGAGAACGTGGGCCCGACCCGCGCGCGACGCTCGTAGGTGAGGAAAACGACGTGACCGCCGGGCTTGAGCACTTTGCGGCAGGCGGCCAGCAGCGCCGCGGGGTCGGGGTGCCAGTAGAGCGTGTGCATGCTGACGAGCACGTCGAAGCCGCCGCCGACGAGGCCGGCGTCGCGGGCGAGATCGGCGTGATGAAAGCTCAGCGACAGGCCAGAGTCGCGATGATGGCGCCGGGCGACATCGACGAGGTGCCGGACGGCGTCGATTCCCACGACCGTCCAGCCTCGCCGCGCCAGACGGGCGGCGACGGTGCCGATGCCGGACGAGATGTCGAGCACGCGCGTAGCGATGGGTGGACCGGGCCGGGCGCTACGCCCGACCAGCTCGACAACCTCGTCGACGAGCGCCTCGTACGGCGCGAAGTCCCGCACGATCGCGTCGTAGGTCAGGCCGTACCCGACGGCGATCAGCCGCTCAAGCGCAGGCTGGATCGACATGCGCGCCCCCGTGACACCTCCGATCGGAGGAGCCAGCAGCCCCGTGCTGACGGACGAGGTCGCGGAGCTCGACGACTTGCGCCCCACGGGCTACGCCTCGTGCTCCTTCTTGGCCAGGACGAGGACGCTCGCTCCGTTGAGGAATGTCCGTCGCGTCTCGAGGACGGTGAAGCCGGCATTGCGCAGGTGCGATGTGAAGGTCGCCTCGTCCCAGTAGTGCGGTCCCACGCGCCGCCGGGTGGCCTCGAAGAGCCAGTGTGGGAACAGCCACAGCAGAAGGCAGCGCAACGCGGCGCCGGGCCCCTCGCGACGGCGAATCTCGCCGAAGGTCACGCGGGGACGGACCGCGCTGGTGTGATTCACGAAGATCGCGTGGCCACCGGGCTTGAGGACGCGCCAGGCGTGCGCGAGCACGGCGACCGGGTCGGCGTGCGCGTAGAGCGAGTGCACGTTCACGACCTGGTCGAAGGCGCTCTCGCGCACTGTCGCGGTCTCGAGATTGCCCTGACTGAAGGCGAGATTGGCCAGGCGCTTGGCACGTCGCTTCTCGCGGGCGAGCTCCACGAGCGCGCCGTACGGCTCGAGACCGAGAACGGAGAAGCCGGCCTCGGCGAGCACGAACGTGAGATTGCCCGGCCCGCAATCCACGTCGAGCACCTGGAACGCGCGTCGATCGGGCGACGTGGTCTTCGCAGCGGTCTCGACCAGCTCCAGCACCTCGGCCTGGAGCTGCTGATAGGGCGCGAACTGCTCGAAGATGTAGTCGTACACGAGCCCGTAGCCGATCGAGACCATCCGGTCGATCGTCCACTGGAGCCCGCCCTGCAGGGATCCCATGACCACCTCCGCCGGAACCGCAGCGTCAGCGGGTGCGCTGGTCCGTGGGTGCATCATAGCCTTCCGTCACGCGCGGTCGGCCAGGACCTTCTCGACGGTCCCGCGAAGCTCGTCGGACGTGAACGGCTTGAGGAGAATCCCGTTGAAACCCATGCGGTTGGCTTCATTGATGATCTCGGGCGTGCCGTGACCCGTCACCAGCACCACGGCCATGCCGGGGTGAAGGGTGCGGGCCTGCTGGAAGACCTCGAACCCGGTCATCCCGGGCATCTTGTAATCGAGAACCATGAGGTCGAAGGGCTCTTTCCGCATCAGCTCCAGGGCCGTCTCGCCGCGGTTGGCGCCCTTGACGGCATAGCCGAGCGCCTGCAGGACGTTGACGCAGAGGACGACGACCGGACCGGCGTCGTCCACGATCAGGATCTTCGTCTTGGCCGGAGTCAATTCGCCTGGGCCATCGCAGGCGAGTCGGTCGCGCTGCCGCTCGTGAGGGATTCGTAGTGCCGGTTGATCTCCTCCAGGCGCTCCAGGGGAACTCGCATGAAGGCCTCCGCCACCGCGAGATCAAAGTGTGAGCCGATGCCGCGCGTGATCTCCTCGCGGGCCTCGCCGAGTGCCAGCGCCGTGCGGTACGGCCGGTTGGAGGTGATCGCGTCGAAGACGTCGGCCACCGTGACCACGCGGGCGACGATCGGGATGTCCTCACCCTTCAGGCCGTCCGGGTACCCGGTGCCGTCCCAGCGTTCGTGATGATGCCGCACGGCGCAGGTCTCACGGGCCAGGAAGCGGAGCGGCTCGAGAATCTTCGCACCGACCACGGGATGGCTCTTGATGATCGTGAACTCCTCGGCGGTGAGACGCTCCGGCTTGCGGAGGATGGTGTCCATGATCGAGAGCTTGCCGAGGTCGTGCAGCATCGCACCCCGGCGCACGACCTCGACCATGTCGGGGGTCATGCCCATCGTCTGCGCGATCTCGGCGGAGTACAGCGCGACGCGCGCCGAGTGGCCCTTGAGGTAGCGGTCCTTGGACTCGATCGCGTTGACGAAGGCCGTGATGGTGTCGACCAGGTTGCGCTCGACGTTCTCGCGCAGGATCAGCTTCTGCAGCGCTACCGCGGTGCTCTGCGCATAGCCCAGTAGCATGTCGCGCTCGTCCGGTAGAAAGCCGCCGGTTGCGGCTTCGCGGGCGAGGCATACGATGCCCACCGTGTGCCCCACGCCGGGGATCACGGCGGCCATCGACTCGAGCGGCGCACCGGTGGTTGCGACGAAGAGCGTCTCGCGGCTGCTGCCGGCGATCATCGACTCGAATGAGCGCTGGACCGACGTCAGCAGGCGGGTCACCAGCGGGGCGGAGCCCTTCTGGCTGGCGGTGAAGTGGTTCTGGTCGTCGCGGAGCAGGACCAGCGCCGCATCGCTCTTGATGCTCTGTCCGATCAGACCGAGCACCTCGTCCATGAACGCGGAGGTCTCGAGGCCCTGCAGCGCGAGGTCGCCGATGCGAAACATCACCTCGACGCCGGACTGACGCCGCGAGAGCTCCTCGGTGAGGCCGGCCGGGAGCGGCACCTGGCCGTCCCACTTGAGCCGGTCCGCGCGGATGCGGGCCAGGAGCTCCCGGATCTCACGGATCGAGAACGGCTTCGGCAGATAGTCGTAGGCGCCGTGGCGCAGGCCGAAGACCGCGGAGTTCACCGAGGGGTTGCCCGTGATGAGCACGACCGGCGTGGCGGGCTGCTTGCCCTTGACCGCACGGAGCAGATCCAGCCCCGAGAGCCCGGGCATCTTGATGTCCGACACGACGAGGTCGAACGGATGCTCGTTGATCAGGGTCAGGGCCTGCTCGGCCGCCGCAGCCTGCGTCACCGTGCATCCGTTCGCCGAGAAGGCCGAGACGAGGAAGCGCAGGAGCGACGCGTTGTCGTCTACGACCAGGACGCGCAACACCTCGGGTGCGACGGCGCTCGGGGAGACCGCGGGCATGGGCACAGGGTCTCTCTTACTTCGCCGACGACATCTGGCTGAGGAACTCCATCCACTGGCGCGTCAGCACGCCGTCGTTCGGGAACTTCAGACCCTCGAAGCCCTGGGGCATTGCCGGGGCGGCTGGCTTGGCCTCGTCGCGAGCCGGCGCCGGAGGGGTCGCGGCCTCGACCGCGAGGGCCGGCTGGGCCAGCGCGGCCTTCAGGCTCTCCTCGATCGCGGCCGACATCACCACCGGCTTCGGCTCCGTGACCACCGGGGCCAGCGCCTGCGACTCGAGCACCAGCTCGAGCGGCGCTGCCGTGAGGGGCTCGGCGATCATCGGCTCGGTAGCGGACTCGAGCACCAGCGGCTCGCTGATCGTCGGCACGCTCGCCGCCGTGGCCACCGGCTGGATGCCGGCACCGAGCAGCGCGCTTGCGAGATCCTTGAACGACACCCGCTCGGGCGAGGGCGCGGTCGCGGTCACGATGTGCGACGGAGCCATCGACGGGATTGCCTCCACCACGGATCGCACCGGAGCGGTCTCGCTCACCGCCACGGGCTCGGCGGTGGACTCGGCCTCCAGCGAGAGCTCCAGGGCCGCGGGCTCCGCCATGGCTTCGACGAGTGGATCAGCGGGGATCAGGGGCTCGGGCTCACGCAGCGTCACCGGCTCGACGGCCGGCCGGGGCCGCTCGGTCCAGGGCGCGGCCACGGTCGCCTGCCGGTTCACCATGCTCACCACCGGCGCCGGCTCACGCGGCGGAGCCACGCGCTCGGCGGCGGCGCGGGTGCTAGCGCCAGACGTGGGAGCCTCCGTGCTGGCCTGGGTGAGGAGCTTTTGCAGCTTCGCGCCATTCGCGCGCGGAGCGGGGCTGGTCATCGTGATGACGTTCTCGGTGGCCGCAGGCGCCATGGACTCGGCCTCGGCGATCCGGGTGCTGACCGGAACCGTCGTCTTGCGCAGGCGGAGGAGCGACTCGAAGTAGACTGCGGCGACGCCGTCGAACTCGAGGTGACGGAACTCGACGCAATCGACCTCGGGGAAGCCAAGCTGCTTGATCTTGCGATGGAAGGCGTCGGGCATGCGCTCGACGACGAACAGCAGGCGCGGGGGCCGATCCTCGGACACCTGGCAGCTCGGGTAGAGCCGGACGATCGCCTCGGGGTATTCCAAGCACCACGAGTAGGCCTCGACGGCCTTCAGGAGCATCTCCTCGTTGGCGCTGAAGCCGACAGCACCCAGCACCAGCGAGCCGCTGGCATCGACGCCGATGACGTCGATCGTCGCGTGACCCAGCAGCAGGCGCGCGTCGAGGACGGTCAGCCCGGGCTCGATGGCGTCGAAATTTTCGACAACGAGCGCTTGCAGCTTGGCGACATCCTCGACCCGGAGTTTCCTGACGGCCACTCTCATCGCTTTAGCTCCTCACGTCAGATGCGCCGGTCACCCCGGCTCCGTTCGGACCTGCAGAGGGAGCAAAGGGGGTACCAAACGTGACTGTGATGCATAAGCCTCTGCCCGACAAAGCTTTTTGGAGCCGGAGGGAGGTGGATCGGAGCGGCTGCCTGGGTGATTCGTGTTCGCCCACGCGATGTTTTCGCGGGGGTGTGGCCAGAAAAGGGTCAGGTTACGGGGTGGCTTCCGTCAGCTTCTTGCGCAGAGTCTGGCGCGTGATTCCGAGGATCTTGGCGGCCTCGCTCTTGTTTCCGTTTACTTGGCGGAGAACCTTGAGGATGTAAGCCTTTTCGACGGCTTCCAGGGTGCGCGGCTGCTGGGACACTTCTTCCAGCAGCGGACCGTCGTTGGATGCCGCGAACGGCACCGGGAGCTGGTCGGCCTCGATGGTGTCACCGGTACTGAGGATCACGAGACGCTCGATGAGGTTCTTCAGCTCCCGGACGTTGCCCGGCCAACCGTACGCCAGCAACAACGATTCGGTGTCCGTCGCCAGGCGCTTGACGGCCTTGTGGAACGTGCTGTTCGCCTCGGAAAGAAAGTGCCGGGCGAGTGGAAGAATGTCCTCGCGGCGCTCCCGAACAGGGGGAATGGTCAGCGGGATCACGTTCAGCCGGTAGAACAGGTCCTCGCGGAACTTGCCCTCCTTGACCATGGTCTCCAGCGAGCGGTTGGTGGCCGCGATCACGCGAACGTCGACCTTCAGATCGCGGGTGCCGCCGACGCGCTTGAAGGTCCGCTCCTGGAGGCAGCGCAGCAGCTTGGCCTGGCTGGCCAGCGGGATCTCGCCGACCTCGTCGAGGAACAGCGTGCCGCCGTCGGCCAGCTCCATGAGGCCCTTCTTGGTGCTCTTGGCGTCCGTGAACGCCCCCTTCTCGTGACCGAACAACTCGCTCTCGAACAGCGTCTCGGTGATGGCCGCGCAGTTGACTTCCATGAACGGCGAGTTGCGCCGCGTGCTCTCGTAGTGGAGGCCGCGTGCGACCAGCTCCTTGCCGGTTCCGCTCTCGCCCTGCACGAGGATCGTGTGGGCCTCACTCTGGGCCAGCTGCGTGATCACCTCGCGCAGGCGGCGAGTCGAGGCCGATTCGCCCACGATCTGGTTCGTGCGGTACTTGCCCTCCTGGAGGCCCTGCAGCCGCGTGATCTCGCGACGCGCCTTCACCTCGTCGAGGGCGCGCGAGACGGTGATGCGCAGCTTCTCGAGGTGCTGGAATGGCTTCTCGAGGTAGTCCGCCGCGCCGTTCTTCATGGCGATGACGACGCTCTCGATGTGACCGAAGGCGGTGATCATGATGACCGCGGTCTGCGGGTGCTTGGTGCGCAGGTCCCGCAGTACCTGGATGCCGTCGATGTCGGGCAGTCTCAGGTCGACCAGGGCCAGGTCGGGTTCGACCTGATCGGCGAGCTCAAGTCCCTCCTTGCCCGTACCGGCCGTGTGGACCTCGATGTTGTCCTGCCCCAGCACGCGGGAGACCAGCGATCGAATGTTGCGTTCGTCGTCGATCACGAGGACTGAATTCATGGCTGGATCGATTGTAGCCGAACCGGGGGTCCGTTAAGAAACTCACCAAGTGGTAATGAAATTGACGCGGCCCGATCCCCCGGCAAGATCCTTGAAATGGAGGCCAAGCATCTGAAAGTATTGCGGATACATCAGTCACGATCGTGTGGCATGTGTCTCGCTAACCGAGGAGCCCGATGAGCTATTTCCCGACGGTTGTGCCATCGAAGGACGACGCGCGAGTTGCGACGGAGC
>Ga0310813_10001643_pt1 | contig 13519 bp, 8 predicted proteins | sample YN3metagenome_FD_203086 | JGI IMG/M metagenome (GOLD analysis project Ga0310813, IMG submission 203086) | Soil microbial communities from experimental microcosm in Duke University, North Carolina, United States - YN3 | ecosystem: Engineered > Artificial ecosystem > Soil microcosm > Unclassified ...
AAATTACCTTGGCGTATCGTGCCCGGCTTGTCGCCGGTATTAAAATTCACTTCCAGTAAATTGAAAGCGGGGCCGGGTATCAGTTCCAGGGTTCCCATGGCTCCGCTGCTGGTGGTGACCATGAATCTTTGCGCCCGCGAGTTTCCAAACGCTCCAGCAAAATCGAGACGCACCACCGGATTGTCAGTGCTCCCGGCGGGGAGTTTGAAGCGGGCCGTAAGCGTTCCGCGGGCTTGACCGTTTTCCTCCCGTACCACGAGGTCAGCCGATAGCGGCTGCGGGCCGTGATAGTGCGCTCCCACCGTCGGGTAGGTCCACATGCCAACGTAGCGTACCAGCGGAACGGGCGGCACCGGACGCGCCCCTGAAGCAGGGGGGGCCGCCGCATTCGAAGTAGCCGGCCCCACCGAAGGAAGTGCCGGGCCGGAGGAAGTAACCGGAGCCGTTGTTCCCCGGGCGGCAGCCGATAGATCACGATAGTACCCAGCCCAAACGGCGCCGGATTTCTCCGCGAGTTGTTCGGATTCCTGGAAGCTGGCGGCAAATTTCTGGTATTCTTCCGACGCCCTCGCGCGCACCTCTTCGGCGGCTCGGCTGGTTTGCGCGGCCGCTTCCTGGCTCTTCTGACTACCCTTCAGAGCCGTGCCGACTGCGGCCATGGCAGTGCGCTCGCGCTCGAGCGATGCGCGCAACTGTTGGATGGCGCGGTCCGGATCATGCGCAACGGTATCTATGCTGGACCGAAGGATCGTGTCTTGAGCACCTAAGAATCGATCGAGGTTGGGAAGCGCTTCCGGAGTCACAGTAACGGGTTCGAGGAGCGAGGCGCTGTGGCGGGCATCGGCGGCGCGGTTTTCCAGCTCGTCTTTCCGCAGGCTGAAATATTTGGCGGCCTCGGCTGCAACTTTGTCCGCGCGCGCGCCTAGAGTAGCGCCGGCGGAGACGGCATCGCGCTCCAGCGTGGGATCCGTCTCGCGCCATCGGCGGTATGCCTCTTGCCGGGCCGCGCGGCGGTCTTGCGGCGGCGCTTGCGCGAAGGCCGCCACGACCAGCACGAAGGCCGCCGCCACCGACTTCATGACTTCTTCCTCATTGCTTCTTCCCCAGGGGCGCGGAGCGCGGGCCTCCCGGTGGCGCGACGGCGGCCCCCGGGTTGACCAGAGCACATTCGACCTGAGCGCGTGCCTGCCGCGCCGCGTAATAGGCGCTCCAGCGCTGGCCTTCGACACCTACGGTCTGCAGCCGCTCGTCGATCGCCGCTTGCCGCGCTTGGCTGGCCTTCAACAAGTCGCGCAGATCGCCCAGCAACTGGCCGCCGCTGGTGGTGCGCTCCTGCGACTGCTTTTCGAACAGGCGATACTCCTCCTCGATGGCCTCCAGATCCTTCCGTGGACTCGCCAGTGCCGCAACCTGCGAGACGCTGCTTGCCAGGGAAGCTCCCAGCGCAGCGACTAGGGCAACTTCCGCACGCGCCTGGGTTGCGTCCACCGCCCAATCCCCCGACCGGCCTTCTTCCTGCGCCAGTAATCGCCGGATAGCGTCAATTTGCGCTTTCGATTGAAGCGACGCCAGGGTCCAGTAGCTGGTTAAAGCCATTCCACGGGCATCGGAAGCGCGGCTGACTTCGTCGATCGCGGCGCGTGCCTGCGGATCACAGGGCAACAAGCGGGCCACTCGCTGCTCCAGGTTCGTGGCCAGTGTATTCCATTCGGCGGTGCGCTGGGAGACGCTTTGTTGCAGTGCCGGCAGCGAATTCGGGGCAGGAGCCTGCGCGGAAACGATACCCCCTGTGGCTAAGGCCGCCGCAAACGCACCCAGCCGGAGACACCACCGGAGGTTTAATACCATTTCCCAAAAAGCTTACCACGCTACAATAAAGGTTTCACGGCACGGTTTCACAGTGTTTCCGGTATTTGCGCCCATGGAGTTGCCGGGTCGTGCTTAACGGGTCACGTGGGTTACTAGCGGAGGTTTCATGGCATCACAGCCACGCCGTCGTTCGGTGGCGGTAAGCGTAGGTAAGGTAAAAGTTGGCGGGGATCACCCCATTGTGGTCCAGTCGATGACCAATACCGATACCGCCGATGTGGCGTCGACGGTCAACCAGGTGATGGCGCTGGCACAGGCCGGCTCCGAGTTGGTGCGTGTCACGGTGAACACCGACGAGGCGGCGCGTGCGGTGCCGAAGATCGTCGAGACCTTGGATAAGTTCGGCATCCGCGTTCCCATCATCGGCGACTTCCACTACAACGGCCATCTGCTTCTCAAAAAGTATCCCGATATGGCGCTGGCGTTGGCGAAATACCGCATCAATCCGGGGAACGTCAATATCGGCAAGAAGCACGATGACAATTTCCGCACCATGATCGAGGCCGCAATCGAATACGACCGGCCGGTGCGCATCGGCGTCAATTGGGGTTCGCTCGATTCCGCGCTGCTGACGCGCCTGATGGACGAGAACAACCTGCTGCCGGAGCCGCTGGATGCCCGAGCCGTCACGCTGCGTGCCATCGTGGTCAGCGCCATCGAATCCGCGAAGGCAGCCGAGCAGTATGGACTGGGGCGCGATCACATCATCTTAAGTGCCAAAGTGAGCGGCGTGCAGGATTTGATTCGCGTCTACCGGATGCTGGCGGCCGAGTGCGATTACGCGCTGCATGTGGGGCTGACGGAAGCGGGCCTGGGTTCGAAAGGCATTGTGGCATCCACCGCCGGCATTGGCGTGCTGCTGCAGGAAGGCATCGGGGATACCATCCGCGCCTCGCTGACGCCGCTGCCGAATGGCGACCGCACCGACGAAGTGATCGTTTGCCAGCAAATTCTGCAGGCGCTCGAATTGCGCAGCTTCACGCCGCAGGTGACCGCGTGCCCCGGCTGCGGGCGCACCACCAGCACGTTCTTTCAGGACATGGCGGATCAGATCCAGACCTACCTGCGCACGCAGATGCCGGTTTGGGGCGCGAAGTATTCAGGCGTTGAGGAGATGAAAGTGGCGGTGATGGGCTGCGTGGTCAACGGCCCCGGCGAGTCCAAGCACTCCAACGTCGGCATCTCGCTGCCCGGCACCTTTGAGGAACCAGTGGCGCCGGTCTATGTGGATGGAAAGCTGAAGTGCACGCTCCGCGGCGATCGTATCGTTGAGGAGTTTCTAGTGATATTAAACGATTACGTCGACCGCACCTACGCGGCCAAGGCGCTCGAAGCGGTCGACGCTTAGCAACAGCGCGGCACGGCCCGACACCGGAAGATGGTCTAAGCGAACTCCCACAGATTCGAACAATGAATCACTTGGATTGGAGAGCAAGTCCTTCCAGAACCATTGGCGGCGGACAGGCCACGGTTTGCAACTCGCGGCGGCTCTTCTCATGCTCGATCGTCTTGCGGATGATCGCGTCCAGGGAAGTCGTAGGAGACCAGCCCGTCAGGCCACGGATGTGGCAGATGCAGGGAACGCGGCGCCGCATGTCCTCGAAACTGCCTTCGGGATAGGCTTCCTGGTACGACACCATTTCAATGCGACTTGACGAATCGGCGGCGGTGCGGACACGCTCGGACAGCGCTCGCATGGAGATCTCTTCGGACCCGCCAATGTTGAACACCTTGCCGTTTGCGGCCGGGTTCTCGAGCAAGAGCGAGAGCGCGTCAATGCAATCGTCGACGTATGTGAAATTGCGCGTTTGGCAGCCGTCGCCGAACACGCGGATCGGATCACCGGCCAGCGCGGAGCGCACAAACGCCGGGAGCACCATGCCGTAGCGCGCGCTTTGGCGCGGTCCCACGATATTGAAAAATCGCGTGACGATCACCGGAATTCCGTAGGATGCGTGATACGCCAAAGCCAGGAATTCGTCGAGCTTCTTAGCCGTGGCATAGGACCACCGCTCGATGCTGGCGGGCCCCAGGATGGAATCGGCATTCTCGCACAGCGATTCGGCGTCGTTCTTGCCATAGACTTCGGAAGTGCTGGCGATCAGCACGCCGCGGCCGGATTCGGCGCAGGCGCTCAGAACGTTGTCGCAACCGTCGATGTTGGTCTTAAGGGACGAGAGCGGGTCCTTCAAAATCAGCCGGACACCCACGGCGGCGGCCAGATGAATCACGCGGTCGCTCGCCGCGACCAGCCGGCCGACCAGGCTACGGTTCAGTACGCTCCCCTCGACGAATTCGAAGTGGGGATGCCCCGTCAGAGCCGCTAGATTCTCGAGCGAACCCGTGCTGAGGTCGTCGAGAACCGTGACACGGTGGCCCTGCAAAATCAGGCGCTCGGAAAGATGGGAGCCGATGAATCCGGCGCCGCCTGTGATCAGAAATCGCATATGCATTTTTCTCTCTTAAGGTTGGATGCCTAAACTGACGTAAAAACCTTGATACCAGCCGTTCTGCGCGAGCAGGGTATAGTTTCTCCGCTCGTAGGAGCCGTAAAGCCGCAGCGCTTCACCGAGCTTGATCGAAAGCCGGGAAGTGACCGACCAATTCGGCAGATAAGCGGCGGAACTCAGGATCTGTTGCGTGCCGCCTTCGCCGCGGAGTTCCCAGGTGAGCCACTTTTTGACTTCGCCGTGAGTATTTAAGAACCCGTCGTAGCGGCGGTAGTGATCCGGCGTAAAGAATCCGGAAACCGCCAGCATGTCGCGCGCGAACGTTTGATGGGATGTCAAGGCTCCGCCGTCCAGATTGAAGCCGCGGTGGTAAATCAGATTCCGGGTGAACACCGCGTCTCCCTGCCAACTGCTGTTTTGATCGCTCCACCAGCGCCGGTCGAGCTTCACGCTCGCCGAAGTTTTGGAATCGAACCAATACCGGATCTCCGCAAAGCCGCCGGTGGACGCGATCCCTTGGTCGATCGCGCGCGGAGTCACCTTCAGAAACTCGCGCTGAGAACCGAGCGATACGGTCCAGCGGTCCCAAGGAGAGCCTGAGAGCACCGCGTTATAAGTTGGCCGCAGAGTGCCGTCGCCGGAGCGCGCCGAACCTCCGCCTGTCAGCGAAAGGTGCACGCCCGGGGCGAGCAGAGCCGTTCCGTTCACCGCGAATTCCCGCACCGATGCGCGATCGCGTCCAGCGGTGAAGATTCCACCAGTGGGAGCTGAAGAGTAGAACTGCGCCGCATTTAAACCGATGCTGTGGTCTCCCCGGATCGGGATAGTAACAGCCGTCTGGTATACAGTGTTGTGAATGCCGTCGGAATCGTTATAGACCGAGACGGGGAGTTCGCTATGAACCCGGTTCATCTCATTCAGACGGCCTTCGAGATAGCTGGCCATGCCGTTGCTCGAGGGCGAATCCGGCAAGTTACGGGCTTCTTCAGAAGCGGCGTGGTTCAGACCCAGAGCTTCGAGCGTGGCGATATGAGCTACGCGAGCCGTAGCGAGATCGGGATCCAGGCTTACTGCCCGCTCGGCGTTGCGCCGCCCCTCCCAGCCCCGGTTCCCGGCCCAAAACAGAACTTCCGCGCGCCGCGCCAGTACCTGCGCATTATGTGGATCACGCTCCAGAATTTCATCGCAAATTTTTTCGGCTTTGGAGTAGTTGCCCTGCGCCTGCAGCAGTTCGACATACTCTAGCGCGGCCGTGGTATCGGTCGGGTTGACTTTGAGATACTCTTCAAACGAGCGTGCTGCCGCAGTCCGGTTCCCCGACCAGACCTGATTGTGTGCGCGGCCCAACAGCGCCGGTTGCAGGCGGGCGCGATCTCCGGAGGCGGCCTTTACCAATGCGTCATAACAGGCGGCGGCCTCGGCAGGGCGCTGCATCCCATTGAGGACGTCGCAGCGGAACTGGACGGCTTCGGTCTCATGGCTCAGAGGCGCACTGCCCAGGATTCCGAGCGACTGTTCTTTTTGTCCGGCCCACGCGAGTAGCTTGGCGAGCCTTAGCAGGAGCGCCGGGTCATCGTGCTTTTGGGCCAGCATTTCCTGGACGACCACGATAGCTTCCGGATAGCGGGCGTCCATGGAATAGGAACCGGCCAGCGCGTCCGCGGTATCCATGTCCGCCGGGTCCGCTTTGTGGGAACGCTCCAACTCCGCGAGGCGCTGGGCATAATCGGGCGGCAGAACGCTCTGCGCGGAAACCAGCGTCGCCCACGCCAGCATCAGCCCAACGAGGTAGCTTCGAGCCTGACTCGCCATCACTTTCTCCAATTCCGATTTCCGCCCGCCAGATCGGCCAGGCAGCGCAGGGAGGCGACGACGTCCACACCCAGTCCCATCAGCCGGACCGGAGTGGCCGGCACAATCATGGCTGCATATTTAAACCGGCTTCCGGCGTCGGCTGTCATCAAAATCAGCAGCATGCAGAACAAGGCTTCTACGCCTATGGTTATGAAAAATGCTTCCGGGTTAAACACGAAAAGGTACAGCAGGATCAGCGGATAGAGCAGCTTTTCCAGCAGCGACATCAATTCCAGCCAACCCACGGGACGTCCGTTTCTGCGCGTGACTTCCTCACCCCAGGCGGCTCGGTATTGTTCCTTGACCTTGCGCTTTCCCTCGCCCTCGATCTGCTGTGGCGTCTTGCCCCGATTCACGAACCAGCGTTTGATGTACCGCAGCGGCGAAAGCGGCAGGTCGATGAAATAGTAGGTCGACTGAAGGAAAGCCGAGGACCACATGAACAACTGCCGGGGAAGGCGGGTGATGGGCGGCTCGGTCGACTCGCAATGGACCCCGATCACCTGCATGCTGCGGTAGCCCTTCCAATTGAAAAAATGTCCGATGTAAATGTCCTCGGACATCGAAAGGTTATCGCCGACGCGCGGCTTCGCGTAGGCGAAACATTCCTTGAGCCTGCGGGTTTTGTACGCTACGGCGCATCCCACCGGATTGAGCTGGCCTCCGAACAACTTGAGCGTTCCGTCATACAACGTCCGCTGCAGCAGGATGTACATGGGCGCGCGATAGAGAATCGTGAGAGTCGTCAAGAAGCGCAGCCAGAATCCCTCTTTGGCTGGGGTGGCAAGCCCGAACTCGGACTGAACTGCTTGGACATTCGGGTCGGCCTTGGCGATCTGATTGCGGCGGCGCTGCGTAAGAGGCATCACCTCGCCGCAAGCGGCTGAAACACCCGCATTCTTGTAAAGCTCTTCGACCAGCCGCGAAATATAGTTGGGACTGACCAGGACTGTGTCGGCATCTAGGATCACCATTGCGTCCGCGTCGGTCTGTTCGCAGAATTCCCGCAATGATGGCGTCTTGCCGATCGATTTCTCCCGCCGGATGAGCTGGATCTCACGTCCGCTAAGCTGGCGGTAGCGCTCGACCACCTGACTGGTGTGATCGGTGGAACCGTCGTCGAAAACCACCACTCTCCGGTAGGGGAAATCCTGCCGTGCAAGCGAAGAAAGCGCCAGAGAAATGGCCTTTTCCTCATTCTTGGCGGGCAGAACCACGTCTACGACGACGTTTCTCCAATCGACGGTGGGGGTCGAAACAGTTCGATCCCAGCCGCGCAGTTTACCTATCATCGCCATCATCAGGCTGGGCGATAAAAACCAATAGGAAATAGAAGCCATAGTTCCGTTACTCTCGTCCGTTACTCTCGATAGTTGAGCGTAGCCGGGAAACCGCAGACCTGCCCATCCGCCTGTAGTACTATTTTGAAAACCGAAGGTCTAAGGTCACTGCGGTGATTCACTTAGGTGTAAGCCTCGCAGCGAAGAGACAGACGCTCCTTTAGACTTCCCCCTCATCACTCCAAGAGAGGATAAACGCCCAGCATTGGGTTCGTAATCCACATTGGCGAACCGATAAGGGCCTTATGTCGGAATCGCTGCCCAAAGGCGGGGCTGGGCGTCGCATTGCAATTCTGCTAGCGCGCCTGGGGGTTACCCTCGCTCTCAGTCTGGGGATAGCAATCGTCAGCGGGGCGCAGACTCCGCCGCCGCGCGATCTCACTCAGTTCAGCCTGGAAGACCTGATGAACGTTCAGGTCACGTCGGTCTCGAGGAAAGAGCAGAAGCTAGCGAAGACCGGCGCGGCGATTTTCGTGATCACGCAGGAAGACATCCGCCGCTCGGGCGCGACCAATATACCGGACCTCTTGCGCATGGTGCCGGGCGTGGATGTGGCGCGAGTCGACCATAGCACCTGGGCCGTCAGCATACGAGGGTTCAACGACGTCTATGCCAATAAAGTGCTGGTGCTCATCGATGGCCGAAGCGTGTATCAGCCGGTGTACTCGGGAGTCTCCTGGTATGCCCAGGAGATGCCGCTGGAAAACATAGAGCGCATTGAGGTGATTCGCGGCCCGGGTGGAACGGTGTGGGGCGCGAATGCCATGAACGGCGTGATTAACATCATTACGGAAAGCGCCAAGGACACTCCCGGGGGGCTGATCACGGCCGGCGGCGGAACGGATATGCAAGCCGACCGGCTAGTGCAATACGGCGGCAAAATCGGACAAAGCGGCAACTATCGGGTATATGGAAGATACGCCCACCTGGGAAAGTCCGATGCGTCCACCTTTGCGCAGCCGGCCGACTCCAAGCGCACGCGGGAAGGTGGATTCCGCTCCGACTGGAATCTCACGCCACGGGATCTGCTGACGGTCCAGGGCGAAATTCACCGCGTGGACGGAGGGCAGACCATCACTGGAGTTATTTTTCAGACACCGCCGATCACCGCGACATTTGGGCAGCCGGTCGGGGACGACGACGGGAATCTGTTGGCCCGCTGGACGCACCGATACTTGAACGGCTCGGACATATCGCTGCAGGCCTATTATGACCAGAGCCGCGTGTTTGCCAATGGAGCGAACAACTGGGCCACTATCGGAAACATCGACTTCCAGCATCATCTGCGGATCGCCAGCCGCAACGATGTCGTGTGGGGGCTGAGCTACCGCGCGAATGCGAACCGCTTCTCCGGAAATAGTCTGGTCGCGGTGAATCCGCAGCGGCGCACCGACTCGCTCTATGGCGCTTTCGTACAGGACGAAATCACCCTCACGCAGACTCTAGCGTTGACCCTGGGCTCGAAGTTCGAGCACAACGACTACACCGGATTCGAGATTGAGCCCAGCGCCCAACTCGTATGGGCGCCAAACCCGCGCCAAACCGTCTGGCTATCCGCCGCCAAAGCGATCCGGCAGCCATCCAATATCGATAGCGGACTGCAGACGATCTCCGCAGTTCAGCCGCTTGGGCAGGGCATGTACGGGCTGGTCACGGTTTCCGGAAACCCGAATACGAAGGTCGAGCAGCTGCGCGATTACGAAACCGGCTACCGCGCGCAAATCAGCGGTCGATTGTCTCTGGACGTGATGGGTTTTCTTAGTTTCTATAAAAACCTGCAAACCACCGAGCCACAAGTGCCCTATTTCAACCCAGCAAGCGGCTACCTGGTGATTCCCCTGGTTTTCGATTACAAGGCGCGCGCGGTCAGTTACGGGGCCGAGGCATTCGCCACCTGGAATATTACGGATCGCTGGAAAATCAGTCCCGGCCTGAGCTTGCTGAATGTTTCCGTGACGCGGGATGCGTCTAGCCAGGATTCAGCCATTGAACACACGCCTGGGCGTGCTCCCCGGCGCAGTTATCAAGTGCGCTCCTTCATCAATCTGGGGCGCGGGTTCGAGTGGGACCAGACGCTCGGCTATACCGGCCCGCTGGCCGCGGGAAATATCCCCGGTTACATACGCTTGGACACACGGTTGGGATGGCATTGGGAAGAGCATTGGGATTTCAGCCTTGCCGGCCAGAATCTGCTTTCGCCGCGGCACGCCGAGTTCCCTGACATTCACTTCGTGGATCACATGCAGGACCAGCGTAGCGTTTTTGGAAAGATAACGTGGCGCTTTTGAACCTCACTGACATGGCACGCATGCTCAGCTCGCTCTTATTGGTAGGAGCCGCTCTCCAGCTTAGGGCCGAGGCCCCAGCCTTCGATGAGTATCAGGTCAAGGCTGCGTTTCTCTATAACTTCGCGAAATTCGTGCAGTGGCCGCTGGGCACCTTCGCGAACTCCACTGACCCGATCGGGATCTGCATTGTGGGCCAGAATCCATTCGGCTCGACGCTGGAGAATATGGTCCAAGGTAAGAAGGTCGGAGACCGGACTTTTGCGGTGCGGCGGCTCGCGGACACGCAGCAAGCCGGCCAGTGCCAGATTCTTTTCATCGGCGCGACCGAATCCAAGCGAACCCGCGGGCTACTCGACGCAGTGAAGAGCACAGGGGTTCTCACAGTGGGAGAATCCGACGATTTCACGGCCCTCGGCGGAATCATCACCTTGCGGCTCGAAGGCCCGCGGGTCCACATTCAAATCGCGCTGGACACGGCGGAGCACGCCAAGCTTAAGGTCAGCTCGAAACTGCTCAACCTGGCCGAGATCGCGAAGAAGCAACCATGAAAATGCCCGATTATTACCGGAATCTTCCGATTGCCCAAAAACTTCAGTGGGCCAGCATGATCGTGGGTATCACCGCCATGCTCCTCGCAAGCGCGTCGCTGCTCGTCGATGATCAGATGCAGGGCCGCGATGTTATGCGCCGCGACTTGGGGGTCTTAGCGGACATCTTCAGCGCCAACAGCACTGCGGCGTTAACGTTTAGCGATTCGCAGGCAGCCGAGGAACTCCTTGCGACCCTCCACGCGAAGCAGAACATCACTGCCGCCTTCGTCTATACGGCCGACGGAAAGCTATTTGCCAGCTACCATCGCGTGCATGGGTTGGCGGGCGCCTCCCCACCGCCTCCGCGGGCGGATGGAACCTTGTTCGATTCCCAGCGTCTGCTTGTGTTTAAGAGCATTCTAAGCGGCGGACAAAAAATCGGGACAGTGGCGCTGGAGTCGGACTTGGGACAGATCTATGACCAGCTCGCACATTTTCTGTGGGTAGTTCTCGTCGTCATTGCGGGAGCATCGCTGATGGCGGTGATGCTCTCCTCCTGGCTGCAACGCCCCATTCTGGAGCCGATTGCGCAGCTCGGGGCAGTGGCCCGTTTAGTCTCCGCTAACAAGAATTATGGCGCGCGAGCAGTTAAACAATCCGACGATGACCTGGGGCAGCTGACCGACACCTTCAACGAGATGCTGTCGGAAATCCAGAGCCGGGATGAAGCCTTGCTGCGACATCGCGATCAATTGGAACACACCGTGGCGGCCCGCACCGAGGAACTGGTCAAGTCCAATGTCCAGCTCCTGGAGGCCAAAGAGAGAGCCGAGGCCGCCAGCCGCGCCAAAAGCGAATTCCTCGCCAACATGAGCCATGAAATCCGCACGCCCATGAACGGGGTGATGGGCATGACCGAACTGGTGCTCGACACCGATCTCACTTCCGAGCAGCGGGATTATCTGAATACCGTGAAGTCCTCAGCCGACTCCATGCTGTCGGTGATCAACGACATTCTGGACTTCTCTAAGATCGAAGCGGGCAGGCTGGAACTGGATCCGGTCTCCTTTAATATTCGCGACTTGGTCGAAGAGACAGCTCGGGCGCTCGCGCTTCGCGCGCACGAAAAAGGTTTGGAAGTGATCTGCGATGTCCTGCCCGAAGTCCCCGAATATGTCTTGGGGGACATCACCCGAATCCGGCAAGTGATGGTGAATCTCTTAGGGAATGCCGTCAAGTTCACTCAGCAGGGCGAAGTGGAGCTGGAAGTGACGTTGCAATCCCAGACCGCCGATCGATTGTGCCTGCAATTCTCGGTTCGGGACACGGGAATAGGCATCCCGCAGGACAAACAGAAGATAATCTTCGACGCGTTTTCGCAAGCCGACGGCTCTACTACGCGCAAGTTCGGCGGCACTGGCCTGGGGCTCACGATCTCCGCGCGCCTGGTCGAGGCCATGGGGGGAGAGATCCGCGTGGAAAGCGCCCCTCCCAAGGGGAGCTGTTTTTACTTCACGGCGGATCTGGGCGTTTCGAGCGAAACCCGGCAGCTTGCCAGCCTGGCGGAAGCGATCCCGCTGGCCGGAATACGCGTGGTTGTGGTCGACGACAACCTCACCAACCGGCGCATTTTAGCGGACATGCTGTGGGGCTGGGGGATGCTGCCGGCGCCGGCGGCCAGCGGCCCGGAGGCTCTGGCTCACCTGCGGCGCGGCCTCCAGCGCGGCCAAGCCTACAGCCTGGTTCTAACCGACGTGCATATGCCGGAAATGGATGGCTTCGAGTTGGTAAAGCGGATTCATGAAACTCCCGGACTGTCCCAGCCTGTGATTTTGATGCTCACCTCGGGCGACCGCGGCGATGACATCGCACGCTGCCGGAAACTGGGGATTTCGTCCTACCTCACCAAGCCGGTTCGTCGCGCGGAGTTGCGTACGGCAATTGTCGCGGCGCTGGCGCACGAGATCCCGTGCGGAGATCCCGTCGCCCTGCGGGGTGCAGTACTCTCGAATGGATTTCAAAAGGTTCACGGTAGCTGCCGCATCCTTCTCACCGAGGACAACATCGTCAATCAGCGTGTCGCCCTGCGGATTCTTGAGAAGGCCGGTCACGCGGTGGTCGTGGCCGAAAATGGCAAGGTGGCCTTAGGAATGCTGGCAGAGCGAACCTTCGACCTGATCCTTATGGACGTGCAGATGCCGGAGATGGGCGGTTTTGAGGCCACCGCGCTCATCCGCGAGAAGGAAGAGTTCACGGGCCGCCACATCCCCATCGTCGCGATGACCGCACACGCGATGGCTGGCGACCGCGAACGCTGCCTCAACGCCGGAATGGACGACTATCTGGCCAAGCCGGTGGCCGCCGCTTCCCTGCTGGATATGGTGGCGCAATACAGCCCGAAGCCGTTGCCGGTCGAAGTTGTATAGGGAACGCCGCACGAAATACCGCGTCCGGCCGGGAGTCCGAGCGAAAGAAGCCCACGCCACGCGGCGGGCGCCCGCGCAAGGCGGCTCGGTGGGCGCTTGACGGCGACAGTTGCCGAACCCGAAAAGCACGCTCAGCAGCCGGCGACCGTTAGGTATATCAAGCCACGCTGACGGGATCTGAAACTGGCTCGCACGAGGACGTCTCCGATGCGGCGGAAGGAAACAGCGGCGACACCAGTGAGAAGAACCCGGCCGGGCTGCCATCGCGGTCGCACATCGGGATGGTCAGGATGGGGCACTCTTGCTCTCCGGCGCTAGTGCGAAGAATCAGGGACTCCGGGAGGTACGCGCCGCCAATCAGCCGGCTGGACAGCATGGAGCGGGCGGCGGCCTCCGATTGCGGTGCGATGAATCGATAGATGCTGTGACCCAGCACTTCGCCGCTGGAAACGCCGAACAGGCGCTCGGCAGCCGCATTGAAGAAGGTGAGGTTGCCTGCAAGATCGTGTGCAAACGCGGCATTCTGCACATGGCCGAGAATCTCCAGCAAGGCGGCGCGAGTATCTTGCACGGCGTGCTCAAAACGCCCATTCTCGCGCGCGATGCGATCCAGCGCCGCGGCATTCCACCAGATGAAGAGGGCCAGCAGGAGCATGGTCGCGACCACATGCAGCACCAGACCTAAAGGGGGCCCAAACCAGCCCGCATCCTGCCCTTTGATCCGCAAGAATCCCAGCCCTATGGGAATCAGCAAGGAGGCGG
>Ga0310813_10001650_pt1 | contig 13497 bp, 11 predicted proteins | sample YN3metagenome_FD_203086 | JGI IMG/M metagenome (GOLD analysis project Ga0310813, IMG submission 203086) | Soil microbial communities from experimental microcosm in Duke University, North Carolina, United States - YN3 | ecosystem: Engineered > Artificial ecosystem > Soil microcosm > Unclassified...
GTGGCCGCGGGCAATGCGGGAAAAATGTTGCGCCTGGATGCATCCGGGTCCAGTACCGGCTGGTTCGAATCCGCGGTTCATGATTCCGGCACGGTCGCGCGCTGGGGCCGCCTGGCTTGGGTCGGCAGCAAAGGCATCGTCTTCAAGACTCGCGCGGGAAACTCGGCGCGACCCGACTCCACCTGGAGCGATTGGTCCGATCCCATTGCCGATCCCGCGAAGGCGCTGATCACCAGTCCCAACGCCCGCTTCATCCAATGGCGCGCCGAGTTTACCGGCGCCGCCGGAGTCCCTGCGGAACTTGACAGTGTCACCGTCGCATATCTGCCGCAGAATAGTCCGCCCTCGCTTCGCAGCATTACGGTTTCCGCGCAACCCTCTTCGGCCGGCGCTCCGAAAAACGTGATTTCGAATGCAGTATCCTCGGCTTTCTCCATCACCGTGACCGATACCGGCGATGCCACCAGCGCCGCCGGAACCCAGGCACAAACGCTATCGCGGCCCACAGGCCAGCAGATCCTGATCTCCTGGCAAGCGGACGACCCGGAAGGCGACAAACTTTCTTACAGCCTCTGGTTTCGCGGCGAAGACGAACGAGAGTGGAAACTGCTGCGTGCCGATATCAGCGAGAACACCTACCTGCTGGACGGCGACATGCTCGCTGACGGCCGCTATTTTTTCCGCGTGGTGGCGACGGACCGTCCTTCAAATCCCCCTGATCAGGCCCGCCAGGTTGAATTGACGGGACCGCCGGTGCTCATTGATAACACGCCGCCCGTGGTTAATGCCGGTCCTGCACGTCGCAGCGGCACGGCAGTAGAAATCGACGTCGATGCGCAAGACCGCGGCTCCGCCCTCCGCCGCTGCGAGTATTCCGTCGATGCGCGGCCATGGGTACCCGTCGAAGCGCTTGACGGAGTCACCGATTCCGCCCGTGAACAATTCCGCATCCACATTGACAGTTTCCCGTCCGGCGAACACCTGATTGTCATCCGCGCATATGATGTCGCCGGCAACGCCGGCCTCGCCAAAGTAATTGTTCGCTAGCGCGCTCCACCCCCGCTTGTGTTTGCCCCGTCGATCGGATATGAGTTAACCATGTTTAGATTAACGTTTGTCTCCGTAACGGGCTTTTTGTTGCTGGCGGGTTGCAATACTGCTCCCCCGCCGCCCCCGGCTCCCGTAGTGGATATATCCGCCGAAAAAGCCAAGATTCGCGACCTGGAAGCGGCCTGGTCGAAAGACGCCGCCGCCAAGGATCTCGATAAGAGCGTGGCCAACTATGCCGACGATGCCATCCTGATGATGCCCGGCTCGCCCGCGGCCAAGACTAAGGACGCCGTGCGAGCGTCCTGGAAAGGCATGCTTGCCGACCCCAACCTCAAAATTGCCTTCGCGCCGGATCGCATTGAAATCAGCGCCAGCGGCGATCTGGCGACCACGCAGGGTTCCTACACGATGACGATGACGAATCCCAAGACCAAGAAGCCCGTCGAAGACAAAGGCAGTTACCTCACGGTATACAAGAAGCAGGCCGATGGAAACTGGAAAGCGATTGAGGATATCACCAGCTCTGAAATCCCGCCAAAATAACGGGAGCCTACGGGCGCACGCTAAAGGTTGCCGGCTGTCATCATCCAACGGAACATAAAGGCGAACGCGACAGCCGTCAGCGCGACTGCGGCTGCCCCGCCCAACTGCCAGAGGCGCTCTCCGTAGCCGGTTAAACGCGGCGTGCCCGCGATATAGGCAATTGCGAATCCACCGGTGACGCCGCCGATATGAGCGGCATTGTCGGTGGCCGGGAATAACGCCGACAAGATCAGCGCATAAATCCCCCACTGCACATAATGAGCCCGGATAGCCGCACCGTAAGACGACCGGTCGCGAACCCCCAGCGCGATCATCGCCCCCAACAATCCAAAAATGCCCGCCGACGAACCCACCGAATTACCCAGCGGATGCCACAGATAACTCGCATAAAAACCCGTGATGGTGGATACGAAATAGAACACCAGGTAGCGGCTGGTGCCGTAGGCCTCCTCCGTCGCTGCCCCTAGATCGAACAGCACCCAGGAATTCATAAGCAGGTGTAGAATTCCTCCATGCAAAAACCCCGCCGTCAGCAGCCGCCACCACTGTCCCCCATGAATGTAGGGGCCGATCTTGGCACCGGCCAGCGATAATGGCAGTCCGGTCGCGTCGTTTCCGGCAATCAGGCCCGGCAACGCCTCCGCCAGATACAAGCCCGCGTTGATCAGCAGGATCACGACGGTGGTGAATCGCGCATGGGGAATCAAACCGCCCAGCAGATCGGCGGGTGCGCGGCGGGCCGCAGCCGGTGCCTGCAACTTTATATCGCAATACGGGCAGACCTTATCACTGGTGGTGATGAAGGCCCGGCAGTTGGGGCACATCCGGCGGGTTTCCACGCACTCATTGTAACGGTCAAAGCAGCCGCTCCGGTGCCGGGAATCGTGGCATCCTTAGGACATGCCTATATCTGCCCGCAATCAACTGGAAGGGAAAGTCGCGAGCGTGAAGTTGGGCGACATTATGGCCCACGTGGTTGTCAAAATAGGAAAGAGCCACATTGACAGCGTGATTACCCGGCGAAGCGCGGAAGATCTCAAGCTGAAAAAGGGAGACAAGGTGACGGTGGTCATCAAGTCGACCGAGGTTATGTTGCAGAAGTCCTAGAGATGGTCCCGCTGGCGACCCTACAGAAAGGAAGGGCCGGGCACAAGCCCGGCTCCTCTCCATCAGCCCGGATTTCTTGCAATAGCGATTACTTCTGCACGGCGACGTAGAATGTGTTGTCGCCGCGCTTCACCAGCAATAGCGTCGCGCCGTTGCTGACGTTACGCATAGCCTTGTCAAAATCCGCTACGCTCGAAACGCTCGCGCGGTTCACTTCGAGAATCGTGTCGCCCTCGCGCAAGCCGGCCATTCCTGCCGGACTTCCTTGGTCGACATCAGTCACAACCACGCCGCGGCCACTCTTCGAAGCCTCTACCGAGACTCCTTCGAGGGCGCTGGCCGCGCCGCCGCCTTCTTCGCTCTTCTCGACCGAGCCGCCCACGTTCGCTGGCATCTCCGCCAGTTTCACCGCGACGGTTTTCTCGGATCCGTCATGCAGTACGCGCAGTTGGACGGTAGTTCCCGGAGGCGTCATCGAGACCCGCATCCGCAGTTGGTTGCTGTCTTCTACTTTCTGCCCGTTGAGGTCCAGAATCACATCGCCGCGTTGCAGCCCTGCTGCCGCCGCCGGAGCTCCCGCGGTGACGTCGCCGATCAACACGCCTTCAGTCTGTTTCGAGTGCAACGCTTGTGCCATCGCCGGAGTAATGTCTTGCGGCAGCAGGCCTAAGTAACCGCGCACTACTTTACCGTGCTCCATCACCTGCGTCATCACGCTGCGCGCAAGGTTCGCCGGAACCGCGAAGCCCACTCCCTGATTCCCGCCGTTATTGGCGAGGATCGCCGTGTTAATACCGATCAACTCCCCGTGCGTATTCAACAGGGCGCCGCCGGAGTTGCCCGGATTGATCGAAGCATCGGTTTGGATGAAGTCTTCGTAGTCTTCGATGCCCAGGCCGGTGCGTCCCCGAGCGCTCACGATACCCATCGTTACCGTTTGCTTCAAGCCGAAGGGACTGCCCATCGCCAGCACCAAGTCGCCTACCCGTGCCTTTGAGGAGTCAGCCATCGCGATGGTCGGCAGATTCGTCGCATCAACTTTTAACACGGCAATATCGGTCTTGGCGTCCGTGCCCACCAGTTTGGCCTTCATCTCCCGCTTGTTGTCGAAGGTAACGGTGATTTCGTTGGCGCCGTCGATCACGTGATTGTTGGTGAGAATGTAGCCGTCCGACCGGACCACTACGCCCGACCCTAAGCTGTGTTCATACTGCTTGCGAGGCATAATCGAACCGCGGCCTCGCCCCCGTCCGCCAAAATCCCGCCCGAACTCTTCGCCGAAGAATTGCCGGAAGAAGGGGTCCATCTGAGGCATGCCTTGTATACCGTCGGCGCTGACTTTGGTGGCCTTCGATGAAGAAATATTCACCACCGCCGGCAGTGCTTTCTCCACTACCGGGGCGAAGCTGGTTTCAATCGAACCTGGTGTCACCGCTGCCGTAGAAGCTGCGGCAACCGGGGCGAGCGCGGGCGCGCGCTCGGCCCAAAGGCCCGAGCCTATTACGGCTCCCACGCTCGCCGATATTAAGCAAAATGCAAAGATCCTGCTTTCTTTCCAAAAATTTTGAAATTTCATAGGGTGGATGTCACTCCTGTATCCACTCCGATAGACGCACAAACTCGAATTTCATCCCGCGGCACGGCTCAAATTTTTTTCCACGCCAGCTCTTCCCGCAAAAAATACTGCATCAACAGGAGGACCCTTCGTCCGGCGCAATGCGTCCCGCAAAACGGAGGGAATTTTTATGAAACTTTTTCGCCGTTCTTACATCGTCCCGTTTGCTCTGGCATGTACGGTTGCAGCTCCGCTGCTGCACGCCGACGAATGGGACCGACGCACCATCGTCACTTTTAACCAGCCAGTTGAAATTCCGCGAGTTGTACTCAGCCCGGGCACTTATGTGGTCAAGCTCGTGAACAGTTTAAGCGACCGGGATATCGTGCAGTTTCTCAACCAGAGAGAGAATCACGTTTTCGCAACCGTGCTTGCCATTCCTGACTATGAGCCTAATATGGTCCGGGATCATAGCGTCTTCACGTTCGAGGAGCGGGCCGCGAACGCCCCGCAAGCGTTGAAAACCTGGTTTTATCCGGGCGATAACTGGGGCGAAGAGTTCGTCTATCCAAAAGCCGAGACAGTGCGCACGGCACCCGCCCCCACGACCTTGACTCCGCGGCCTGCGCCGCCTGAGCCGTCCCACGCCGCGGCACCCCCGGCACCAGCCAGCGCTCCTGTGATTGCACAGAACACGCCGGCCGCCGTGCCAGCGCCGCAGCCGCCGCCGGTTGAAATTGCTCAGGCGCAACCCGTGCCAGCGCCGGTGACAGAACTTCCCAAGACCGCGAGCACCCTGCCGTTAATCGCTTTACTCGGGGCGTTCTCGGTAGCTTCCGGAGCAGCCCTGCGCTCCTTCGGCAAAACCCTTTGAGAGTGTATGAAGCGCGCGAGCAACATCTTGCTGCTCCTGGGAGCCGCCGCGCTGGTATGGGTTGGCGTGGTGTGGAGCGGCACCGCTCTATTCGATTGGTATGAAGGCCGCGAGCTGGCGTATCCGCCACACACGTCGGCTGCGTCTGGCTCCCATTTTGCGTGCCCTTTGGCCCGCAGAATCCTGCATCCACACGAAGTCATCGGGCGGCTTGAGATCCCGCGGCTGCGAATGTCGACAACAGTAGTCGAAGGAGACGACGCAGGTGCGCTACGCTTCGGCGCCGGTCACGTACCGTGGACGCGACTGCCCGGGGAGGGCGGCAACGTGGGGATCTCCGCCCATCGCGATACCGTCTTCCGGCCGCTGCGGAAGGTTGCCGTGCGGGACCACATCAAGCTGATTACACCGGCAGGACTCTACGAATATGAAGTGAGTTCCACGGAGGTTGTCCCACCCCAGGATGTAGCGGTGCTCGACAGCTCCAACGGCTCGGAGTTGACGCTGGTGACCTGCTATCCGTTCTCCTACTTGGGTCCCGCGCCGCTGCGCTTTATCGTTCATGCGCGGCGTATCCGCCCCATTGGAGCCTGAGCACCGCCGTTCTAAAATAGAGCTGTCGCCCCCGCATGCTCGACGACAGCGCCCTTAAATATCGCGCACTCACTGAGATCTCGGAAGCCTTTTTGGGCTCCCGCGATTGCGATGCCCTGTTTCGCGGCCTGTGGAAGTCGCTCAGCGCGCTGATCCGCTTCGACCATCTGCTGCTTACTCTGATCGATGGGCACAACCGCAGCCTGCGTATCGAAACCATCGCGGGAGATCCGCCGCTCGATAGCCCGGTGGGCCGCGATTTTCCGCTCGAAGGCTCGCCCTCCGAACTTGCCTGGAAATCTCAGCAGCCGCTTTACATCCCCGACCTGGCGCTCGAAACGCGTTTCCGTCCGGATGTCATGCACGACCTTCGCCGCCACCAGCTCTCAAGCGGCTTGTGGGTTCCGCTCTCCACTGTGCGCCAGCGGCTGGGCAGCATGGTGTTCGCCTCCCGCGCGGTCGACCCCTATTCCGCCGAGGACCGGGAATTCATGCAGCACATCGCTCGCAACGTAGCCATCGCTGTCGAAAATGCCCTCGCCTTCGAGCAGATCAACTACCTGCGCGAGCGTATCGAAGGAGAAAAGGTCTATCTGGAGGAGGAAATCCGCAGCGAGCACCGGTTCGGCGAAATCATCGGCTCCAGTCCGGCTCTGCGCCACGTGCTGGAGCAGGTCCAATCCGCAGCGCCTACCGATTCCTCCGTCCTGATCCAGGGCGAGACCGGAACGGGTAAGGAACTGGTCGCACGCGCCTTACATCAGCTCAGCCGCCGCAGTCACGGGACTTTCGTCAAACTCAACTGCTCGGCGATTCCCGCCGGCCTGCTCGAAAGCGAAATGTTCGGCCACGAAAAGGGCGCCTTCACCGGAGCTCTCAACCAGCGTTTAGGCCGCGTGGAGCTGGCTCACAAAGGCACGCTGTTCCTGGACGAGGTGGCCGACCTGCCTCTGGAACTGCAACCCAAGCTCCTGCGCGTCCTTCAAGACGGCCAGTTCGAGCGGCTCGGAAGCTCGCGAACGCTCACCTCCGAGTTCCGATTGATCGCTGCCACCAATCGTGATCTGCGCGGGCTGGCGGCCGATCAGGAGTTCCGCATGGACCTCTACTACCGGCTCAATATTTTCCCGATCACGGTCCCTCCTCTGCGCGAGCGCCGCGAAGATATCCCGCTCCTGGCGCGCTTCTTTGTGCAGGATTTCGCCTCCCGCATGCGCAAGCCTATCGACGCCATCCCCGCCGAAGCCATGGCTGCTCTGGTGAACTATGCGTGGCCCGGCAACGTCCGTGAACTGCGCAATGTTCTCGAACGCTCCGTTATCCTTTCCTCAGGGACGCGGCTGGAGGTCCCCAAGGACGCCCTCAGCCAGCCGCTAAACCAATCCTCCCGGGTCCTCCCTATGACTGACGCGGAACGTCGCCACATTCTGGAAGCCCTGAACGCATCTAACTGGGTGGTCGGTGGCCCGAAGGGTGCCGCAAGCTTGCTCGGATTGAAGCGGAGCACGCTGCAATCCAGGATGGGTCGGTTGGGCATTAGAAGACGATATTTCGTCAATTGATGTAATATCGGCGGCGCCCACTCGGTACTGCCCTATTTTCAAATAACTTACAGCGGCATGTCGCGTGCCAAGGCTTCGAATGTGATGCGCAATCTTATTCTTTATGTTGGACTTGTCTGTTTGAGCGGCCTGCTGCAGGCTCAGACTCCTGCTCCGCGGAAGCTTTCCCTCGAGGAAGCGATTCAGCTCGGCCTCAAGAATAATCTGGCTTCCCTGCAGGCGGAGACCAGCAACGGTTTGGCCCGACTGGAGCGCATTCGCGCCCTGAGCGCCCTCCTGCCGACAGTCAACGCCAGCGCCGGCGAATATGTTCAGGAGATTAACCTAGCGACTTTCGGATTCCGTTTCCCGGGCTTCCCCACCATAATTGGTCCATTCGGCTATTCCGACGCCCGAGCCTCGGCATCCATGAACCTGCTGGATTGGTCGGCGCGTAAAAACCTGCGGGCCGCGGAGCAGAATCAGAAGGCCGTGGAACTGAGCGGGCAGGACGCGCGTGATCTGGTGGTCGAAGCCGTGGCGAATTCTTACCTGAGCATCATTGCAGCCGGAGCGCGGGTGGAAGCGGCGCGCTCGGAAGCGGCCACCGCGCAAGCGCTTTATGAGCGAGCTCGCGACCAGCATGCCGCCGGCGTCTCACCCGCAATTGATGAACTGCGTTCGCAGGTCGAGTGGAAATCCCGCCAGCAGCAGCTTCTAGCCGCGCAAAATCTATTCGCAAAGGACAAGCTCACACTGGCCCGCGTCACTGGGCTGCCCCCGGCGCAGGACTTTGAATTGTCGGACAGCGCACCCTACGCGCCGCTCGAAGGCCTTACGCCGGAGCAGATGCTGGACCGCGCCCACCAGTCGCGCGGCGATTACTTGAGCCTGAAGGCTCAGATCCAAGCAGCCGAGTCCGCACGCGATGCGGCGCTTGCCGAGCGTTATCCCAAGCTGGCGCTTGAAGGCAACTATGGAGCCAGCGGCGTCAATGTGGCGCAATTGCATCCCACCTTCGCGTTCGTCGGCTCGGTAAAAGTGAACGTTTTCGATGGGGGCAGGATTCACGCGGATGTGGCGCAAGCCGACATCGAGATCCGCCGGCGGAAAGACGAACTGGGATCGCTTGACCAGCACATCGACGTCGACATCCGCTCGGCGCTGCTAGATCTGAAGTCCGCCGCTGATCAGGTAGCCGTGGCGCGGGACAATCTGGACGTCGCGAACCAGACTTTGACGCAGGCGCGCGACCGCTTTACGGCCGGCGTCACCGACAACATCGAAGTAGTGCAGGCGCAGGACGCCGTGGCGAACGCGCAGGAGGCGCTGATCTCCAGCATGTACGCGCACAATCTCGCGAAAGTGACGCTGGCGCGCGCCGTGGGGATGACCGATACCAACTTGAAGCAGTTCATGGGGACCAGTAAATGAAGAAGATTATCGGCTTGATTGTGTTTGTGGTGGTAGTGGTCGGCGGGTATTTCGTCTGGCAGGAGATCCAAAGAACCGAGAGCACCGACGACGCGGAAATCGACGGCAATGTGGTTGCCATCAGCGCCCGCGTGGCGGGACACGTGAGCGAGGTTCGGGTAGAGGACGGGCAGATGGTGAAGAAGGGCGAGGTTCTGGTAAAGCTCGATCCCAAGGATTTGGAAATCGCGCTGGAGCGCGCTAAAGCTAATCTTAATAACGAGCTGGCGAATCTGCAGACGTCCCGCAACGACGTGCCGCTCACTACCGCTACCGCCAGCAGCACTCTGAATGGCGCGAAGTCTACGCGGCAGGATGCGGCCGAAGCAATCAACTACGCGCAGCAGCAGCAGAATGTCGCGCAGGCCCGGCTGAGTCTGGCGCAGGCCAACGTCAAAGTGGCCGAAGCCAACGCCACCAAAGCCGCGCAGGATGTCGAACGCTACAAAATATTAGTCGCCAAAGACGAGATCTCAAGACAGCAGTACGATCAGGCGGTGGCCGCCTCGGAAGCAGCGAAAGCCACCGTGGACGCACAGAAAGCTGCGGTGGTTGAAGCGCAGCACAGCGTGAGCGCCGCAGCGGTGGCGGTGGAGCAGGCCCGCGCCAAACTGGGCCACGCCGAAGCGGAAGTGCAGAGTGCCATGACCGGTCCGCAGCGGGTCACCATCTCCCAAAGCGAAGTTGCGGTGGCGCAGGCAAAGGTGGCGCAACGCCAGGCGGATCTCGACCAGGCACTGTTAAATCTTCAATACACGACAATCCCCGCGCCAATCGACGGCGTCGTAGGCAAAAAGAATATCAACCCCGGCCAAAATGTGGCTGTCGGCCAGCAGATGATGGCAATCGTTCCGCTCGACGACTTATGGGTTACCGCGAATTTCAAGGAGACCCAGCTCAAGGAAATGCGCGTGGGTCAAAAGGTGAAGCTTTCTGTCGACGCCTATGGCCGCGATTACACCGGCACCGTCCAGAGTATAGCCGGAGCGAGCGGCGCCAAATTCAGTCTTCTGCCTCCGGAAAACGCCACCGGCAACTACGTGAAGGTCGTGCAACGCATCCCGGTGCGCATCGCCTTCGATCCTGGCCAGAATTCGGATCATCTCTTGCGTCCCGGCATGTCTGTGGTGCCTTCCGTGCGAGTGCGCTAGCGCGAACCTTATTCACGATCGCATGACGGGCGCTGGCTGATCGTGTTCGGTTTTAGCAGCACCGCGCTCGCGCTCTATCACATGACCAGTTGGACGCTGAATATCGATTTCAAGACCGCCATGGTGTTCCGCGTCTGCCAGGCCATCGGCATGGGCTTCCTGTTCGTGCCGATTCAAACACTGTGTTACGTGCCATCTTCATCTTTTCGCTGATCTGCGCGGTGATGGCTCCGGCTGCTTTTTTGATGAAAAAGCCTCGACAGGGCGTGAAGTCAAGATGCGGCCACTGATCTTCCGCGCCCCGCCTAGGTGCTTCCTATAACTCTCTGGGCCCGCACGATGAATCGGTCGGGGGCCGGACCAACGAAGTAGAACGGATAACACGTGACCAGCGTCAGGACCTCATCTCCATCGGACTGCAACACCGTGACGTCGGACGGACTAACGATTTCTGTCGACGTCACGCGGTAGCGATAATCTCCCGCCAACGTCGTAAGCGTGATCACGTCATTTTGGCGGATGTTTCGCAGGGGACGGAAGAGAGTATCGCGGTGACCGGCAATGCCGACATTGCCGCGCTGGCCGGGGAGTGATGTTCCCGGGATGTGGCCGCCCGCGCGACGCAGCGTGGCTTCGGCTGTTCCCTCGGCGACAATTAGGGAAACGCCCAGCCGCGGTATTTCCATCCGTCCCAGCAATCCGTTGGTCGCTTCCGTTCCGGGGCTTGGAATCGCGGCAACCTGCAAGCGGGCCCGGTCAAACAACTGGCTCGCTTCCCTCTGGTAGATCCAAGCATCCGCCAACACAAACCCACAATAGCCGAGCAGTCCGGCTGCGGCTGTAAGCAACACGTTCCGTGACCAGTACACTAACTTCCCAACGGAATTCTGCGGTACGCTGACCTTCATTTCGCCACCGAACCGGATACGGCCGGGGATGCTTCAGCCTCACTATAGCCCGCTCTGGTGCGTACCGCTAGTTTTCCGGCTGTCTTCGAACGCGCCGTAAGCCGGATTTGATGGTATGTCCCATCGCGTTTTTCGTCCGGCGACGAGTACCCAATCGTGTATTGATCCCGAATGTCCTTGGCAATGCGCTCGCAAATTTCCACGGTTTCGGTGAGCTGCGACGGAAAGAACGCTTGCCCGCCGGTTTCACGGGCCAGGCGGCGCAGCACGCCGGGCTTCCCGTCGGGATCGTCCGGCTCGAAGATACCGATAGTGTAGATCGCGGCGTTCGATTGCTCCGCCATCTTCAGCACACGCTCGAGAGGGGCCTTGCTCGCGTTGTCGCCGCCGTCGCTGATCACAATCAGAACTTTCTTTTCGAGGGTGCCGCCTCGCAAACGTATCAATCCGTCAATAATCGCGTCATAGAGTGCCGTCGTGCCAACCGCTGGTCGGCCCGAGACGGCGGCTGCCAATTGTTCGACGCTATCGCTGAAGCGCATGCCTTGAGGCAGGCCTTGCGATACCGTCTCATTGAAATTCACGACAAAAATCTGATCCCTGGAATTGCTAGAACGGACAAAGGCGCGCGCGCCGGCGGTCACCTCATCCAGCTTCTCTCGCATGCTGCCGCTGTGGTCGATCACCAGGCCGACGGCAACGGGCGTGTCATCATGCCGGAACAGACGGATCGGCTGCGGCCGGCCATCTTCGAATACGTCGAAGTCCTCGCGCTTAAGCCGGGGGACCGAGTGACCCGCATGATCGCGTACGGTGGCACCCAGCACTACTAAGCCGACATCCACTGAGATCTGGAAGGCCCCCGGTTCGGAGCCCTGCTGCGCGCCGCCGCCGGGTGCCGCGACTTGTGCCACCGGGGCCTGCGCCGCGACCCGCACTGAGGTGATGCACCCGGCCGCCAGCAGGAGAGCGATGGGAGCAGATTTCATTTGGGCACTCGCGCCTTTTCAGGAAGCTTCAATCCGGCGATACTCGGGACGCCACATGGCATCCTCCACCTGCTGTACGATATCGGCGAGCCGGGCTTCGGCCAAGCCTTCCTGCATGGCCGCTTCGGCCACAGCCACCGCCACGGTCACCGCCACACCGCGCAGGTCTTCAATATGCGGGAGCAGCGTGGCGCCCGCCAGGCGCACCGTCACCAGGCTCGAAAGCGCGTTGGCTGCGGCCACCAGCATTCCGACACTTATATATTTGGCGCGTGACACGATCGTGCCCAGACCCACGCCAGGGTACAGCATGGCATTGTTCAACTGGCCAATCACATGAGTCGTCCCTTTATGCGTGACAGGCGTGAACAAGCCGCCGCTCGCAATCAAAGCCCGCCCATCGGTCCAGGCGATGAGATCGGCGGGCGTAGCCTCGGCCAGCGCCGCCGGACTGGAGAGCGGAAAAATGATCGGCCGGTCGGTATGCCAGGCCATTTCCCGGATGATGGGCTCGGTGAATGCGCCGGCTTGCCCTGAAGTGCCGATCAGCATAGTGGGACGTACCTGATGGATCACTTCCGCCAAGTCGATGGCGCGCGCGCTGCGGGTGCGCGGCGATCCTTTCCGGACCGTCCCGATGTCATCGAGGTCTCGCCTCCATCCCCGTACTTCGCCAGCTGGGCGGGCGTAGGCGATATGATGATCGGACAGCTTGTCGCCCATGTCGTCGGTGATCAGACCATCGGTGTCGACGCACCAAAACCGGCGGCTGGCGGTTTCCAGGGTCAAGCCTTCTGTAACCATGACGTCGCGGATCAGATCGGCGATGCCGATCCCCGCCGTGCCCGCGCCGAAAATCACCACGCGTTGATTACGCAGCGGAGTTCCGCACACCCGCATCGCTGAAACCAGTGCCGCCAGCGTGATGGCGCCGGTGCCTTGCAAGTCATCGCTGAAGGCCCGGAAATGCCCATGATATTTCTCGAGAATGCGGCGCGCATTGCCCAGCGCGAAGTCTTCCAGCTGCAGCAGTGCGTTCGGAAACAGCCGGGCTGCGGTCCGCATGTAAGCGTCGATAAACTTGTCGTAACGTTCGCCGCGGACTCGGGCGTGCCGGTTTCCGGGATACATCGGATCGTCCCGCAGACTCTGCCGGTTGGTGCCCACGTCGATCATGACCGGGATCACACGGGCCGGGTCGATTCCGCCGGCCGCCGTATAGATCGCCAGCTTGCCGATGGCAATTTCGATTCCGCCCACCCCCCAGTCGCCGATTCCGAAGATCTGTTCGGCATCCGTCGCCAGGATCAAATCAATGTCGTGGGGCTTGGCGCCAAGGTTCTTGAACGCGGCTTCAATCCCGTCGGGTTCATCGATTGAAAGATACACCCCGCGGGGACGCCGGCATTCGTGATGGTACTGTTCCATCGCCAGCCCTACCGTGCGATCGTTTACAATCGGGATCATTTCGCGCAGATGCTCCGTAAACAGCCGGAAGAACAGCACCTCGTTGCGGTCGTGAAGCGCCGTCAGGTATATGTTTTTGCCCAGCGCATCCGGCAGCCGCTGGTATTGGATATAAGCCGAGGCGACTTGCGAGTCGAGCGTGCTGATCACCGGTGGAAGCAACCCATTGAGGCCCAGGCTCTCCCGCTCCTGGGCAGTGAACGCGGAACCTTTGTTCAATAGAGGCGTCGTGAGAACCGCCATTC
>Ga0310813_10001652_pt1 | contig 13492 bp, 12 predicted proteins | sample YN3metagenome_FD_203086 | JGI IMG/M metagenome (GOLD analysis project Ga0310813, IMG submission 203086) | Soil microbial communities from experimental microcosm in Duke University, North Carolina, United States - YN3 | ecosystem: Engineered > Artificial ecosystem > Soil microcosm > Unclassified...
CGGCGGGACGATCCAGGGGAAGGCGGCCGTCGAGGCCGAGGGCCGCGTCTTCGCCCGCGCCGTGAGCGACGCCGCCGTGCGGGCGATCGGCGACGTCTGGGTCGCCGAGTCGATCGTCGAAAGCCGCGTGACGTCGAGCGGGAAGGTCCTGACCCGGCCCTCCGAAGGCGTCATCGAGGGCGGCGAGATCTCGGCGTTCCGCGGCGTCGTGGCCCACACGGTGGGCTCGTCGTACGGGCTCGCGACCAAGGTGAAGGTGGGCGTCGAGGACCTCCGGGCCCCGCTCCTGGGCGAGCTGGACAAGCGCATCCGCGAGAATGAGGAGTCGCTGACCAAGATCGACGACCTCAAGGGGCGCCTCGCCGGACCGGGCCGCTCGGCCCGCGAGCTCGGGCCGGACCAGCAGATCGTCTACATCTCCGTCCTGCGGAAGGAGATCCAGTCCCTCGAGGACCTCCGGAACCTTCGCCGCCGCCGCCGCCGGCTGGACAGCGGCAAGGAGGAGGGCGCGGCGCCGTCCCTCTCGATCACGGGGGCGCTGCATCCGCCCGTCTCGGTCGAAATCGGCGAGGCCTCCGACATCATCCGCGAGCGGATGGACGCCTCGCAGCTCTCCCTGGGATCCGACCGGCGCCTGTCGATCCGGAAGATCGACGGCGCGCGCAGCACCACCGCCCGGAAGAGATCATCGTGACGAACATCATGAGGAGCGCGAACGTGGGAACGAAAAAGATCCTGGTGGTCGACGACGCCGAGCAGGTCCGGCAGATCCTGAGCTTCGTGCTGACCGGCAAGGGCTACGACGTGACGCAGGCCTCCGACGGGAACCAGGCGCTGGCGCGCGTGCAGGAGGAGCTTCCCGACCTGATCGTCCTCGACGCCATGATGCCGGGCCGCACGGGCTTCGACGTGGCCGGGCAGCTCAAGGGCGACGCGCGCACCCGTCACATCCCGATTGTCATGCTCACCGCGCTCCCCGCGTCGTCGGCCGAGGACTCGGCGTCCGACGACTACGTCTCCAAGCCGTTCCAGTTGAAGGATCTCCTGGGTCGCATCGAGCAGCTCCTGGGCGCCACGCGAGGAACGCAGGTTCGCGGCGCCTGAGGCCCCACTTTCCGGAGCGGGCGTCTATAATGCAAATGTGGATGCACGCTCGGCCCTCGAAGTCTGGGTTGACCGGCTCAAAGGCCTCGCGCTGATCTGGATCTTCCTCAATCACGCCTCCGAGGAGCTTTGGGACGGGTTCGCGCTGGGGAACCCCTGCAAGGACTGGCCGCCGCTCTCGTCGCGCCTGGACCAGCTCCGGCCCGTGGAGGGCCACGGCGTCTGGGGCCTGCCGCTGAACCTGTTCCGCTACGTGGGGCTGCTGGGAGACCAGGGGGTCGCGCTCTTCCTGATCGCGAGCGGCTTCGGGCTGGCTTGGAGCCTCGCGCAGAGCGGGGGGCCCGGGGCGGGCGGCTGGAAGGAGTTCTACCTCCGCCGGCTCTTCCGCATCTATCCGCTGTGGTGGGCCGTGCACGCGCACGTGGTGCTGAAGTGGTGTCTGGGCCGGCTCCCCGGAGAAGGCCGGCCGCTGCTGCTCAGCCTGGCGGGCATCCGCATCGACGGGGCGACCTTCTACTACCACATCGCCGCGTGGTGGTTCGTCGGCCTCCTGGTCCAGCTCTACGTGCTTTTTCCCCTCCTCTGGATCTGCCTCCGCAAGCTGGGGCCGCTCCGCTTCCTGCTCGGCAGCGCGGTCCTGGCGGCTCTCGCCCGCGGTGTGGGGATGCTGACGTTCAGCGACTACATTGACCCCTGGCTCCGGGGCTCCGTCTTCATCACCCGGCTGCCCGAGTTCGCGGCCGGGATGAGTCTGGCCGTTTGGCTGCGCGAGAATCGAGACGCGACCCAGGCGCTATTGTGCCGCGGCCGATCGGTGCTGCTCTCCGCCGGGCTCTACCTGCTCGGCACGGGCCTCTCGATCACCTGGTGGGGAATGACGGTCGCGCCGCTGCTGGTGGGGCTGGGGATTCTCGGGATGCTCTACCCCCTCCTGAACCGGGGGAGCCGGTCCGGGGCGCTCGCCTGGCTGGGCGTCCACTCGTACGCGATCTACCTCGTCCACAGTTCCGTGGTGATCCGCCTGCTCCACGGATCGACATCCGTCAGCGCCGGCGTGGTCCTGCGGATCCTCGCCGCCGCGGGGCTCTCGGTGCTGATCGGCGTCGCGCTGGAATGGGTCTTCGCCCGCGCCGAGACGTTTGCGAAGGGATGGAGGGCCCGCTCCCGCGGAGGGGGCTCGGTGACCGGCTCGGCAGGCGCCTAGGTCTTTCTAGAACGCAGGGCCGCCGCGAGCGTGGTCCACTTGGGCGTTTCCAGGACCCGCTCCCCGATGACCACCACGGGCACGGAGACGCGGCCCCCCGTGATTTCGGCCAGTTCGAGCATGGCGCCCGAATCGGCGACGATGTCCCTCACTTGGTAGCGGACCCGCTGGGAATCCAGGTACTCCAGAAGAACCGTGCAGGCCACGCAACTGGGGGACACGAAGGCCAGCACCCGCTGCGCCGCCCCCCGAGCGCCGGATTTTGATTTCTCGCCGTCACGTTTTGACCGTTTCACTATCTCTCCTTAAGAGCCTCCGGTCTATCTACGACAGAACGGCGAATTCCTGCAGTTCCGGGGTCGCGCTCTCAAAGGATCGCGATCCCCGGCGTTCCATGGAGGGCGACATGGACCAGGACACGAACCTGATGGGCAACCGGAACCACTTCCAGACCACCCGCTGGAACCTGGTGAGCCGCTCGCAGGACCGGGATTCCTTGAACGAGCTGATCTCGATCTATTGGAAGCCGCTCTACTTCTTTGTCCGCCAGCACGGCATCGACAACGAGTCGTCCAAGGACATCGTCCAGGAATTCCTGACCCGGGCGATCGAGCGCGGGTTGATCTCGAAGGCGGACCCCACGCGCGGACGTTTCCGGACCTTTCTCATTTCCGCGTTGAAGAACTTCATCCGGGACTGGGCCAAGGCCGGGGGCCGCCGCAAGAGGGGAGGGGGGCGCCCCATGGCCTCGCTGGACTTCCTCCGCGGCGAGAACGACTACATCCTCCAGGCGAACCCGACGGAGACTCCCGAAGTCGTCCTGAACCGGGCCTGGGCGAGGGGGCTCTGGGACCGCGCGCTGGCGGAATTGCAGTGCGCGCCGGAGCAGCTGAAGGCCTTCCGGCTCTACATGGCCGAGAAGGATTACCGCTCCATCGCGGCGGCCACCGGCCTGAGCGAGACGGAAGTGAACTCCGCCATCCGCCGGGTGAAGAGCGAGCTGAAGGCCGTGATCACGTCCCATATCCGGGAAACCGTCAGCAGCGAGGAGGAGCTCGAGGCGGAGCTGACGGAGTTCAAATGCCTGCTGACCCGGAGGCCGCGGAGCCGCCGCTCGACGGGCTAGGAGTCGCCCTCCGTCCGCGATTCTTCTTTACAGCGCTCCGGCGATCCCCTATCGTGCCAACTGATATCCAGGGCGTATCGGCACGAGTCGTAAGCCCTATCAGACGAGATGGAGCTCAGGCACTGTCGGTATTTCGTCGCGGTCGCTGAAGAGCTCCACTTCGGCCGCGCGGCCAAGCGCCTGAACATCTCCCAGCCGCCTCTCAGCCAGCAGATCCGTGCGCTCGAGAAGGAGCTCGGCGTTGAGCTGCTGCGCCGCACGAAGCGCAACGTCCGCCTCACCTCCGCCGGCGAAGTCTTCCTCCAGGCCACCCGGAAGCTGCTCCGCGGCATCGAGGACTCGATGGAGGTGACCCGGCGGGCCGCCCGCGGAGAAGTGGGGACCCTGCAGGTCGGTTACGCGCCCGGCGCCGAGATCGAGGTCCTGCCCCGCGTGCTGCGCGAATTCTCCCGCCTCTATCCCGCGGTGGACGTCCGGCTCGTGCCGCTGCCCACGCGCGAGCAGCTCGACGCGCTCCGGCAGCGCCGCGTCGACGTCGGCTTCGTCCTTTTGCCCGCGCCGATGGACGACCTCGAGGTCCTGCGCGTGCGCCGCGAGCCGATGGTCCTGGTCGCCCCGAAGGGCCACCCGCTCGCCCGGAAGCCGCGGATCTCGATCCGCGACCTGGAGGGCGTTCCCTACATCCACCTGGCCCGTTCGTACGAGCCGATGCTCCACGACCACATCCTCGGGCTGACGCGGGACGCGCGGGTCTCGCTGCGCGTGGTCGCCGAGTCGGCCCACCTCTACGACAACCTCAGCCTGGTCGCCGCCGGCGTGGGCGTATCGCTGCTCCCGGGCTGCGTCCGGCTCGTCCGCCGCGACGGCGTCGTCGCCCGCCCCATCCAGGCGCGCGGGTCGGACATCGAGGTGGGCCTGGCCTGGCGGCGCAAGGAAGTCGCGCAGGTCCCTCTGGAGTTCATCCGGGTCGTCCGCGACGCCGTCGCGCGCCCGCGCTGACGCGCCAAGAAATCCTCGACACCCCACATGGTCGTTGGCATATATATCGCCAGCGATTAAGTCGTAAGTCATATCATGGAACTCCGGCATCTGAAGTACTTCGTCGCCGTGGCCGACGAGCTGCACTTCGGACGGGCGGCCTCCCGGCTGCAGATCTCCCAGCCGCCGCTCAGCCAGCAGATCCGGAGGCTCGAAGAGGAACTCGGCGTCGAGCTCTTCCGCCGCACCAAGCGGAAGGTGCAGCTCACGTCGGCGGGTCGCGCCTTCCTCGACCGGGCACGGCAGCTCCTGCAGGAGGTCGAGCGGGCCGTCGAGGCCACGAGGCAGGCGGCCCGCGGCGTCGTCGGGCGCATCGAGGTCGGCTACGCCCCCACGGCCGAGATCCGCGTCATCCCCCGCCTGCTCAAGCGGATCCGGGAGCGCTCCCCGAAGGTGGAGGTCGGCCTGCACCTGCTCAACCCCGCGGACCTGACGGAGGCCCTCCGGCAGTCGCGCATCGACGTGGCGCTGACCCGGCTGCCCCTGGATGAGGAGGGGATCCGGACGGAACGCTTCCTCCGGGAGGAGCTCCTCCTGGCCGTCGGGGCCCGCAGTCTGCTGGCGCGCGGCGAGACGGTGCGCCCGGAGCGGCTGCAGGGCGTCCCCCTGCTCATGTTCCCCCGGGGCCTTGCGCCGGCGATGCACGACTCGATCGTGGGCTACTTCCGGGCGGCGGGCGTGTCGCCCCACCTGGCCTACGCGATCGGAAGCATCAGCGGCGGGCTGGGGCTGATCGCGTCGGGGATGGGGGTCTCGATCGTGCCCGAGTCGGTCAAGGACATCCGCTTCAGCGGGGTCGTCTACCGACGCCTCGCGGCGCCTGCGCCCTGGAGCGACATGGGCATCGCCCGGCTCCGCGAGGCCCCGACCCCGCTCCAGGACTTCTTCCGGCGGGCCGTCCGCGACCTGTTTCCCGGCCGGGCCAAGGCGGCCCGAAGGCGATGACGCCTTGCGCCGCCGGGGGCCGTCCTGTATTCTTTTCGGAGGACTAAGATGGGAGAGCTATATATTCGTGGCAACTAAGTCGCGGTACTATTCCTGCTATCCGCTGGTCGTCGAGGACGACCCGGCCTTCCGACTGCTCCTCTCGCGGGCCTTCGAGCGGGCCGGGGTGCCGCCGGGACACGTCCGGATGGTGGGGGATGGGCCGTCGGCGGTCGTCGCCCTGCAGGCCTCCGATCCGGACGCCCTGCTGCGCTCGGGGCTGCCCCCGTCGTTCATCGTGCTCGACCAGGGACTCCCGGGAAAGTCGGGGCTCGAGGTGCTGGAGTGGATCAAGGAGCGCCGGCCCCTGGCGGGCGTGCCCGTGTTCCTGCTGACCTCGAGCGAGCGGCCGGACCACGTGAGCCGAGCCTTCGAGCTCCGGGCCGATTCGTACTACATCAAGCCCCCGGTCTTCGAGGAGCTGCAGAAGATCGTCGACGGCATGCTCGGGTTCTGGCACACCCGGCTGCAGCGCCGTCCCTCTCGCGAGACCCTGGACCCGAAGGCCGCGCCGCCCGCCGAGGCCTGAGGGGTTGCCGCCGGCCGTCTCCTTAAGTAGGCTGCAGGAGGTGTCCGACCCCTACCGATCGCCGTTCTGGCTCCCCGGCAGCCACGCGCAGACGATGTACCCGTACCTCTTCCTGCGCGGGCGCCCGGTCCCGCTCCGCCGCGAGCGTCTCGACACCCCCGACGGGGACGTCGTCGACGTCGACTGGCTCGACGGGCCGCCCGACGCGCCGACCCTCGTCCTCTTCCACGGTCTCGAGGGCAGCTCGCGGTCCCATTACGCGACGGCGATCCTGGCGGCGGCCGCCGCGCGGGGCTGGCGCGGCGTCGTGCCCCATTGGCGCGGCTGCGGCGGCGAGCCCAACCGCCTGCCGCGCGCGTACCACTCCGGCGATTACGCCGAGGTCGACTGGATGCTCGCGGCGCTCCGGCCGCGCTTCGGATCCGCGCCGATGGCCGCGGTCGGCGTCTCGCTCGGCGGCAGCGCGCTCCTGAACTGGCTGGGCCGGGAAGGGGAGAAGTCCCGTGCCTGGCTGAAGGCCGCGGCGGCGCTCTCGGCGCCCATCGACCTCATGGCCAGCGGCAGCGCGCTGGACCGGGGATGGAACCGCATCTACGCCCGCAACTTCCTGCGTACCCTGGTCCCGAAGGCGATCGCCAAGGAGCACCTCCATCCGGGGATCGTCGACGCCGCCGCGCTGGCGCGCGTCCGCAGCATGCGGGCCTTCGACGACGTGTTCACGGCGCCGCTGCACGGGTTCCGCGACGTCACGGACTACTGGACGCGGGGCAGCAGCATGCCCTGGCTCGCGACGATCCGCCTGCCCACGCTCGTGCTCAACGCGCGCAACGATCCGTTCATCCCGGGCGCCTCGCTTCCCGGGCCCGGCGACGTGAGCGCGGACGTCACGCTCGACCAGCCCGCCTGCGGCGGCCACGTCGGCTTCACGAGCGGTGGATTCCCGGGCGGTCTCGACTGGCTCTGCGCTCGCGTCCTCGGCTTCATCCACGAACGGCTTGCAAATGACCGTTGACCGGCCGGCCGGGATCGGGTAGGCTTAGTCTCGTTAGGGAAGTTCGATTTAGACCCTTCGGCGGAACACTTCTTCCGATTCTTCCAAATCCCCCTTCCCAGGGTTGTTTTCCAGTTTTTTTTCAGGAGATGATGGTGGCAAAGCCCCTCATCAGCAGTTTCCAGGGCGGCGCGATCGAGACTTTTTCGCGCCGTCTCCCGCGGCGTCGGCGCAAGTCGAAGAGCCGCATCGCGCGCGAGCACGTGAACCGGCTTCCGGGCGCGTGGCTCATGGATGTGCAGGACAGCTACGGTGACACCGCCCGCTGATCACTTCTTCCCGGCTTCCTTCTCGTACGATTCGAGCATGCAGATCCTCTGGGTGACCGTCCCGGCGATTTCTTCACTATAGTCCTCCCAGACCAGGCCGACCCCCGGCGCATACCAGCGGGTCCAGGTCCGTAGTCCCTTCGGCACGGACCGCTGCTCGCGGATCTTCCAGCAACGGTACTTGGTGCCGCCGACCTCGAGGTCGACCTGTCCGTGATTGGTAAAGCGGGAGATGCCGTTCTTCTTGTCGCCGCCTTCCCAGTCGTCGAATTTCTTCAGGGGGAACTTCAGGATCAGGTTGGCCGCGTGGACGGATCCCTGGTAGACGCCCTCGCGGGTCACGGTCAGGCGGACCGCTCCGTCCTCGGAACGGAGCGTCGTGCCCTCCTTGTCTTCCGCGCAGAGCACCGTGCGGGGCGGGCCCTCCCGTCCGGGTCCGGGCTCGCCGACGCGGGTGCTCCAGCGAAGCAGCTGGGTCTTGTACTCCCAGCGGGATCCCGGGATGAGCGGGAAGTGGGAGGCGTCGTCGCCGTCGGGCGGGATTCCGGCGAGAAGGCTGAGAAGCAGCGCGAGGCGCATGGCCGTCTCTCCAAAGGACTCCTCATTGGACGGTGCGAAGGGCCCGGAGTTCCGGCTCCTCGGGAAGAACCTGAGGCCGCGGCGCGGAACCTGCGGTCAAATTTGTCGTGGAATCGCTATAGACTTTGAGCCCCCATGGGGCACAATTGGGGAAGTCTTAGAAAGGGGCGGCCATGAAACGGATCCTGGCGACCTGTGCGGTGGCGATGCTGGCGGGCTGCGTGGTGCACGTCCACGACAACCCGCCCCCGCGGACCGTTCATACGGAAGTGGTCTACGTTCCGCCGCCACCTCCTCCGCAGCCGCCCCCGCCGCCTCCCCCGCTCCCGCCCGAGCCTCCGCCCCCGCCGCCTCCTCCGCCGCCGCCGGCGCCCGTGGAGATCACGGTGACCTGGGGCTACCAGCCCTGCTGGGAGGACAGCCGGGTCGTCGTCTACCGGGAATACTTCGGCTGCGCGCCGACGACGTACATTTACATCGGCCGCATGCAGGCGCAGTACAGCTACACGGACGAGGAGATGTTCGCGCTCTGCTGGATCGCCCGCACGAAGCGGGTGCCGGTCGGCGATGTCGTCGACTCGTACGCCTCCTGCAATCGCAGCCTGGCGCAGGTCTGCGTGCGTTACCAGATCATGCCCTCGGCCTACTACGTCGAGGTCGACGAGCGCTGCGACATGTCGATCCGCTACCGCAACCTGTACATCACGCACTGGTCCAAGCGCTACCAGACGGTCCAGTACTCGAATGACGAAGTTCTGTCGCTGCTGGGCCTGCGGATCGCGGTCGAGTACTACGGCATCACGGCCCAGGAATACATGCGCCACGATTGCCGCGGCGAGGGATTCCGCTGGGTCATCATGGCCAACTGCCACCGCGCCGGCTACACCAAGCGCGACTGCCGCGGCGAGGCCATCGTCGTCGTGCAGCGCCCCTGGTCGTACCGGAGCCATGACGAGTGGGTCACGAGCCAGAACACCTGGGTCCGCAACCAGGAGCTGAACGCCCGCGAGCGCGAGGTCAGCCAGCGCGAGCGCGAGGTGGCGCTGCGCGAGCGCGACGTGGAGATCCGCGAGCGCGAAGCCAAGATGCGCGAGGACCAGGCCCGCCGCCGCGAGGCCGAGGCCGACGCCGCGCGCCGCCGTGCCGAGCACGAGCGCCAGGTGGCCGAGTACGAGAAGCGCCGCGCCGACATGGCCCGCGAGCGCGAGATGGCCGAGCGCAAGCGCCTCGAGCACGAGCGCGAGATGGCCGAGTACGACCGCAAGAAGGAGCAGTACGCCAAGGAGAAGGAAGACAACCGCCGCAAGAACGAAGAGAACGAGAAGAAGCTGGGCGAGTCCGAGCGCCGCGCCGCCATCGCCAAGCGCCAGGAGGAAGAGAAGAAGCAGCGCGAGGAAGAAGAGCGCTGCAAGGCCAAGGAGATCTCCCTCCAGAAGGCCCGGGCGGAGGAGCAGCAGCACGAGAAGGAGGAAGAGGAGAACCGCCGCAAGGCCGCGAGCGACAAATCGGCCGCGGAGGCCCAGCGGAAGCGCTACGAGGAGCAGCAGGCCGCCTATCAGAAGCAGAAGGCCGAGCACGAGAAGCAGGTGGCCGCGGACGCCGAGCGTCGCAAGCAGGAGGACGAGAAGCGCAAGTCCGACGCGGCCGCCCGCGCCAAGGCCGACGAGGACCGCCGCAAGCGCGAGGAAGAGTCCCGGAAGAAGCCCGAGCCCGAGAAGAAGCCCGCCGTGAAGCCGGAACCCGAGCGCAAGCCCGAGATCGAGAAGAAGCCGGAGCGGGAGCCGGAGCGCAAGCCGGTCGAGCGGAAGCCGGAGCCGGAGCACAAGCCCGAGGTCGAGAAGAAGCCGGAACCCCGCGAACCGGAGCGCAAGCCGGTGGAGCGGAAGCCGGAACCCGAGAAGAAGCCCGAGATCGAGAAGAAGCCGGAGCCCCGGGAGCCGGAGCGGAAGCCGATCGAGCGGAAGCCGGAGCCGGAGAAGAAGCCCGAGGTCAAGGAACCCGAGCGGAAGCCCGTGGAGCGCAAGCCGGATCCGCCGCCGCCCCCGGCCAAGGAGCCCGAGCGGAAGCCGATCGAGAAGAAGCCCGAGCCCCCGCCTCCTCCCGCGAAGGAGCCGGAGCGGAAGGCGCCCGAGAAGAAGCCCGATCCGCCTCCGCCTCCCCCCAAGGAGCCGGACAAGAAGTCGCCGCCTCCTCCTCCGCCCCCCGAGAAGAAGGGGCCGGACAAGAAGGATCCGAAGAGCGACAAGGATAAGGACAAGGACAAGGACAAGAAGGACAAGTAACCCGGATTCACCGAAAGCCGGGCTTCGCCGAGGAGGCGGGGCCCGGCTTTTTTATTTCTCCGGGAGCGTGGCCGCGAAGGCGGCGAAGCCGCGTCGCACGGGCTCGGTCGAGCCCTGCAGGAGCCGCGCCAGCGTCAGGGAGCGCGGATCCCGGCCCGAGGCCTGCATCAGGCTCGCGGCCTGCGTCGCCACCGCCTCGTCGTAGTGGGCCAGCTCCGCCAGCAGGGCCGCGTCGTCCTTCTCGTGCAGCGCCAGCACCTTCGCCGCCAGGGCGCGCGGCGCCGTGAAGGCCCCGTCCCCGTCGGCATCGACCCAGACGGGGTTCGTCACCCCGAAGACCTGGGGGTTCCAGGCCGGCGTGTTCGGCTGGTAGGGGTGGGCCAGGGGCCAGTAGATCTCGCGCACGCCCGGTCCGCTCGCTACCGCCACCAGGTGGACGTCGTTCTTCGGACGGCCGATCCTCCAGCGCAGCCGGGCCTTCTCGCCGCCCTGCGCGCCGCCCTCGATCCACTCGTCGCGGATCCGTGTGCCGTTCGCGTAGAGCTCCACGCGCTCGACCTTCGTCCAGGAGGGGCCCAGGACCCGCACCTCGACGTCGAGGTCGCCGTCGCCCCCCGTCACCAGGTCGCCGGGGCCGTAGCGGCCGTTTACCTTGATCTGGGTCAGCAGGCCCATGCTGACGACTGCGCGGCCCTTGAGGAAGTTGTCGCAGGCTTCGGCGACGTCGATCTTGCCGGGATCGGCGTCCTTGCACGCGATGTAGGTCCGGCCCTGCCCGACGATGTAGCGGTTCACGTCGTGGCAGTCGCTGCCCCCGACGGCGCTGACGCGGTACCCGTAGTTGAGCAGCGCCATCCAGTCGCGGAAGAGCTCCATGTTGTCGCTGCGGAGCGCGCCCGAGTTGAAGATCTCCATGCCGTTGAAGCTGAACTCGAAGCCGCGGCGGTTCTCGCCGCTGGCGGCGTTGAAGTTGGCGTTGTCGAAGGGGATGAAGTCGTTGTGGGTGTCGCGCGCATGGTTCAAGATGATCACCTTGACGGCAGGGTTGGCTCGGATCGACTCCATGAGCTTCGGCCAGTCCGTCAGCTTCCAGTCCCCGAGGGGCCCCGCGGGGTCGACGGGGAAGATATTGAAGTGCCCCTTCGTGGTGGTGATCTCGCTCCCGAGGACCGGGGTGAAGCGGTCGCGGACGCCCATGCGGGCGGCGGCCGCGGCGTAGCCGTTGATCTGGTTGTGCTCGGTCGCAATCGGGAGCTCGATCCCTTCGCCCGCCAGCGTGAGGGCGCGCTCGTCGTCCGTCGAGTCGCCGTGGCCGCTGAAGGTCAGCGTGTGGACGTGGGTGTCGCAGGCCACGAGATTGCCCGTCGGCACCTCCCGGTGGATCTTGAGCGAGACTTTGCGGGTGTCGCCGGCCGAGAGCGAGACGCGCTGCGTCGCGACGGAGTACTCGAATCCGCGGCCCGCGTGCACGCGGTAGCGGCCGGCGGGGAGCGTCACGCGGGCGCGGCCGTCGCCGGTGTAGGCGACGCCGTGGCGAACGGCTAGGCGTTGCCCGGCCGCCGCCGTGAGCGGGGGAAGCGCGTTCAGGGCCTCGTCCACGATCGTGATGCGGCAGGGCACGCCGCCCCCGGCGATGGGCTCGACGACCTCGACCTCGAGCGTCGACTCGCCCAGGACCTCGGCGAGCGGGCGGGGCACGATGCGGGCCAGGCCGACCAGGATGTCGTCGTTCTTCTTGGGGCTGCTGACCGTGAGAATATTGTCCTTCTTAAGGCTGCCCGCGGGGAGCGCGTAGGCGCTGATCACCGGGACTTCGTTGAGATCCAACTGGCCGAGCTTCCGGCCGTTCACCGTCAGGGGCCAGACCTGCTTGACGTCGCTCTGCCAGACCAGGAGGGTGTACTCGGCAGCGTTGAGCTCGGAGGGGAAGGGAAGGATCAGGTCGCGGCCGTGGGGCGGGTCGTTCGCGAACTCCAGCCATTCTGGCTGCCCTTTGACCCCCAGGTGGTAGACCTTGAAGTCGAGGTCCTTCCACGACTTGGGCGACGGCTGCAGGACCGCGCAGCCGGTCAGCAGGGCAAGGGTGACAAAGAAAGCGGTTTGTTTTGTCACCTAGAGGACCTCCAGCTGGCTTGCTCCTTTGGGCAGGTCGTAGCAAACCGCGACTCCGTCGCGGGTGCGGGTCCAGGCGCCGCTCTCCAGGGCCAGGGGCTTCGCGACTTCCTTGAGCGCCACGGGCTGCCCTTTGACCGTGAGCTTCGGGACGGCGTTGCCGGGGGCCGTCACCCCGACCGTGAACTGCGGGCAGGCATAGGGCGCGTGGAGCTCGACGCGGCCCGCCGTCTTCTCGATCTTCGTGAGCTCCTTCGCAGCCCAGTAGCGGCCGAGCTCGCTGAACTTCATCCAGATCAGATTGTCGTAGGCGACTTCCAGGCGCTTGACGACCTCCTTGAAGATCGAGAAGCCGACCTCGTCGCCGTTGAAGTACATCCCCGGCCAGTGGCAGACCATCACCGCGGGCTCGCCCTTGCCGATGACCTGCGGCAGGCGGCCGCCCTTCAGGTCCTCGGTGATGAACTGGTCGACCGAGCCGCGCTCGAGGCCGTCCCAGCCGCCGAACCAGTCGCCGGTGCAGCCGACGATCGACACCACGCAGCGCGGGTCGTCGGTCTCGAGCCCCGACGCGAGCAGCACCTCCGGCGCGGGGCTGCGGTCGTCGGTGATGACCTTCTTTAAATAGAAGGGGAGTTCGGTCTTGTTGACGTCGCGGCAGGCCTCGAAGACGGCCTTGGAGTAATTGGTCAGGTTCTTCCCGCCGAAACCGCCGGGACTCGTGACGCCCGTGATGTTGAGTCCCGCGTTCTTGAGCGGGCGCAGCGCGTAGGCGATGTATTCGGCGAGCTCGTCGGTGGAGCGCTTCTGGCTCCAGCCCCAGTTCTCCATCGTGCTCTCGTCGAACGGCTCCAAGGCCCGCCCGGTCTTCGGATCAATGATGTGGGTGTGGGTGACCATCTCGGGGGTCAGGTCCCAATCCCTCGAGACAAAGTCCCGCAGCAGCGTGAGGCTCTCGGCGAGTTCCGCCCTCGTCCAGCCTGGAATCTCCCGGTCCACCCAGCCGACCATGGCGGGGTAGGGGATGACGCTGTACTTGCCCTTCACGCCGTGCTCGCGGCACCACTCGTGGAACTTGCGGACGAACGCGTCGGGAATCTCCGTCGGCAGCTTGCGCCAGTCCTTCTTGGGCCGGTCCTTCATGATGGGCTCGAACTGCGGGATGCAGAAGTGGGCGAGGTTGACGAGGCACGTCGAGTCGTCGATCAGGAGGC
>Ga0310813_10001653_pt1 | contig 13487 bp, 14 predicted proteins | sample YN3metagenome_FD_203086 | JGI IMG/M metagenome (GOLD analysis project Ga0310813, IMG submission 203086) | Soil microbial communities from experimental microcosm in Duke University, North Carolina, United States - YN3 | ecosystem: Engineered > Artificial ecosystem > Soil microcosm > Unclassified...
AGCGGGCTCGTTTCAGTGGCGTTTCTCGTGGACGGCGCGAACGGTGGGCTCATGGGAGCCCGCAGGCAGCGATCTCCGTGCGTGTGCCGCGCGCGACGCAGTCAGTGCTGGGGTAACGGAGCGGCATCATGCGGCGTCGATCCGCTGGGCACGCGCCTCGGCGCTGCGGATGGCCGCGCCGCTATTTCGTCCCGCGACGATCGTGCATTCGATGTGAGGCATGGCGCGCGCCGCTTCTCGCGCCGTGGCGAGCGCGCTGTCGGCCGCGCGCGCACTCGCGACGATCGCAAAGCCCGTCGGACCCCACGAAGTCTGGCCGATGCCCGCCGCTCGCTCTGCTGCGACCGCGCGCAACACGCGCTCGACATCCGGACTCGCGAACACGCCGCCTTGCGCGCTGGCGAAGTATTCGCCGATGGTCTGCTGCATTTCGGTGAGGCCCGCTGCGAATGGCGCGAAGTTGCGCTCCGCGGCGCCCGGCAGGATCCGCATCAGCACCAGATGACACAAATGCGCGGCGAGCCGCTGCGGGAACGGCGCAAGCGAGGCGAGGGCGCGGCGCTCTTGCGCGCCGTGCAAACCCTCGCGACTGTGGTCGCTCACGAGGAGCACCCGCCACTGGTCCGGAAACGGCTGGCGCGCGAGCAGGGGCGGGACGCTCTGATGCAGATCGCCGGCCGGTCCGCCGTCCAGCAGCAGGCCGCCGGATTCGAAACCGAGAATGCCGATGCCGGAACGGGCGCCGCGACCGAGCAGGCTGGCCAGTTCCGCACTGCTCGCCGGGTGGCCGACGAGGCGCACGAACGCGGTGCCCACGGCCAGCGCCAGCTGCGTGCCGGAGCCGAGGCCGGTGTGTGCGCGCGGCGCATGCGCGACGTTGATGGCGACCGTCGCCGGTCCGTAAGCGGCCTGCAACCGCGCCAGACAAAGCGCGATGCGCTCGCGGTCGGCTTCGGTCACGGCGCCGTCGATCTGTTCATGCTCCGCGAGGCGCGCTTCGAGCCGGGTGCCCTGCGCAGCGATGACCAGTCCCAGACTGCCGAACGCGCGCCCGAGCGACGCGTTCGGGTCGAGAAATCCCAGATGCAGGCGCGCGGGCGCATCGATCGTCAGTGCCGTATGAGGCGGGAGGCGGCGAAACTGAAGCGGCATCGCAAGTGTCCTTGTGGGTGCGCTGAACAGGGTTTGGCCGAAGGGCGCCCGTGAATCCGGCGCGGGCCATAACGGCAGTGCGCCGGGCGACTTCAAGCAGAAGCCGTACCAGGCGCGGTTCAGGGCCGCCGTTGCTGTTTCAGGCCGCCGCGCGACCCACTCGGTGCCACGCTGTCTCGCGTGCGCATGGACGCTGTGTGACGTCGAAGGTGCACTGTGTCACCTGCTGTTGCAGTAGGCGCCCGGCGGCAAGCGTCCCGTCCGCTAGCCGCGAAGCCGCAGCAATGCCGACGACTGCCTTCTCAACTGCCTGGCGCGGTTTTCGGCGCGTCGTACTTGATATAGCGGAAGCGCTGGTCGTCGGACGGCGTGCCCTCGAGCGGGCCGTCTTCGAGGCCGGGTTGCCACTGGATCACGGATTCCATCTTTGTGGCGAGCGCGAAGTCTTTGTCCGTGATGCCCTTGGCGCTATGCGTCTTGAGCTTCACGGTCACGAATGCGTAGGAGACCGTCAGATCCGGGTGATGCCAGGCGGCTTCGGCGAGATGACCCACCGCATTGACCACCATCAGCGTTCCCTTCCAGCCCTCGGTCCGATACTTGCGCCTCAGCCAGCCGTCCTCGAGATACCAGTGCTGGAGCGCACCGACGAGGCGTTGCTGGACTTCGTCGTCGGAATAGACCTTCTCTGCGTTTGCCATGACCGCTGCTCCTCGGATGCGGGAACCGCCCGCCGAACTACATATTGCGGCAAATGACGGGCCAAAGGCGAGAGACACCACTCGCAATGGACACGTTCCGTATCACGGAAGTGACACAGTATGTGTCGCGCTCCGTGGCGCAACCGGGTCAAGGTCGTCACACCGTGACGCCGATCGTGAAGGACACAATCGCCGCGCGGCGCGAAGCGCGTGTGGAACAGAGGGCTTTGGGTGCGGGACGGCGGCAACCGCCGCCACTTTCCGGCATGGAATATGCGTTGGCCGTTAATGCGCCACGAAGCCTGACATCGATCGGGCCAGGGCGTTGATCGTTACCTGCACTCGAGAAGGCGCGCACGATGCGATGAGGTAGCGTGGGTCATTCGTGAGTTGAACAGCAGGACAATTCTGGAGGAGACATGAACTTACGCACCGTGGTTCTTGGGCTCGCGATCCTCGCATCGGCAGCCTTTGGCTCTCTCGCCGCGCAAGCCGATTCGCAGCTCGACGGCCTGATGAAAAATCCATCCAACTGGGCGGCCCAGGCGGGCGATTATGCGAATCACCGCTACAGCCCGCTCAAGCAGATCAACGAGAACAATGTCGGCAAGCTGCAGGTCGCATGGACCATGTCGACCGGCGTGCTGCGCGGCCACGAAGGCGCGCCGCTCGTGATCGGCGACACGATGTACATCCACTCGCCGTTCCCCAACAAGGTCATCGCCATCAACCTGAAGGATCAGACGTTCATCTGGCAGTATCAACCGAAACAGGACGAACAGGTCGTCTCCGTGATGTGTTGCGACACCGTCAACCGCGGTCTCGCCTACGGCGACGGCAAGATCTTCCTGCAACAGGCCGACACCAAACTCGTAGCGCTGAACGCGAAAACAGGCGATGTGGTCTGGACCGCGCAGAACGGCAATCCGAAAGCGGGTGAAACCAACACCAACGCGCCGCACGTATTCGGCGACAAGGTGCTGACCGGTATCTCGGGCGGCGAATTCGGCGTGCGCGGGCGTCTCATCGCTTACGACATCAAGACCGGCAAGCCAGCCTGGACCGCCTTTAGCACGGGCCCCGACAAGGACATGCTGATCGACCCGCAGAAGACGATGACGTACACCGACGGCAAGATGGTGGCGGTGGGCGCGGATTCGTCGCTCAAGTCGTGGAAGGGCGATCAGTGGAAGCTCGGCGGCGGGACCACGTGGGGCTGGTATGCGTGGGATCCTAAACTCAACCTCATCTATTACGGCACCGGCAATCCGGGCACATGGAACCCGACGCAACGTCCGGGCGACAACAAGTGGTCGATGTCGATCTTCGCGCGCGACCTGAATACCGGCGAGGCCAGATGGGTCTACCAGATGACGCCGCACGACGAATGGGATTATGACGGCGTCAACGAAATGATCCTGTCCGACCTGAACATCAACGGCAAGAAGGTGCCCTCGATCGTTCACTTCGACCGCAACGGTTTCGGCTACACGCTCAATCGCGAGACCGGACAACTGCTCGTCGCGCAGAAGTACGACCCCGCGGTGAACTGGGCTGACCGTGTCGACATGAAGAGCGGCCTGCCGATCCGCAATGCGGCGTACTCGACCCAGGCAGCAGGCTCCGATCACAACGTGAAGGGTATCTGCCCGGCGGCGCTCGGCTCCAAAGACCAGCAACCGGCTGCGTTCGATCCGGGCTCGAGCCTCTTCCTCGTGCCGACCAACCATGTCTGCATGGACTACGAGCCGTTCGATGTCGACTACGTGTCGGGACAGCCGTATGTCGGCGCCACGCTGTCGATGTATCCTGGGCCGAACGAGAACAACGCGATGGGTAACTTCATCGCGTGGGATGCGAGCAAGGGCAAGATCGTCTGGTCCAAGCCGGAGAAGTTCTCGGTCTGGTCGGGCGTGCTCGCCACGGCTGGCGGCGTCGCGTTCTACGGCACGCTCGAAGGCTACATCAAGGCGGTCCGCATCAAGGACGGCAAGGAACTGTGGCGCTTCAAGACGCCGTCGGGAATCATCGGCAACGTCTTTACGTACGAGTACCAGGGCAAGCAGTTCATCGGCGTGTACTCGGGCATCGGCGGCTGGGCCGGTATCGGTATGGCAGCCGGGCTGGAAAAGTCGACCGAAGGTCTGGGTGCGGTCGGCGGCTATCGTGAACTGGCGAAGTACACCGCGCTCGGCGGCACGCTCTTCGTGTTCGCGATTCCCGGCGAAAAAAGCTGAATGACCGGGGAGTACTGATACGCACGGCCGACGCGTCTGTTGCAGCAGGGCGCACCGGCCGTCCGTTCAGTCCGACCGGACGAACCATCCCATGTGCGCCCGTTTCGCCGATGCGTTCATGAATCGCATCAGGGCGCCGCTCATCTCGTGCAAACATTTTGCATGGGACCGGAGTAAGTGCTGAAACACCAACTCCAATCGACAAAGGAGACACGTGCATGAAAGGCCGATCAATCTTGTTGCTCGCGGCATTGCCCGCAGCGCTCGTCCTGCTACCTGTCGGATATGCGCAGAACAATCCCTCGGTTGCGCAGGTCGCATACAAGGTGGTCGACGGTAGCAAGGTCGACAGTAATACGCTGCAAGGGTGGAAGACATGGCGCGCGCTCGCTTGCGAACGCTGCCACGGCGCGCAGCAACAAGGCATGGTCGGACCGTCGCTCATCGACGCGTTCAAGACCCTGGACAAGGGCGAGTTTCATCGAACGGTGTTCGGCGGGAGGGTAGACAAGGGCATGCCTGATTTCAGCACGAGCCAGATGATGCAGAAGAACTGGGAAAACCTCTATGCTTATCTGAAAGGGCGCTCCGATGGACAGATCAAGCCGGGCGATCTTCAGGCCATCGACGCAAAATAAGGCCGGCGCTGCTACTCTTTCGGAGGCTCACGATGCGTCATAAAAGAAGCATGTCGGTGCACGCCACGCTGATCGCCGCCGCGCTGTGCTGCGCGGCGCTCGCGAGCGCCGCGGTCAAGGCGGACGGTCCGACGCTGCCCAATAACGACGGCGCGGACGGCGTGCTCAGAGTGTGCGCGGACCCGAACAACATGCCCCTGTCCAACAACAAGGGCGAGGGGTACGAGAACCGGATCGCCAGCCAGATGGCCAGCGATTTCGGCTACAAGCTCGAGTACACGTACTTTCCGCAACGCATGGGCTTCGTGCGTCACACGCTGCGTGAGAAGGAAGAGGGCAGCGACCGCTTCCGGTGCGACCTGATCATCGGGGTACCGAAAGGTTACGACCTGACCTCGACGACGCAGCCGTATCTGCGTTCGACCTACGCGATGGTGTTCCAGAAGCGCCCCGAGTTCGCCAGCATCAACACGCCTGACGACCTGCTCAAACTGCCGCCCGAACAGTTGCACAAACTGCGCTTCGGCATCTTTTCGCAGACCCCGGCGGTCGACTGGCTGCTCAGCCATGATCTGATCGATCAGGCGGTCTCGTATAGGGTGCAAAGCGGCGACCCACAGGAATATCCAGGCCAGATGATCGAGCAGGATCTGCGCGCGGGCAAAGTCGACGTAGTGTTCCTGTGGGGGCCGATCGCGGGCTACTTCGCCAAGCGCTCCGGCGATACGGTCAGACTGGTGCCGTTTCCCGCCGGGCCCGGCATCCGCTTCGACTATACGATTTCGATGGGCGTCCGGTATGGCGAGAAGGCGTGGAAAGACAAGGTGGATCAATGGATCGGCGCGAACCACGACAAGATCGACAGTATCCTGACCAGCTACCAGGTGCCGCTGCTCAAACCCGTCGACGTGCCGGCGCCGAAGGCCGGCGATGCGTCGCCATGAGGCGTGCACGAAGCGGTTGGCTTCGCGCGGTGGCGGCATGGATGATGTGGGCGATGTGCGTCGTGCCGCTCGCGTCTCACGCAGCGGGCACGCCGGCAGGCGACGACATCACGCCGGCCGAACGCCTCATCTTCACGACGGATCACCTGCACGGTGTCCCGGCGCAGACCGAGCTCGACTACGCGGTGGTCAGCTCCGAACAGCCGTCGCGCAGCGCCGACCTCGTCAAGGTGCTGGTGCTCAGCCCGGACAACGCGAAAGGCGACGCCCAGGTGTCGGACCATACCGGCAACGTGCCGTTGCCGAATGGCGGCCTGCAGTGCAATCCGGTGATCATCTATTTTCTCGAACGCGACATCTCCGAGATGCAGGGCCTGACAGGCGGCCAGCGCCGTTATTTTCAGCAGCGCCTGCGCCTCGCGCTCGCTGCCGGACCGCGCATCGAAACGGTGACGAGCGAAGCCGGCGGCAAGTCCGTCAGCGCGCGGCGCATCGTCGTGCAGCCCTACCTGAACGATCCGAATGCGGAGCGCCTCGCGCAATACACGGCCAAGCGCTACACCTTTCTGCTCGCCGACGACGTGCCCGGCCAGGTCGTGCTGATTCGCACCGACTTGCCTGGCGCGAACAACGACTTCGCGCATCCGGTGCACACGGAAACGCTGAGCTTTCAGGCCGTCGTGCGCAAATTGCCGGCGCCGGGCAAAGCGCCGCCGAAGCCGTCCAACGCGCCGAGGGCGAGCCGCTAGCGCATGGTGCCGCACCGGCACCTGCAGGCAGTGGCACGCTTGCGCATCCAACACCGTCCCACAACTGTCTGACCTCACCATGGAGCTCATGCATGCTGATCGACACACAAGACTACGCACCGAAACTGCTGGAGGCCATCGGCGATCTCGGCGCTGCCGCGCCGGCCACGCTGGCGGGTTTCCAGGCGCTCGACGGCGCCGTTGCCCGTTCCGGCAAGCTGGACGCGAGGACGCGCGAGCTGATCGCACTCGCGGTCGCCGTCACCACCCGTTGCGACGGCTGCATTGCGCTGCATAGCGCTGCCGCCGCGCGGGCAGGGGCGAGCCGGGAGGAGTTGGCGGAGGCGTTGTCGGTGGCGATCGCGTTGAACGCCGGTGCGGCGCTGATCTATTCCGCGCGTGCGCTCGATGCATTCGGTCAGCAAAGCGGCTAGTTCACATGCAGACCACGCGCCTGGCGACAAATCGGGTCAACCTGAATTTCATCCGCACGTTGACCTTGCGGCAGTTGCAGATCTTCGTCGTCGCGAGCCGCTATACGAGTTTCGCGCGCGCGGCGGAGGAACTGCATCTGACCCAGCCGGCGGTCTCGATGCAGATTCATCAACTGGAAGATGCGGTCGGCCTGCGCCTGTTCGAGCGCGCCGCGCGCAAGCTCGCGCTGACTGAAGCAGGCGAGATGCTGACGCATCACGCGAGCCGCATTCTCGGCGAAATCAAGGATGCCGAAGATGCGATGATGTCGCTCAAGCAGGCCGACAGCGGCTCGATCAACGTGGGCATCGTCAGCTCCGCAACCTACTTCGCGCCGAAACTGCTGGCGCTTTATTCGCATCTGTACCCGAAGGTCGACGTGCACTTTTCGGTCGGCAATCGCGATGCGCTGCTGCGGCTCTTGCAGGACAACGCCATCGATCTCGCGATCATGGGACGCCCGCCGCCGGAACTCGACACGACGACCGAGGCTTTAGCCAGCCATCCTCAGGTGGTGATCGCGCCGCTGGATCATCCGCTATGCGGCGCGCGGCGCTTCGATCTGCAGGAGCTGCGCGGCGATACCTTCCTGTTGCGCGAGCCCGGCTCGGGTACGCGCATGGCCGCCGAAGTGATGTTCCGGCAGCATCTGTTCACACCCGCCAGGATCGTCACGCTCGGCAGCAACGAGACCATCAAGCAGGCGGTGATGGCGGGCATCGGCGTGAGCCTGATCTCGCTGCATACGCTGCTGCTGGAGCTGCGCACGGGTGAGATCGCGTTGCTCGACGTGAACGGCACGCCGATCGAGCGAACATGGCAAATCGTGCATCTGCGCTCAAAGCAGCTATCGCCCACTAGCGTCGTATTTCGGCAGTTTCTGCTCGACCATGCAGCCACTCACCTGGAGCGCGAGTACGCGCAGTTTGCCAGCTTTCCGGCCGGCACGGGAGCGTGACAATGAAGCAGCCGTTGGCATGGCGCGCGGCATTCGTGCGTGGTGCGAGCGTGCTGTGCGCCGTCGTCGCCAGCGTCGCTGGTATTGGGTTTGCCGCTGCGCCGGTGAGCGCCGTGCCGGTCTCGATTGCGGTGATGAACTGCGGTCTGATCGACGATAACGCCGCCTACAACGATGCCGAGACCAATCGCACCCAGCAGGCGCGCATCGACATGATCAGCAACGCGCTGCGTGCGCAGCTGGATGCCAGCCAGCGCTACCGTGTCGCGGACAACGGCCGCGCTGCCGATCTGATCGCCCGGCTCGGCGCGGCGCAAGACCTCACCACGTGCGACAACTGCGCCCGGCAGGTTGGGCGCGAGTTGGGCGTCGAACAGGTGGGGATCTGCTGGGTGCAGAAAGTCAGCAACCTGATCCTCAATCTGAACTTGCGTGTGGAAGAGGTAGCCAGCGGAAAAACCTTGTTCCAGCGCTCAGTCGACATTCGCGGCAATACGGACCTGTCGTGGCGACGCGGCGCGACGGCGCTCGTCGGACTATTGGTGGAGCAAGCCCCGGCCGCGTCGCCGGTGGACCGCGCGGCACCGCGCCAATGAGCCGGATTGGCAACAGCGCGGCACGCGAAGTTGGTGCGATGCGCGTCGCGACCGATGGCACAGTGTGTACCCGGATGTCGTGACAGGGTGACAACCATCCGGAGGCGCCGCAGCGCGATCCGGCCGTCCGCGCGTTCGGCACAATCCGTGCTTGAACGGATGCTGGCGAGGGTAGGACCCGTCGACGCCGAAAACCGCACGGGCACAACCAGAAAAGCATGCGCGTGACGCTGGCTCAGGACAAAGCGTCCGCGGCACCACAGGCAGGCCGGCTACAGGAAGGGGATCGCATCGATGAGTTCTGGCGAACAGCTTCAGGACTGGCGTTTTCACGCACAGCAAATCGAAAACGAAGTCGCCAAGGTCGTCATAGGCCAGCAGCAAATCCTACGGCTCATCAACGTCGCACTGTTCGCCAGGGGCCACGTGCTGCTCGAAGGCGGCGTCGGCGTCGGCAAGACGACCGTGTTGCGCGCGTTCGCCCGCGTGGTCGGTGGAGAGTTCGAGCGCGTCGAAGGCACCATCGATCTGATGCCGGGCGACCTCGTCTATCACACGTACGTCGATGCCGACGGCAAGCCGCGTATCGAGCCGGGCCCGCTGCTGCGCCACGGCGAGCAGTTGACCACCTTCTTCTTCAACGAAATCAATCGGGCCCGTCCGCAGGTCCAGTCGCTGTTGCTGCGCGCGATGGCCGAGCGTTCTGTGTGGGCTTTCGACCGCGAACACCGTTTCCCGCATATGACCGTGTTCGCCGACCGCAACAAGGTCGAGAAAGAGGAAACCTTCGAGCTGGCATCGGCGGCGCGCGACCGCTTCCTGTTCGAGTTGAACATGCCCACGCCGGCCGCGCCGGAGGTACGGCGCGCGCTGGTCTTCGACACGGTGTTCCATGACGTCGACATGCTGCTCGCACAACTGACGCCCGCGATCGTGCCCTGGCAACAGTTGAACAGGGCGGGTGCGGCGATTCAGCAAGGCGTGCAGGCGAGCGAAACGATCGAGCGCTACGTGCTGGATATCTGGCAGGCAACGGAAACGCCACTGCGTTTCGGCATCACGCTCGACGGCGTCGACATGCAGCAACTGATTCTTGCGGGCGCAAGTCCACGCGGCATGAGCGCACTGTTGCGGGCCGCCCGCGTGGTCGCATGGCTCGCGGGGCGCTCCCATCTGATTCCGGAGGACATTCATGAAGTGCTGATGCCGGCGCTCGGTCATCGTGTGTTCTTCACGCCGATCTATGAGCTGCGCCGCCAGGAACTGGCCGAAGCGCTGATCGCGCAGATCATGGCCAAGGTTGCCGTGCCCTAAGCCCCCTAAGGCGCACTGAACGATGAATGGCATAGCCGAATTTCACTACCGTTTGCCAACGCGCGCCGGCGGGGCTCGGCCGGGTTCGCATCCCGGTTCGAGCTTCGGCTCCGGCCAGCAATTCGCGATGCACGGCCGCCTGTTCGACCACCCGGATCCACGCCGTCTGGATCTGCGTGCGAGCGTGCGCGCGGCGCGCTCGGAATGGCTCGTGCGGGTGAACCTGCAGCGCGTGGCGGTGCCGGTGGTGGTGATCGTCGACGTGTCGGCGTCGATGCACTTCGGCTCGCGTCAAACGAAGCTGCAGGTTGCCGCCGACTTCGTCGAGGCGCTGGGCTACAGCGCGTTCCGTGTCGGCGACCGGCTGGGCATGCTGGCATTCGATGCCGCCGCGCGCGACGATCTTTTCATGCCGGCGCGATATGGCCGGGGCACCGGCGATCTGCTGGCGACCATGTTGCGCCAGTGTCCCAGCAGCGCGGCTGCGAGCGGCGGCATCGAAGGGTTGCGGCGTTGCGCGACGCGTCTCGCCGGACGGCAGGCGCTCGTTTTCGTCGTGTCCGACTTCCACTGGCCTCTCATGCAAATGCCGCGCGTGCTCGACATGCTGGTCCATGCGTGTGTCGTGCCGTTAGTCGTTTGGGATGAGGCTGAAATTTTGCCGCCTCGCCGCGGTCCGTTGCTGGCGGTCCATGACACCGAGTCCGGTGAAGAGCGCATGGTGTGGCTGCGCGAAGGCATCCGCAAGCGCTGGCGCGAAGGCGTCGAGCGCCGTCGCGCGGAACTCGGCGCGATCTTCGGCTCCCGTGGCATGCGGCCGTTTTATGTCGAAGGCGCCTTCGATCCGGAAGCCATGTCGCGTTATTTTCTGGAGACGACAGTATGAAGCCGTGCGCCCTCCGGGTCGGCCGCGCGCGTGGTTTGTCCCGATACGTGCTGATCGCGGCGCTGATCGCCGCGCCGGTTGCCGCTGCCCATGCGGCGAGCAACGACGCTGCCACCGCTGTGCCCGCAATCGTGCAACAGCCGCGCGCATTCGGCTACGTGCTCGGCGATGTCCTCACGCAACGCGTGCTTCTGCAAGCCGGCGGCAACGACATGGGTGCCGTCACGCCGCCATCTGTCGGCCGCACCGGTGTCTGGCTCGAACGCCGGCCCGCGTCGTTCGAAACCGATGCGGATGGCCGCCGCTGGATGGTGATCGGCTATCAGGTCGTCAATGCGCCGCAGACGCTCACGAAAATCACGTTGCCCGCGATGACATTGACATCGGCAACCGGCGAGCAATTGCAGGTGGCGGAATGGCCGGCGAGCGTCGGACCGCTGACCCCGTCCAACACGTTCGCCGCCGGCGACCTGCAGCCGCTGCGGCCCGATCGCCGGGCTCCGTTGCTGGCCACCGCCGGGTTACGTCGCCAGATCGCGTGGGCGCTCGGTCTGCTGCTCGCGACCTTGCTCGTGTGGGCGGCCTGGTGGGGGTGGCGTAACCAGCGCGAGTCGGCCCGCTTGCCGTTTGCGCGTGCATGGCGGCAGATGCAACGGATTCAGGGTGCGCAAGCCGCTTCCTCGAAAGATGCCTGGTTTTGCATGCATCAGGCGCTGAACGAAACCGCGGGGCAGGTCGTGCACGGAGGTTCGCTGTCCGCACTGTTGACTCGCGCACCGTATCTGCAGCCGCTGCGCGCGCAACTCGAACATTTCTATCAGGTGTCGGCCGAGCGCTTCTTCAAACCTGCGCCGAGCGCTGCCGAGTTTCCATTGCAGGCGCTGTGCCGTGCGCTGTATCGCGCTGAACGGCGCCAGCAGCGATGACCATGGCTCTCGATTTCGCCGCTCCGTGGATGCTGGCCTTGCTGCCGCTAGCCGCGCTGCCATTGCTGCGACGGCGCTGCGATACGTTGGTGTTTTCCAGCGTCGCCTGGCTGCCGGTCGATCGCGCCGGCCGGTGGGCGGGCTTGCTCGCGCGCTGCAGTGGCGTGCTGGCGATGGCGGGTATCGTCGTCGGACTCGCCGGGCCGGGACGCTCGCAACTGCAGGTGGTGCGCACGGGCAGCGGCGCGCAGATCCTGATCCTGATGGATCGCAGCGCGAGCATGGACGAGCAGATGGCCAGCGCAGGCGTCGAATCGCCGGGTGGCGGCGACGCGAAGAACAAGGTCGCGCGCGATTCGTTGACGAGCTTCGTGAACCAGCGGCCCAACGACCGGCTCGCGTTCATGATGTTCGGTACCAGTCCCGTGCTGGCGATGCCGTTCACTTACAACCATCGCGTGATCGAGGCGGCGATCGCCGCCACGGCCATCGGCCGCGGCATGCCGGACACGCAACTCGACCGGGGAATGCTGGCCGCGATCGGCCAGTTTGACGGTCGCCCCTCTTCAGGCCGACGCGCGATCGTGCTCGTTTCCGATGGCGGTGCGAGGCTCGATGAGACGGTGCGGCGACGCATTCAGGAAGGTCTGCAGCGCAACCAGATCGCGCTGTACTTCATTTACTTGCGCAGCAGTGTCTACAGCCCCGATCTGAACACCACGGTACCCGCCGGCGGGTCTTCGGCCGAAGCGGAATTGCATCGATATTTTCTGACGCTAAAGACGCCTTACCGGCTTTTCCAGGCGGGTGACGCGAAGGCGATGATGGCGGCGGTCGCCGAGATCAATCGGCAGCAAAACGCGCTGACGTCGTTTGTCGAGCATTTGCCCCGGCAGGATTTGAGTCCGTATTGCTTCGCTATCGTTTTGTTCTTTTCCGCCGTGTTGATGGCGTTGCGCTTGTTTCAGGTAAGGAGCTGGGCATGACGCGCACGCTCGTTCACGCCGTGTTCGGGACCATCGCGATCTGCTGCGCCGGCGTCGCCGCGTATGACTGGACACGTCTTCAACACGCCGAGCGGTTGAATCAGGCCGTTGTTGTGGCGAGCGCGACGAGCGACGACCCGCGTGAAGACCGCGCCGACGACGACGCGCCGCAGGTTCGGCTCGCACGCGCGACGGCGCTGTCGAAAGCGGGCGCCTACGATACCGCAGCCCGGCTCTACGATGGCCTGATTCGCGAGGACCGTCTTGACGATCTCGGCCGCACGGCGCTGTTCGATCTCGGCAACATGTACCTGCGCGAGGGAGGGGGAGAGGGCGCCACCGGCACCGTCAGGTCGCTCGCGATGATCGGCGAGGCCAAAGTGCGCTACCGGATGTTGCTACGCGCGGCGCCCGACGATTGGGACGCGCGCTATAACCTCGAACGCGCGCTTTGGCTTGCGCCCGAAGCGCAGTCCGCGCTCGACGAACCCGATGTGAAAGAACAGCACAACGTGAAACTGCGCGGCGCGGAAAGCAAGGATTTGCCGTGAGCGCCGGGACCCGCGAGCGCGGATTCAACAGGGTGCGTCATTGGTTGATGCCCGTCGCGCTCATCGCGTTGATCGCCGCGGTCGTCATGCCGCAGGTGACCTTGCCGCGCAATACGTTCGATTACATCGTGACGTTCGATATTACGCAAAGCATGGACGTCGAAGACGTCAGTCTGAACGGCGTGCCGGTGAGCCGGCTGAAGTTCGCACGCGCCGCGATGCGCGATGCGCTGGGGCGATTGCCTTGCGGCTCGAAGGTGGGTTGGAGCGTGTTTACCGGGCAGCGAACTTTGCTGTTGCTGCCGCCCATCGAGGTGTGCAACAACTACGACGCGTTGCTGGTGTCGCTCGACACTATCGACGCACGCATGCGCT
>Ga0310813_10001655_pt1 | contig 13481 bp, 11 predicted proteins | sample YN3metagenome_FD_203086 | JGI IMG/M metagenome (GOLD analysis project Ga0310813, IMG submission 203086) | Soil microbial communities from experimental microcosm in Duke University, North Carolina, United States - YN3 | ecosystem: Engineered > Artificial ecosystem > Soil microcosm > Unclassified...
CGTCGCGCACGAGGTCGGCGTGGATCGCATCGAGCTGCGCTCGAAGCACTTCCCGGCGCCGAGCGAGTTTCCGTTCGCCACCTCGTGCGGCCTGACCTACGACAGCGGCAACTACCAGGGCGCGCTCGCCAAGGCGCGCGACCTGGCGGGCTGGGAACAGCTGCTCGCCAAACGCAACGCCGCCCGCGCCGCCGGCAAGCTCGCCGGCATCGGCGTCTCGACCTATGTCGAGATCTGCGCGATGGGACCGTCGGCGGCGATGCCGGCCGGCGGCTGGGAGTGGGGCTGCGTGCGGATGGAGCTCTCGGGCAAGGTGACGGTGATCACCGGCGTGTCGCCGCACGGACAAGGTCAGGAGACCTCGTTCGCGCTGATCGCCGCCGATCGCCTCAGCGTGCCGATCGAGGACATCGTCGTGCTGCACGGCGACACGAACATCGCGCATTTCGGCCGCGACACCTACGGCAGCCGCGGTCTGGCGGTCGGCGGCAGCGCGATCGTCATGTGCATCGACAAGATTCTGCTCAAGGCGAAAGCGCTGGCCGCACACCTGCTCGAGACCACGGCCGATTTCGTCGAGTTCAGCAACGGCGTGTTCACCGCACCCGGCGTCACCGAGCGGGCCATTCCCTGGGCCGAGCTGACCGCCGCGTCGTACATCGCGAAGAGTCTGCCGCCCGGCCTCGAACCGGGACTCGAAGCGTCCAGCTTCTTCGAGCCGGGAAACTTCACGTTCCCGTTCGGCACGCACATCTGCGCCGTCGATATCGACCGGGACACCGGGAAGGTGTCGATTACCGACTACGTTGCGGTCGACGATTGCGGTCCCCAGATCAACCCGTTGCTGGTCGAGGGCCAGGTGCAAGGCGGCATCGCCCAGTCGATCGGGCAGGCGCTGTTCGAGCAGACGATTTACGACGAATCGGGCCAGTTGCTCACGGGCGAATTCATGGACTATGCGATTCCGCGTGCGTCCGACATCCCCCGCTACATCCTCGGCCACACGGTGACGCCATCGCCGGTGAATCCGCTCGGCGTCAAGGGCGTCGGTGAAGCCGGGACGATCGGCGCGACGCCGGCGATTGCGAACGCGGTGCTCGACGCGCTGGGGCCGCTCGGCATCACGCATCTCGATTTGCCGCTGTCGCCCGAGCGGGTCTGGAACGCGATTCAGACAAGAGCCGCAGCCGCGCCCGCAGTGACCGCAAGCGTGTGACAGGAGTGCAGCATGTACGCAGCAGCTTTTGACTACCACCGTCCGTCGACGATCGACGAAGCGATTGCGCTGCTCGCCCGACACGGCGACGAAGCGAAGGTGCTGGCGGGAGGCCACAGCCTCATCCCGGCGATGAAGCTGCGGCTGGCGCGGCCGAGCGTTGTCGTCGACATCGCGCGGATCGCGAGCCTGAGCGAGATCCGCGATGCCGGCGGCCGCATCGCCGTCGGCGCGCTGGCGACGCATCAGTCGGTCGAATCGTCCGCGCTGTTGAAGAGCAAATGTCCGCTGCTTGCCGAGGTCGCCGCGACGATTGGCGACGTGCAGGTGCGCAACAAAGGGACGATCGGCGGGAGCCTGGCGCACGCCGACCCGGCCGCCGACTATCCCGCGGCGATCGTCGCGCTCGACGCGGAGATCGAAGTCGCCGGGCCGAAGGGCCGCCGGACCATTCGCGCCGCCGACTTCTTCGTCGGTCTGCTCGAGACGGCGCTGGCGCCGGACGAGATCATCACCGAGATCCGCGTCCCGGCGACGCCGCAGTCGGTCGCGTACGAAAAGACAAGCCAAAAGGCCAGCGGCTTCGCGCTCACCGGCGTCGCGGTGGTCGTCGACGGCCAGGCCGCACGCATCGGCATCACCGGCGTCGCCACCAAGGCCTACCGCGCGACGGCGGCCGAGCAGGCGCTTGGCGCAGGACGAACGGCGGAGACGATTGCGGCCGCGGCCTCACACGCCGCCGACGGCGTCGATCCGCTCAACGATATCCACGCGTCGTCCGCGTTCCGCGCGCATCTGGCGCAGGTGAATACGCGGCGGGCGCTCGAGCGGGCATTCTCCCGCGTGTGAAGCTGCCGCTCGCGACGTCCATTGCCGCAGACCGCGCGCGCGTGTTCGCGGCGCTGGTCGATCCACAGACGCTGCAGCGCGCGATTCCCGGCTGCGAATCGCTCACCGAAACGGCGCCGGGCGAGTACGCGGCGACGCTGAAGGTCGGCGTTGCCGGCCTGAAGGGCAGCTACAAGGGCAAGACGACGGTCAGCCACCAGCAGCCGCCGGATTCGCTGTTCCTCAGCTTCGAGGGCCGGGGCGCGCCCGGGTTCGTGCGCGGATCGGCGTGGCTCGCGCTGGCCGCCGAAGGCGACGGGACCAAGATCACCGGCGAAGCCGACGTCGTCGTCGGCGGTCTCATCGCCAGCGTCGGCTCGCGCCTCATCGAGGCGGCCGCGAAAAAGCTCAGCGACGATTTCTTCCGGCAGTTGGCGAAGGTGCTGACCGATCAGACGGCCGACGCGCGCTGATAGGCGTCGGCGGTTTCGTGGGCGTGGTAGGAGCTGCGCACGAGCGGGCCCGACTCGACGTGCACGAAGCCGAGGTCGAGCGCGATCTGCTTCAGATCGCGGAATTCGTCGGGATGGTAGTAGCGCACCATCGGCGCGTGGCCGGCTGACGGACGCAGGTACTGGCCGATGGTCAGAATCTCGCAGCCAACCTGCCGCAGATCCTGGAAGGTGGCGACGAGCTCGTCGTGCTCTTCGCCGAGTCCCACCATCAATCCGGTTTTCGTCGGGATCTTCGGCGCGTAGCGGCGCGAGCGGTCGAGCAGCTCGATCGTGCGCGGGTAGCGGCCGCCGGATCGCGCCATGCGATAGAGACGCGGCACCGTTTCGGTGTTGTGATTCAGGATGTCCGGTCCGGCGTCGAGCACCGCGTGCAGCGCCGCTTCGTTCCCCTGGAAGTCTGGAATCAACACCTCGATGCGGCACTCCGGCAGACGCGCCCGCGTTTCGCGCACCGTCGCGGCGAAGATCGCCGCGCCGCCGTCGGGCAAATCGTCGCGATCGACCGACGTGATGACGACGTAGTTCAGATCGAGCGTGCGAATCGCGTCGGCGACCCGCGCCGGCTCGGCGCGGTCGACCGCGGCCGGCCGTCCGTGGGCGACGGCGCAGTAGGCGCAGGCGCGCGTGCAGACGTCGCCGAGGATCATGAACGTCGCGGTGCCGTGGTGCCAGCACTCGCCGATGTTCGGGCACTGCGCCTCTTCGCACACGGTGTGCAGCTTGAGGTCGCGCATCAGGCTCTTCAGCCGCAGGTAGCTCGGCGAACCGGGCGCGCGCACCTTGAGCCACTCGGGTTTCGGCGGGCGCGGCGGCGCCGGCGCAAGCGGAATGACGCGGGCCATCTCCGATCATTGTAGGACAGGTGGGCGGGTCGGGCGGTGCGGCGCTACCGCCGCGCCGCTGTTTGTGGTGAAATCGGCGCGTGTCGCTGTTCCATCACGTTCACCTGCGGGTCATGTGGTCCGACACCGATCCGGCGGGCATCGTGTGGTTCGGCGTGTTCTTCCGCTATTTCGAGAATGCCGAGGAAGACTTGTTCCGGCGCCTCGGGTGCGACCGCACGCCGCTGCTGCGTCAGCTCGGCATCTTCATGCCGCGCACGTCGCTGCAGACGCGGTTCAGGTCGCCGGCGCGGCTCGGCGAGGAGCTCACGGTCGGCGTCGGCATCGGCGAGATCACCGATCGCCGGATCGGCTTCGTGTTCGACATCCACGAGCGCGGCACCGACCGGTTCATTTGCGACGCGTCGTACCGCGTCGCCTGCGTCGACGCGGCGACGTTCGCGCCGCGGCCGTGTCCCGACGAAATCGTCGCGCTGCTGTCGCGCGCGCTGGTGACGACGTGACCGCGATCACCGCCGCCGAGCTCGGCGTCCCCGAGTCGTTCAACGTCGCGACCTATTTCGTCGATCGCAACGTCGCGGAGGGGCGCGGCGATCGCGTGGCGATCGAGTGCGGCGACGAGCGGATCACCTACGCGGATCTGCTGCGCAACGTCAACCTCGCCGGCACGGCGCTGCGCGATCGATTCGGCGTCCGCCCCGAAGAGCGCGTGCTGATGCTGCTGCACGACGGCCCCGCGTTCGCCTATGCCTTTTTCGGCGCGATCAAGATCGGCGCGGTGCCGGTGCCGCTCAATACGCTGTGGAAGGCGGCGGACTACCGGTACGTGATCCGCGATTCGAGCGCCCGCGTGCTGATCGTGAGCCCGGCGCTGCTCCCCCGCATCGAAGAGATTCCCGCCGTCGAGCGTGACGCCCTTCGCCACATCGTGATCGAGCCCGAGCTCCTCGAGGGCGGATCGCCGGATCTCGAGGCCAGTCCGACCAGCCGCGACGCGCCGGCGTTCTGGATGTACTCCTCGGGCAGCACCGGGATGCCGAAGGGCTGTGTGCATCTGCACCACGACATGGTCGTGTGCGCCGAGCTCTTCGGCCGCGGCGTGCTGAACATTCGATCCTCCGATCGCACCTTCAGCGTCGCGAAGCTGTTCTTCGCCTACGGGCTCGGCAACGCGCTCTACTTCCCGTTCGCCGTCGGCGCGACCACGATTCTCTGGCCCGGTCCGCCGACGCCGCAGAACCTGTACGCCGTGATCGAAAAGCACCGGCCGACATTGTTCTACGCAGTGCCGACCGCCTACGGCATGATGCTCGCCCACACGCGCGACGGATCCGACTTCGATCTCTCCAGCATCCGCCTCGGCGTCTCCGCCGGCGAAGCGCTGCCCGAGGCGCTCTACTCGCGCTTCAAGCAGCGCTTCGGTATCGATGTCATCGACGGCATCGGATCGACCGAAGCGCTGCACATGTTCATCTCGAATCGCGCTGACGCCATCCGTCCGGGATCGAGCGGTCTCATCGTGCCCGGCTACGCGGCGCGTCTGCTGGATGATGGCGGCAATGCCGTGCCGCAGGGCGAGATCGGCAACCTGTGGATCGAGGGCGATTCGGTGTGCGCCGGCTACTGGAACCAGCACGAGAAGACCAAGAGCACGATCGAAGGCCGCTGGATTCGAACCGGCGACAAATACACGCAGGATGCCGACGGCTACTACTGGTACGCCGGCCGCTCCGACGACATGCTCAAGGTCGGCGGGCTGTGGGTGAGTCCGGTCGAAGTCGAGAACGCGCTGATCGCGCACGCGGCGGTCCTCGAATGCGGGGTGGTCGGCCACGAGGATCACGACGCGCTCACCAAGCCGTTGGCGTTCGTGGTTTTGCGCGACGGATCGCGCGGGTCGCCGGAGCTGGCGAAGGAGCTGCAGCAATTCGTGCGCGAACGCCTGGCTGAATACAAGCGGCCGAGATGGGTGCAGTTCATTGCCGACCTGCCCAAAACGGCGACCGGCAAGATTCAGCGGTTCAAGCTCCGCCAGATTGCGGAAGAGATGTCGGGCGCCAACACCGACGCGCCCGGTTCCGTCTAACGCATCGACATGCGCGACTTTCGCTACGCCATCCGCGTCCTGCTCAAGAGCCCGGTTTTCACCATCACCGCGACGCTGACGCTCGCGCTCTGCATCGGCGCGAACACGGCGATCTACAGCGTCGTCGACCGCGTGCTGGTGCGGCCGCTGCCGTATCCCCACCCCGAACGGCTCGCGCTCGTCGTGCGCCACTACCAGACCGCCGCGGTCAGCGAAGACGATACCGGTCAGGCCGGCGTCACCTGGGAGGCGCTCACGAACGCCGCCGGCGGCGCGATGGACTTCGCCGCGAGCGCCGGCGGCGCGCAGGGCGTCAACTTCGTGGCGGGCAGCCAGCCCGAATACGTCACGCAGCAGCGCGTGTCGGCCGGCTATTTCCGCGTCCTCGGCGTGCTGCCTGCGTTCGGGCGGGCGTTCACCGCGGAGGAAGACCGCGTCAACGGCCCGGCGGTCGCCGTCCTCAGCCACGGGTTCTGGACGCGCGTGTTCCAGAGCGACCCGGCGGCCGTGGGCCGATCCGTGATGTTGCGCGGCGAGCCGTTCACGATCGTCGGCGTGATGCCGGCGTCGTTCCAGCCGCCGGAACCGGTCGATCTCTGGACGCCCGTCCGCCCGTGCGCTCGGTGTGAAGGGGGCGGCGAGAACTACGCGATCATTGCGCGGCTGCGCGACGGCGTCGCATGGCCCGAGGCGGACGCGCAGGCCGCCGCCGCCGGCGATCCGATCGTGCGCGATCGCTACGCGCGCGACGGGGCGCACGTGCGCATCAGCATCGTGCCGCTGCAGCGCGGCGAGATGGCCGACATCCGCCGGCCGCTCGTGCTGTTGTGGTCGGCCGTCGGCCTGGTGCTGCTCATCGGCTGCGCGAACGTGGCGGGACTGCTGCTGGCGCGCGGCGCAACGCGGGCGCCCGAGATCGCGCTGCGAATCGCCCTCGGCGCCGGACGCCGCACCATCGTCCGCCAGTTGCTCGCGGAGAGCGTCGTGCTCGCCGCGGTCGGCGGCGCGGCGGGCCTCGCGATCGCCTACGCGAGCGCGCGGCTCTTCGCCACGCTGCTCGAGGACGCCTTCGGCGCGCCGGGGTGGGTGAGCCTCGACGCCCGCGTGCTCGCGATCAGCGCGGCCGCCGCGCTCGCGACCAGCGTTGCGTTCGGCCTTCTGCCGGCGCTCCACGCTGCGCGCGTCGATCTGCGGCAGACGCTCATCGAATCCGGGAGCGCATCGATTGCCGGCGGCGCACGCACCTGGCCGCGTCGCGCCATGGTCGTCGTGGAGGTCGCGCTCGGTGTGGTGCTGCTGGTCGGCGCCGGCCTCATGATTCGCACGTTCGATCACCTCATGCGGCTGCGCCCGGGGTTCGACGCAACCGGCGTCATGACGGCGACGCTGTCGCTCCAGGACGCGCGCTACAAGTCGGCCGCGACGGTCAATCAACTCTTCGAGCGCACCACGGCGAACATGCGCGACATCGCCGGTGTCCAGAACGCCGCCGCCTGCCTCACGCTGCCGTACGAGCGGGCGCTGAACATCGGTGGGCGATGGGTGGGCGCGCGGGCGGACGCCGATCGCATTCCGATCATGAATATGACCTACGTGACACCCGCGTATTTCGAGACGCTGCGCATTCCCGTCGTGCGCGGCCGCGCGTTCACGGCCGGCGACGCCGCCGATGCGGCGCCGGTGATGATCGTCAACCAGGCGTTCGTCGAACACTATTCACGCGGTGACGATCCGATGGGCCGGCAGATCGTCGCGAACGGCGCCGCGCGGACGATCGTCGGGATCGCGGGCGACATCCAGCAGAAATCCAGCTGGGGCGACGTCGGACCGATGGCCGCCACCCCTGCCGTTTACATCCCGGCGGCGCAGACCAACGATGCGTTTCTGCAGATGGTGCACACCTGGTTCGCGCCGAGTCTGTTCGTGCGGCTCGCCGGCCCCACCGCCGGGATCGCCGGCGAGATGCAGCGCGCCGTGCAGGCGGTCGATCCGCTGCTGCCGTTCGCGAAGTTCCGGACGCTCGACGCGGTGCGCGGCGAAACGCTCGCGATGCAGCGCGCGCAAGCGATGCTCCTCGGCACGCTCGCGGGGCTGGCGCTCGTGCTCGCCGGCGTCGGCCTCTATGGGCTGGTCGCGAATTCTGTCGCGGAGCGAACGCGCGAACTCGGCATCCGCATCGCGCTCGGCGCGTCGAGGCGGCGCGCGGTCGTCGCGGCGGCGGCCCCGGGGATCGTTCTGGCCGGCGTCGGCGTCATCGTCGGCCTGGCGGCGGCGCGGCTCGGCGCGACGGCGATGCGCAGTCTGGTGTGGGGCGTGACGCCGGGCGATTTGTTGACCTTTGCGATGGCCGCGGGCGCCGTGTTCGCCGTGGCGGTGATCGCGGCGCTCGTGCCGGCGCTCCGAATTGCGCGGCTGCATCCGGTCGCGGCGCTCAGGGCTTGATCCGATCGCGTGCGGGCAGAATAATCCGGGCGAAAGGAGGGATGTCCGCATGAAAACCACGCGACTCTTCTCGGCCGGGCTCCTCGTGTCGACGCTGTTCGCGTCCTATTTGGTGGGAGCGCAACAGCCGCCGCCTCCGGCGGGCCGCGGGCAAGCGGCGCCGCCGCAGCCGATGTCGTTCTTCGTGACCAGCGTCGGCAAGGGCGACGGCGCCAACCTTGGCGGCCTGGCGGGCGCGGATGCCCACTGCCAGGCGCTCGCGACCGCGGCGGGACGCGGCGACAAAACCTGGCACGCCTATCTGAGCACGCAGGGTGCCAACGCGGTCAACGCCCGCGACCGCATCGGCAACGGCCCCTGGTACAACGCGCGCGGCCAGCGCGTCTCGCAGAATCTTGCGGAACTGCACGGCGACACGATCGAGCAGGCGCGTCTTGGCAATCCGCTCGGCAAGCAGCTCTCGCTGACCGAAAAGAACACGACGGTCAACGGCGTCGGCGACACGCCGAATCAGCACGACATCCTCACCGGGTCGACGGCCGACGGCCGCGCCTACACCGACACGGCCGATCACACCTGCGGCAACTATTCGAGCAACACCGACGGCAGCGGCTCGGCGCAGCTTGGGCACTCCGACAAACAGGGCGGTGGCAACAGCTCGTGGAACTCCGCGCATCCAAGCCGCGGCTGCAGCCAGCCGAATCTGGTCGCGACCGGCGGCGCGGGGCTGATTTACTGCTTCGCGATCAACTGAACGCTCGGAGCGTTGCGGAATCAGCGTGCGGGTGGGTGGCCGCGAACGGGGCCGCCCCGCTCGGCGCGGAGCCGTGGACCGTTAATGAGTTTGTGGGTGATCATCCGGTGGGCGGTTCGCCACACGCTGACGCAGCCGTTCTCTCAGATCGCTCGCAGGCCTTCGATGAGGAATCGGGCGAAGTAGTCGGCGATCTCCTGCGACGTGGCGGGGCCTTCGGGGTTGAACCAGCGCGGAATCCAGTTGACCGCGCCGAGCAGGGCGAACGTGAGCAGCTTCGAGTCGCCGCGCCCAAAGGTGCCTTCCGCCATCCCTTCCTCGAGCACTTTCCGGACGCCGCGATCGAACTGATCGCGGCGTACGATTACCGCTTTCAGATGTGACGGCGACAGCGCCTCGAGATCGAGGAAGAGCGCCGTGCCGTGCAGCTCGTCCAGAATCGTGTGCACGAACGCGACGATGAGCCGCCTCACCTTGTCGTCGGCGGGCACGCGGCTCTGCTCGATTTCGTCGAGCAGCTGGGTCAGGCGGTCGAGCGAGTACTGGTGACACGCGAACAGAATCTCTTCCTTGTTCTTGAAGTAGTAGTAGAGGTTCCCTTTCTTCATGTGAAGCGCGGCGGCGATCTGCTCCACTGTGGCGCCGTGATAGCCGAGTTTGCGGAAGGCCTTTGCGGCGCTCTTCAGAATCTGAATGCGGGTGGAGGCGTTGGGGTCGACGTTCCGGGCGCGGCGGCCGCGGCGCGCCGCCACCCGGGCCGGCCGCGGTCGCGGATTGGAGGTTGACTCGTGCGCCGCCACGGTCCTAAAGTAGTTTGAACGCACGTTCAATTTCAATGCTCACCTTTGACACCGCGCCCGATCGCTACCGGCACTGGAAGCTGACGTTCGACGGCCCCGTCGCGACGCTCGCGATGGACGTCGCCGAAGACGCAGGCCTCTCGCCGGACTACAAACTCAAGCTTAACTCGTACGACCTGGGCGTCGACATCGAGCTCGCCGATGCGATCCAGCGCATCCGCTTCGAGCATCCCGAGGTCCACGCGGTGGTCGTGACGTCGCTCAAGGAGCGCATTTTCTGCGCCGGCGCCAACATCATGATGCTGCGCGGGTCGTCGCACGGCGCGAAGGTGAACTTCTGCAAGTTCACCAATGAAACCCGCCTGGCGATCGAAGATGCCAGCGCGCACTCGGGCCTCAAGTTCCTCGCTGCGCTGAACGGCATCTGCGCCGGCGGCGGCTACGAGCTCGCGCTCGCGTGCGACGAGATCGTCCTCGTCGACGACGGCAACTCGGCCGTCAGTCTGCCCGAGGCGCCGCTGCTCGGCGTCCTTCCCGGCACGGGCGGGCTGACGCGCGTGGTCGACAAGCGCCGCGTGCGGCGCGATTTGGCCGACTGCTTCAGCACCCTGGTCGAGGGGCTGAAAGGAAAGCGCGCCGTCGAGTGGGGCCTGGTCGACCGCGTGTATCCGACGAGTCAGTTCAAGGACGCGGTGCAGACGCGCGCGCGCGCGCTCGCGGCCGCGTCCGATCGGCCGGCCACCGGCCCAGGCATCGTCCTCACGCCGCTCCGTCCGACCGTGACGCCCGACGCGATCGAGTACTCCGCGGTGACCGTGGCGTTCAACCGCGACAAGCGGACTGCGGAGATGACGATTCAAGGGCCGGCGGACGCGCCGCCCGCGAGCGGGGACGAAGTGGTCGCGATGGGCGATCAATTCTGGCCGCTGCGCGCGTTCCGCGAGATCGACGACGCAATTCTGCGGCTGCGGGTCAACGAGCTGGAAATCGGCACCGTCGTGCTCCGCACCACAGGCGACGTCGAATCCGTCGTCGCCATGGACCGGTTTCTCGCAGCGAATCAGTCTCACTGGCTGGTGCGCGAAATCGTCCTGTTCATGAAACGCACGCTCAAACGCGTCGATCTCACCGCGCGCACGTTTTTCGCGTTCATCGAGCCGGGATCGGCGTTTGCCGGCTCGCTGTTCGAGCTCGCCCTCGCCGCCGACCGCTCCTACATGCTGCACGACGACGATGAGGAAAACGCCATCGCGCTGTCGCCGATGAATGGCGGACCGTTGCCGATGAGCAACGGCCTCACACGCCTCGCCACCCGCTTCCTCGACGATCCCGCGAAGGTCCAGGAGCTGCTCGAACGCGACGCGCCGTTCAACGCTGCCGAAGCCGAAGAAGCCGGGCTCGTCACCGTCGCGCCCGACGAAATCGACTGGGACGACGAAGTGCGGCTGGCGGTCGAAGCGCGCGCGGCGTTCTCGCCCGACGCGATGACCGGGCTCGAGGCCAACCTCCGCTTCGCCGGACCCGAGACGATGGAAACGAAGATCTTCGGCCGCCTCACCGCATGGCAGAACTGGATCTTCCAGCGGCCGAATGCGGTTGGGGAAAAGGGCGCGCTCAAGGCGTACGGCGAGCAAGGTCGGCCTGAGTTCGACTGGAAGCGCACGTGAACGTAGATTTCAGATTTCAAAGTTCAGATTTCAGATTTTGATGGCAGCTTTGATTGCCGAGTGATCGATTCATGATTTCTGCTGAAAAGATCCCCAACAACGTCAACCTGTCGGGCAACAAACGGCTGCAGCGCGCGCTCGAGCACTGGCAGCCGAAATACATCCAGTGGTGGCGCGACATGGGGCCGCAGGGGTTCCAGGATTACCACCAGGTCTACGTGCGCACGGCGGTCAGCGTCGATCCCGAAGGGTGGGCGCATTTCGAGTACGTGAAACTGCCCGAGTACCGCTGGGGCATCTTTCTCGCCGATCCCGTTCACGATCGCCGCATCGGCTTCGGCGACTTCTACGGGCAGCCGGTGTGGCAGGAAGTCCCCGGCGAATTCCGCAATCAGCTGCGCCGCCTGATCGTCACGCAGGGCGATACCGAACCGGCGAGCGTCGAGCAGCAGCGCTTGCTGGGGCATCGCTGCCCGAGTCTCTACGACCTGCGCAATCTGTTTCAGGTGAACGTCGAAGAGGGGCGTCATCTCTGGGCGATGGTCTATCTGCTGCACTCCTACTTCGGCCGCGACGGCCGCGATGAGGCGGAAGAACTGCTCGAGCGCCAGAGCGGCAACCGCGACAAACCGCGCATTCTCGACGCGTTCAACGAGCCGATCGACAACTGGCTCGACTTCTTCATGTTCACGATGTTCACGGATCGCGACGGCAAATCGCAGCTGATGTCGCTGTCGGAGAGCTCGCTCGATCCGCTGTCGCGGACGACGCGCTTCATGCTCACCGAGGAAGCGCACCACATGTTCGTCGGCGAGACCGGCATCTCCCGCATCCTCGAGCGAACCTGCCAGCTGATGAAAGAGGCGGGTTATTCAGGCGACGTGCGCAAGGTGGGCGGCATCGATCTCGCGACGATTCAGAAGCATCTCAATCAGTGGTTCAGCCTCAGCCTCGATTTGCACGGCGGGGAAGTGTCGAGCAACGCCGCGTCGTACTTCGCGAACGGCCTCAAGGGGCGGGCCAAGGAGGACAGCTACGACGAGCACGTCGCCAAGCAGTCCTACTACAACATGGAGTTCTTCGAGCAGGGCCGGACGGTGACGAAAGAGGTGCTGCTGCGCAACGCGATGAACGAAGTGCTGCGCGACTGGTACGTCGGCGATTGCGCCGCCGGCGTCACGCGGTGGAATCGGATTCTGGAGGCGCACGGCATGTCCGATCGCCTGCAGCTGCCCGATCGCAAGTTCAACCGCCGGATCGGGATGTATGCCGGGTTCCATTTCGACCCGGCCGGCGTCGCGATTACGAAAGAAGAGTGGGATCGCCGCCAGTTCGACTGGCTGCCGTCGCCGAAAGATACCGAGTACCTCCTCAGCATCATGGCGGCGCCGATCTACGAGCCCGGCAAGTTCGCCAACTACATCGCGCCGCCGCGGCGCGGCGTCAATCAGCAGCCGATCGACTTCGAGTACGTGCGGACCGAACAGTAATCGGCCGGCGGCGGCTCACTTCTTGTACTTGGGGATCTTGACGCGGCCTTCCCAGAGGTCCTTGTTGTTCTCCTCGCAGGAGTACTCCATCATCTCCCAGTCGGTGCGCAAGGTCAGCGTCCGCACGTTGCTCCACGGCTTGGTGAACGTCTTCGGATCGTCGACGGTCACTTCGTAGCGGAGATGCCCGAGGTCGGGGCGCGAGAACCGCTGCACGAGGTGCAGCTGATCGCTGTGCGGGTGGCCGACGGTGTCGAGCCGCGTCTTGCCGTTGAAGTTGACGGTGTCGATGACCAGCGTGTCCCCTTCCCAATGCCCGACTGAATCGCCGAACCACGTGGCGATGCCGTCGCGATGCTTGCGGCCGTCGATCGGCGCCACCGTGAACCATGAGTTCTGTTCGAACAGGAAGGCCAGGTATCGGTCGCTCTGCATGAACTGCATCGGCTCGGGTGTGTTCATCGATCGCGTCATGCCGAACGGCAGGCACGCGCCGGTGTAGTCGCCCTCCGCCGCGTCGTAGGTCTTCCACTCGTTCTCGCCCCACGGCGTGAACGGCAGCTCGCCGACGCCTTTTTGATCCTTGCCGTCCTTGGTCATGTCCGGGACGTACGGCTTGGCCCAGACCCCGCTGAGATCGACCTTGCCCGACGCGGTTCGCGGCGCCGGCCCGGTGGGCGGCTGATACGGCGTCTGCGCGAACGCCGGGAGCGGGCACGCGATCGCAAAGGCCGCAATCGCGGCGAGTCGCGTCATCGATGCAGGCACGGAGCCTCCTGTGCGTTATTTTTTCGGCAGCGTCGGCGCGTCGCCGTTCGACGATCCGGCAAACACTTCACGG
>Ga0310813_10001656_pt1 | contig 13479 bp, 15 predicted proteins | sample YN3metagenome_FD_203086 | JGI IMG/M metagenome (GOLD analysis project Ga0310813, IMG submission 203086) | Soil microbial communities from experimental microcosm in Duke University, North Carolina, United States - YN3 | ecosystem: Engineered > Artificial ecosystem > Soil microcosm > Unclassified...
TCTGATCGAGGAACGTGACCTGGATGCCTTCGCCTTCGGCCATAAACTCATCTCCTCCCGGGATCTCCGGTACCCCTTAGACTGCACTCATATTCTAGCGTTACGCGTTCCCGTCCAGCAGAGAATTTAACTCCACGACATCTCCTGCGTCCGGTCGCCGTCGAGCCGGATGTACATCCCCTGGTGCGGGCCCTCGACCTTGATGATGTCGAAGGGCGCCACGCCGACCTCCCGGAGCGTCCTCTTGGCCAGCGGCGTGCCGGCCTCCACCACGTGGACGATATTCGTCTTCATCACGGCCCCGCACTTCTCGCACTTGCCGTCCCGCATCGTGACGAGCGCCACCGGCCGCAGGATCGACTTCTTGATCCCGCACGACGGGCACTCCACGTCGACCAGGAGATCCCGGTCGAGCAGCAGGCGCGTCCCATCCGTCGCGGCGAAGATGGTCTCCACCGGCAGCGAGCAGCCGATCTCGTCCGCGCGTTCGATCCGGCCGTAGGTCTCGTGGCTCAGGCAGTTGTCCTTGCGCTGGTAGTTCGTCGTGTAGAAGTTGTTCGATTCGCCGTTCCACACCATCGCGGCGCCGGCCTTGACCGACATGCCGTGCAGGATCTTGAGGGCCTCCTGCGTCTGCAGGCCGGCGATCATCGACGAGATCGTGGGCGCCGTCGGCACCTTCCCCTCAGCGATGTCCTCGCGCTTGAGCAGCGGGCACGAGTACTTCAGGTTGATCAGCTGGTAGTCGCGTTCCGTCATCCCGCACTCGTAGCAGGCGCTGTCGGGCGGGACGAAGACCTTCACGACGCCGCTGATCTCCTGGATGGCGCCGTCCACCCAGGGCTTGTTCACCTTCCAGCACTGCCGGTTGATCCAGAGCCGCGCCTCGCGGTTGTCCAGGCAGCCGATCACGACGTCCATTTCCTGATAGACGCCGAGACCGAGGTCCGCGATCACATTTCCATTCACCGCGTGGACCTGCACGTCGGGGTTGATGGCCTTCACGGCCGCGGCCGCGCGCTCGGCCTTCGACTTCCCCGCGTCGGAGGCCCGGTAGAGCACCGAGCGCGTCAGGTTGGTCGACTCGATGGTGTCGTAGTCGATGACGTAGACGTGGCCCACGCCGAGCAGAGCGAGGTTCTTGAGAACTTCGTTCCCCAGGGCGCCCGCCCCGACGACGAGCACCTTGGCGGCGGCCAGCTTCTCCTGGCGCCACCACGAAATCAGGCGGAAACGGCCGTAGCGATCTCCGTCATCAATAATGAGGACGTCGTCGGCCATGCGGCCACTCTAAGGGCTGGGTCCGACGGATGTCAAACGCTATGATGGGCTTGGTACGGTATGAACGAGAGCGATAAGGCCGCTGCCCGGAAGGCGCTGGAGTCGAAGCGCCTGAGCATCGAGCAGGTGCAGGAAATCCGCACGGAAGTCGAGCGGAGCGGCCGGCCCTTCATGGACATCGCCGTGGAGCGCGGGCTGCTGAAGCCCGAGGCTCCGCCTCCTCCCCCGCCGCCGCGAAAGCCCGAAGCCTCCGCGCCGAGTCCGGCGCCCGTTCCGGCCCCCGCCCGGAAGCGCATCCCCACGCTCTACGTGGTTCTGCTCGGCTGCACCCTGCTCATCGTGCTGGGCGTGCCGGTCTCGGTGCTGCGCCTCTTCGAGCACTCCCGCAAGGACGACGAGCTGGCGCTCGAAACCGAGCGCAGCCGGGTCGAGGCCGAGCGCCAGGCCAGCGACGCCAGCCGCGGCTACAAGCGCGCGGTGGTCTCGGGCAACGAGGCCGTGGCCCGCGAGCACCTCGCCAAGGCCCGGGCCGCCATGACCCGCGTCGAGAAGCTCACGGAGCCCGCGGAACGCAACAAGGCCCTCAACGAGGCGTTCGTGGGCTACAACATGTACCTCCAGGAGATGCCGGACGACGTCGAGGTGCGGATCGAACGGGCCGGCACCCACCAGGCCCGCCGCAACTACGACCTCGCCATCGCCGACCTCGAGCGCGCCATCGAGCTCCGCCGCGACCTCGAGCCGGCGCTGCGGGACCGGATCATCCAGCTCCGCCTTTTCCTCGCCCGGAAGCCCCAGTGATCGCGCTGCTGCTCGCGCTCGCCGTGCAGGGCGACGCGGCCGATCTCGCGGCCCGCGCGCTCCGGGAGGACGACAAGGACAAGCGCCAGGCCCTCGTCGCCCAGCTGCGCAAGCTGGACCTCGCTGTCGTGGAGAACGCGATCCGCACCCCGCCCCGCGGTCCCGCGACGATCGAGCTCGGCAAGCCGGTCGAGCGGCAGAGCAAGACGGATTTCGACGGTGAACTCTTCAAGTACACGATCCACCTCCCGGCGAAGTACGATCCCGCGCAGCGCTGGCCGATCGTCGTCTCGCTGCACGGCACGAATCAGACCGGTCTCCCGAACGCCGGCACGCTCTGGATCGAGTCCTGGCTGCGCTGCGCCGCCGCGCGGGAGAAATGCGTGATCCTGTCGCCCACGACGGTGAAGCACACCTGGAACACGAGGGCCGGGCACTCCTATGTGCTCACGGCGCTTCGCGAGACGATGGACGAGATCAACATCGATCCGGACCGGATCTACCTGGACGGCATGTCGATGGGCGCCGGCGGGACGTTCCGGCTGGCGGAGCACCATCCCGACCGCTGGGCCGCGATCGCGCCGCGCTGCAACGTCCCCGACATCCGCCAGAAGAAGGACAAGTCGTTCATCACGATGCTCGCCGAGAACTATCGCGCGGTGCCGCTCTACTGGGTCGTCGGCGCCAAGGACCAGAAGATCTCCATCGAGCTGGCGCGCGCCGCCAAGCTGGAGATCGAGGCCGCCAAGGGAGAGCTGGTGTATCACGAGTATCCCGAGGGCGGCCACGACTGGTCGCTCGAGAAGGACGACGACGTCCTCGAGTGGTACCTGAAGCATGCGCGCAAGCCGTACCCCGAGGAGATCGTCTACAAGAGCTACGAGAAGATCTTCGGCCGCGCCTGGTGGATCGAGGTGACGAAGCGCAACGAGCCGCAGCCCGTGATCATGGTCCACCTCGACATGAACGCCCAGGAATCGGAGCGCCGCAGCGAGTACCGCCCCCCGGTCCTCGTTCACGCGACCCGCAAGGCCAACGCCATCACCATCGCCTGCGAGGAGGTGAAGGAGCTGCGCATCTGGCTCGACGACGCGATGGTCGACCTCGACAAGCCCGTGACGATCACGGTCAACGGCAAGAAACTCCACGACGGCGTCGTGAAGCGCTCCGTGGAGACGCTGCTCGAGGAAGCCCGCCGCCGCCACGATCCATCGATGACCTTCAGCGCGTTTATCGACGTGAAACCAAAGTGACCAGCATCTAGCGTCGCGAAATGTGGTCTTCTGCGAAGGGACTACGTTTTAGCGATATTGAATCGTGGTCCCTTGCGTTAACGTTCTCGGTTCAGAATGGCGGTCGTTTCTTTCTCGGCTTTGTCGAGAGCGGCCGCAGCTGCCGTCCGATCGCTTTCCGAAACCGCCGAGCCTGGATCCATCAGCGAAGAGACCCGCAGATCGACCTTCCAGATGGGGTCCTTACCGAAGGCGGTGGAATTGATGGGAATCCTGACGATGGCCCACTCCTTTTCTTCTCGCGTTCGGTGACCCACCAGCATGCCCTCCACCGGCAATGCCACATCCAAAGTGATCGCCTGCAAAAAACCGACTCTCTCGTACTGCGATGGAGGACGGGGTTGCGCCCAGAAGGGAGGGTCTTGGGCTCTATTCTGGAGGTACACCGCATCCATAAAGCCTTTGCGCGGAGCCAATTCGTACCGAATGGGGACTTCGACGCTTCCGCTCCGCGTGAAGGCGATGAAGCAGAGGAATCCGTCGGCGTATTTGCTCGGCGCAGCTTCGAAATCGAACTTGATGTGAACTCCCCGCTTCACCACCCTTGGACTTTCATTGGATTCGCAGCCTAGAGTTGAGATGACCGCGAGGAAAAGAACGCCCGGGCGGCGAATCAAAAGATCCTCTTCCCGAGCGCGGAGAGGATGAGCTCGGCGCCGAGCTCGCCGGTGGTGTTGCGCGTGTCCAGGATGGGATTGATCTCCACGACGTCGATCGACGTGAGCCGCTGGGTGTCGGCGATGATCTCCAGGCAGAGGTGCGCCTCGCGGTAGGTCAGGCCGCCCTTCTTCGGCGTCCCCACCCCCTGGGCCTCGCTCGGGTCGATCGCGTCCACGTCGAAGCTCACATGGATTCCCGCCGTGCCGCGGGAGGCCCGCTCGATCGCCTCGTCGATGACGTGCGAGACGCCGTGCCGGTCGATGTCCTTCATGGTGAAGACCGTGACGCCGCTGTCGGCGATCAGCTTCTTCTCCCGCTCGTCCAGGTCGCGGATCCCGATCAGGCAGGTGCTCGACGCCTGGACCTTCGGCTTGAAGCCGCCGATCATGGCGAGCGACTCGTCGCCCACCCCAATGACGTGCGAGAGCGGCATCCCGTGGACGTTGCCGCTGTTGGTCGACTCCGGCGTGTTCATGTCGCCGTGGGCGTCGAACCAGAGGAGACCCACCTTCTCGCCCTTCGTGCGATGGTGCTTCGCCACCCCGGCGATCGAGCCCATCGCAAGCGAGTGGTCGCCTCCCAGCGTCACCGGAATCCGCCCATCCCCCATCACCTTCACGACCCGGTCACAGAGCGTCTGGCAGACCTCGCCGATCTCCTTCGCGTACTTCTTCTTCGGGTCGCCGAGATGGCACTCCTCGGGGAGCGGGACGTCGACGTCCCCCGTGTCGAGGACGTCGTAGCCGAGCATCTTGAGGCGCGACGCGAGGCTGGTGAGGCGCAGGGCGCTCGGGCCCATGTCCACGCCGCGCCGGTTGCCGCCGAGGTCCAGAGGGACCCCGATAATCGCGACTTTACCCATCCGTAACGATTATACGTTATTCCGGAAGGGCCGGGAGGCGCTGAGGCACCTGCAGGATGAGCGTCGCCAGGGCCGTGCAGTAGACCTGCCCCTTGCCCGCCGCGAAGCCCTCGGGCCACGAGCCGTCCGGCTGCTGCGTCTTCAGGAGCTTCGTCTGCAGAGGGCTCCACCACTTGGTCCAGGAATCGCCCCCCGCGGGGCGCAGCAGCACCGTGCCGAAGTAGGCGAGCCAGAGGTCGTTCTTCGAGTAATTGGCCGGCTCCGTGCCCGGGAGCGGCGAGCGCTCCAGGAGCCACGGGAAGCTCTTCGCCCGATCGGGCACCGGCGTCGTCCAGAACAGCGCGCAGCCGTCGGCGGGCCCGGGCTGCTCCAGCGCCGCCATGACCTCATGCCCGCGCACCAGGGCCGGCGTCAGCGCCCGATCGCCGGAAGCCACCGCGAGCCGCAGCACGTGGTAATGCCAGGCAGCGACCGCGCCCCGGCCCCAGGGCCCGTCCTGGTTCTGCTGCGCGATCAGCGCCACGCCCTTCTCGGCCGCCCGGATGGTCGCGGCGTCCTTCGTCCGGATCGCCGCCTCGAGCAGCGCCAGAGTGGCAATCGCATGGCTCTCCGGCGAGCCGCCGCCGATCGCGCCCGAATCGCGCTGCCGGCTGCGGAGGAAGGCCGCGCCTTTCCTCGTCGCAAGACCGTAGGGCTCCGTGGGCCCCAGCGCGAGCACCGCGAGGGCTGTCAGCTCCAGCGTTTCATTCGCCGTCCCGGCCTTCCAGCTTCCGTCGGGCTCCTGCCGGGACGCCAGCCACTTCTGCGCCGCGGCGTTGCCCTCGAAGGCGAGGCTGTCGACGAGGCGTCGATCGAGCGCGAGGGCCTCGCCCCAGGCCTTCGCGTCGATCTTGGCCGGAAGATCTGATTTCGGCAGCGTGCCGATCTCCATCTCCGGGTCGCGGATCGGAGCCGGCGCGATGTTGGCCAGGCGGTCGTCGGAATCCCTCTGGATCCGGACAAGCAGGATCAGTGCCCCCAGCGCGATCAGGAAGCCGGCCGCGACGATCAAGGCCGGTAGGAGCCGGAAGCGCGGCTTGGCCTTGTTGAACTGGGGATGCGCCTTCAGGAACGCCTGCTGGACGCGGTTCTGGAAGTCCGCGGACGGCTCAATGGTCTCGATCTTCCCGAGGGCGCCGAAGGCCCGCTCGAACTGGCTCAGTTCGCGCGCGCAGGCCTCGCACTGCTCGAAATGACGGCGCAGCATCGCCCGCTCCTCCTCCGTTCCTTCGCCCTGGAGGTAGGCCGTGATCTCCGACGCTTTTTCGCACTTCATGAGAGTTCCGCGACCGAAAGCAGGTCCTTCAACTTTTCCATCGCCGTATGCATCCGCGATTTCACCGTTCCCACCGGCACGTCCAGGATCGCGCTGATGTCCTGGTACTTCAATCCCTGGATCTCGCTCAGAATCACCACCGCCTTCTGCTCCTCCGGGAGCTGGTCGATCGCCCGGCGCAGCGCGTCCTGCTGCTCCCGGCGCGCCAGGATCTCCACGGGGCTGGGCGCCCGGGACGCCACGCGGTCCTGCAGCGCAGGCCCCTCCTCCCCGCCCCCCGTGGAGCGCTGGAGCGACAGGGGCTTCCCGTGCACCGCGGCCGTCCGGACCCGGTCGATCCACAGATTGCGCGCGATCCGGAACAGGAAGGTCGTGAACTTCGCCTGCGGCTCGTACGTGTTCAGGTGCGAGTACACCCGCAGGAAGACCTCCTGGGCGCAGTCCTCGGAGACCTGCCGGTCCCAGCAGAGGTGGTAGAAGAAGTTTATCAAAGAGCGCTGATGGCGTCCGACCAGGGCGTTGAACGCCTCCAGCTCGCCGGATTTGAGCGCGGCCATCAGGGCCGCGTCATCCTGCGCCTTCCATTCAGTGTTCATCAACGGTCGCTACGGGAAAAGGTTCAGAGCCTGAAGGAATTTTTCGCTCCGTTCTCCCCGTGCATGGAGCATGAGACGCCGGGAGGCCTCCCCCGTCAAGCTGAATTCGATCCGGACGTGGTCCCCGAGCAATTTTTCATCGACCTTGTCGGCCCATTCCATCACGACCGCCCCTTCGTCCCGGACGTCGTAGTACCCCAGCGACGGCAGGTCCACCGACTCGAGCCGGTAGAGGTCGAAATGCGCCAGGTGGATCCGCCCCTCGTAGAGGTTCATCAGGACGAAGGTCGGGCTCGTCACCCGGTCCTCCGCGATCCCAAGCCCCGACGCCAGCCCTTTGACGAAGCGCGTCTTCCCCGCCCCCAGGTCTCCCACCAGGGCGAGCAGCGTCCCCGGCTCGCAGCGTTCTCCGATCCGGCGCCCCAGCGCGGCCGTCTCCTCGGGCGAGTGCGTTTCGACGATCATCGCCGGAACCGGTGCTCCCAGCCCTGCCGCTCGATTTCGCGGAGCCGATCCGGCCCTTCCCGCAGGTAGACGCCGTCGATCGCCGCCACCTCCCCGATGACCCTTCCCAGCCGCGCCTTCTCGACCCGGACGGCCTCGTTCCGAGGCAGCGTGAAGAGGAGCTCGTAGTCCTCGCCGTCCGAGAGCGCGTGCTCGATCGGGGAACGCTTGTCCTTGCGGGCCAGGCGCCGCGCCGCGGGCGTGATGGGGATCCGGTCTGCATAGAGGATCGCGCCCACACGGCTTTCCTCGCAGAGATGGCGGAGGTCCGTCGACAGACCGTCCGAGAGGTCGATCATCGCATGGAGCTCGAAGCGGCGGTTCAGCTCGACGCCCTCCCGGACCCGCGGCGTGAAGCGGAGATGCCGGCCCAGGATCGATCCGCCCAGCGGCCCGGTCACCGCGATCGCGTCGCCCACCCGCGCGCCGCTGCGCCGCACCGGCTTCAGGTCGCGGGTCTCCCCCAGGAGCGCGACGTTGATGGCCAGGCGGCCCTGGTGGGTCGCCACGTCGCCCCCGACCACCGCGGTGTCGAAGTTCCGCGCGGTCCGCTCCAGCCCGGTCAGCAGGCGCTTGATCCAGGCCTGGCGCGCGTTGCGGGGAATCATCATCGCCACGACCGCGAAGGTCGGGAAGCAGCCCATGGCGCCGATGTCGCTCAGGCAGCGGGCGATGGCCTTGTGCCCGACGTCCTCGGGCCGCGCCGTGCGGCTGTCGAAATGGACACCGTCAATGACGCTGTCCGTCTTGAACAGGAGGTTGCCGCGGCCGACCTTCAGAACCGCCGCGTCGTCGCCGGAGTCGACGACGATCCGGCCGGCTCGCTTGCCGATCCGGCCGCGGATCCAGCGAATGAGGTCCAGCTCTCCCACGCGCTACTTCTTCTCCCAGGAGATCGCGTTCAGGCGCTGGATGCTCTTGGACGGGAGCCCGACGTCCATCCGGACGAAGCCCGGGACTTCTGGGGTGACCCAGGTCTTGACCGAGCCGCCGACGCCCGTCACTTCGGTCCAATGGCAGGCGAGCTTCTTCCCCGCGACCTCGATCTCCTCGTCGCCCTCCTTCAGGTCCCCATCCTTCTGCCGGCGGGTCGCCTTGTAAGTCCGCTTCTTCGCCTTCTCCTGCTTCGGCGAATCCTTCGGCTGGAGCGTGTTGACCGTCATTTCTTCGATGACGACCTGTTTCTCGTCGAGCTCCAGCAGCGTCATCGTCGTCTCGACCGGCAATGCCATCTTGTTCCCGTTGGCTTCGATCTCGGTCTTGAACTTGACCCAGGAGCCGACCTTGAAGGACGCCCAGCGCTTGTAATCGGGATTCTCGGCGTCCTGAACCAGCAGCAGCGCGAGCGCGCTGAGCAGCAGAGTCTTCATTGTCGCCCTCCAGCCCGCGATCTTAGCAGATCAGCGGGACCGTGTCTCGCCGCAGGCGAAGGTCGAGCAGCGTCCGTTGAATTCCCAGCAGTCCTTGTGGTGCGGCGTGGAGCACTTGGCGCAGCGGACGAGGGCGCCTTCCGCGAGCGAGGCGCCGCAGATCTTGCAGATCGACTCCGCGTCGATCTTCATCCTCACGGCGCCGATCGAGACCCGACCCTTCCCGTCCGAGCCCGGCAGCGCGTCGAGCAGTTGAAACGCCACCATGAGCCAGCGGTCCAGTTCGTTTCGATTGGGCGGCCACCCTTTCACCCGCAGCAGGAAGCCCGCCGGGGACAGGCGCCAGAGGAAGCTCCCGAAGAGTTTTGCCGCCGTGAGTACCGAGCGGATTTGCGGGCCGAGGACGAGGGACGCAAAGTCGCCGCCCGAGGCGTGGATTTCGAAGTTCCCGTCGAACTCCGCGTCCCCGATCTGGAAGTCCTTCCGACCGAACAGTTCCTTGAGATCGTGCCAGAGTCCCGCCGGAGAGACCTGGATCGATTCGACGGCGAGGTCGCGCGTGTCGAAGAGGATGTCTACCGATCCGGGGACGAAATCCACGCGGGCCTCGAAGCCCCGGCGGGAGAAGCGAAGGCCTCCGCCGGGGAACGCCTTCGCGCCTGCCAGGCCGCTCGCCGCCTCCCGGCAGATGCCGTCGATGTCGAGCTTCAAGCAACGCACCTTTGGCTGGTACACCCGAACGTAGAACACTTCCGCGCGTATTGCCAGCAATCCTCGTGGTGCGGCGTGCCGCAGGCGGCGCAGCGCACGAGGCTCCCGTGGGCCAGCGAGCTGCCGCAAACCTGGCACAGGGTGTCGTCCGCGATCTGCTGGACCAGTTCCGATACCTGCACGCGGCTCACGCTTTCGATGCCCGGGAGGAGCTCGACGATCCGGAACGCGCAGGCCATCCAGTACCGGAGCGAGGCGCCGTTCTGGGGCAGCGCGTGCAGCCGAAGGAACAGGCCCTCCGGCCCCAGCTTCAGGGTGTAGCGGACGCCGATCTCCAGCAGGACCTGCTCTTCGGCGGGGCTCTTGAAGATGCGGGCGTACTCCATCTGCAGCCCGCGGACCTGAAAGCGCTCTTCGCCGCGGCGCAGCAAGAGCGACAACGGGAATCCCGTCGGGATGACCTCGACGGGGTGCTGGACCAGGTCGCCGGTCTCGACGTGGATCTCCGTGTCGTCGGAATGCAGGGCCACGAGGCCGGGGAGCCCGCGATGGACGAAGCGGAGGCCGCCGTCGGGCGCCGCGGTGCATCCCGGCATGTTGGAAACGACGTCCGCGACGAGCTGCCGGCGCCGGGTCTGCTCCTCCAGGACCTGCGGGGGCGTCGATGTCCTCGCGCCCTCGCCGCCCGTGCTCGGCCAGGTCCGGCGGGCCACGATCGTCGCGAAGACGAAGATCGGGATCAGCGCCGAGAAGCTCAGGACGATCGCCCAGTCGCTCGCATCCATTCCATTAATTCACGAACGTCTTCTCGCCGCACCCGTAGGTCGAGCAGGCGCCCGTGTACTCCCAGCAGTCCGCATGATGCGGCGTCGAGCAGCGGGAGCAGCGCACCAGGGCCCCTTCGAGCTCGGCCCCGCAGATCTGGCACTCGCCGCCCGACGGCGCCGTCGTGTCGACCACCGAGATCTCCGAGGACTTCTCGGCGAAGAGGCGCGCGTGCTGGGCGAGTTGCAGGCTCAGGAGCGTAAAGCGGGTCAGCGAGTCCGCATTCCTTTCAGGATTTCCCGAAACCCGGAAGCGGGCGCCGATGACCACGGTGGCTCCGTAGAGATTCGCAAGATCGCCCAGAAGCCGGAGCACGGAGGGTCCCAGGAACTCGTCGGCGATCCTCCGGTCGCCCCGGGCGATCAACGGCCGGGCCAACTGCTTTGCGGCCGGCGGCCCCTCCCCGCCAAGGTGGCCCATGTGGCCGGTCTTCATCTCGAGGTCGAGCTTCCCGAAGCCGCCGCCCGTGATTTCGACAACGATGGGCTTTCTCTCGTGCAGGGCGGCCTCGCGGCCCTGCCAAGAGAAGCGGACGCGATAGTCGCCGTCCTGGACGAAGAGTTTCCCGCCCAGGCGCTTCGCCACCGCTTCCCAGACGAAGCGTGCCTCGGGACGGTCCATGGGCGGCCGGCGCCGCGAGCCCCAGAGGATCAGGGCGAACAGGATGGCGAGGAAGATTGTGGCGGTTGCCAGGATGTTGGTTGGGTCCATTTCCTGCTCCCTCCGTTCTTAGGACGTCCGGGGCGGGGCGGCCGTGACCTCCAAAGCGGTCAGGCGGCGCGCTTTCCCCTGCACCCGTACGTGGAGCAGCGCCCCATGTAATTCCAACACTCGGAATGATGGGGCGTCTGGCAGACTTCGCAACGGACAAGCTGATCCGACATCGCGGTCCCGCAGACCGGGCATTCCCCGCCCGTGAGCACCCGTACCTCGCCCAACTGGATCCCAGGAGTGTCCGGCGTTCCCAGGAGAAACCCCACGAACTCCTCGGCCGTCTTCACCAGCAGCATCAGTCCGGCTTCCTCCGCAACATACGCCCGGACCTGCACGCTCAGATGGCCGACGTCGAGGTTGATCCTGGGATCGCCGAGGTTCTGGATCCGGTGGACGGCGCGGATGACGCTGCGCCGACGCTCCGGGCCGAATAGATCTCGCGCCAGGGACTCCGGCGTCGCCTTGATGACGAACGAGGCGTCGAACGCCGCATCGCCGATCTCCAGGTCCTGCGCCCCGAACATCTTCAGGAACGACTGCCCGACCCCTTCGGGAAGGATGTGGAGCGTCCCCGGCGAGCGGCCACGGAGGTCGACCGACACCCGCGTGTAGGCGGGGTTGTTCTTGCTCCCGGCATGGACCTCGATCCGCGCATTGCGGCCACCGATGCTGAAGCGCAGTCCGGTCCGACTGAAGACTCCCCCTTGGTCGATCACCCCGCCGACCTGGGACGCGACCCGCTGAAGTGCGGCGAGCATCTGGTTCTTCCGGGCGATACTGGACCCGATGGCGATGATCACGACGACGATCACGATGATGAAGACGACCGGGCTCGCGTCGGAGCGGGATGCCAGGACGTTCACGAAGGACGTCATGCGCCTTGGACGCGGCCGTGCCCCGTTCGTGACCGGAAAGCGGAGCCGGATCGGACCGCTGTTCTAGGCCTTGACTGAAAAGTGGCGTCGCACGCCCCCGCCCGGAGGGCGGCGCGCCTCCGGCGCGACTTTTCAGTCAAGGCCTAGTCGAGGAAGGGCCGGATGAACTCGAAGGCCTTCTTGGCGACGTTGATCGAGTCCTCCTGGAACGGATAGAGCTCGATCGTCACCCAGCCTGCGTACTTGTTCGCCTTCAGGGCGTCGAAGATCGCCTTGTAGTCCATCGCGCCCTTCCCGGGCGGCAGATGGAAGTGCACGCGGTCGGCCGCGATGTCCTCGAGGTGGAAGTGGGCCGCCTTCTGCCCCACGCCGCGGATCAGCGCCGCGGGGTCCTCGCCCACGCAGTAGAAGTGCCCCATGTCGAAGTTCAGGCCGACGCCGGGGTACTTCACGTACTTGGTCACGAACTCCTCGTACTCGTGCCCCTTCTCGATCAGGAGCGTGGGCTCGGGCTCGACGCAGACCAGCACGCCCTTCTCGACGCCGCGGTCGGCCGCCCTCTTCAGGCCCTCCGCGTAGAGCTTGTAGCACTCTTCCCGCGTGCGCCCCTCGACCGGGCCGCCGGGCTCGGTCGACATCGTCTTCGCCCCCCCCGCCGCGGCCACGTCGACCGCCGCCACCGTGTGACGGATCCGGGCCTCGCGGGTGTCGGAGTCGCGGTCGATCCAGCTGGGCCAGTGGAAGGTGCCGGAGCGGCCGCTCTTGGGGTCCTTGTAGGCGCACATCATGAACGCGTTGACGTTCGACACCTGCATCTTGTGCTTGTCGAGCGCCTTGCGGATCGACTCGAGCTTCGCGGGCGTCATGTCTTCCGGCCACGCGTGGGGACGATCGGCCATGAGCTCGATGCCCTGGTAGCCAAGGCCCGCGAGGATGCCGACGGTCTCCTCGATCGACCAGTTGCGGAAGGCGTTGGAGCTGAAGGCGAGTTTCATGGCCTCGATTCTATGGCGACCCCGGGGCCTTGGCAAGTCCCAGAGGTCACTGCCTTGACATTGAATCCGGGCCATGTCAGAATTCATCGCTCATGAACAGAGAGGTGGCGGCACAGCCCTACGAATTCAAGGACACCTATCAGTTCCGCTTCACCCGGAAGATCGCCGACGGCGGCATGGGTTCCATCTACGAGGCCCACCTCTTCGGCTCGGAAGGGTTCGAGAAGACCGTCACCATCAAGACCATCCGCGAGAAGTTCACCGGCGACCACGACTTCGTGGACATGTTCATCGGCGAGGCCAAGCTGGTCGCCGACCTGGTGCACCAGAACATCGTCCAGATCTACAAGCTCGGCCGCATCGGGAACCAGTACTACATCGCGATGGAGTTCGTGAACGGCATCAACCTTCAGGAGTTCCTGAACCGGCACATCGAGCTCGGCACGAAGGTTCCCCACGAGCTGGGCGCCTTCATCATCTCGCGCGTCTGCCGCGGCCTGGAATACGCCCACACGAAGCGCGACAAGCACGGCGGCCCGCTCGGCGTGGTGCACCGCGACATCTCCCCCAAGAACCTGATGATCTCCGCCGAAGGCGAGGTCAAGATCACCGACTTCGGCATCGCCAAGGCCCGCAACCTCATGAAGGACCAGGAAGGCCAGGTCCTCATGGGCAAGG
>Ga0310813_10001658_pt1 | contig 13478 bp, 16 predicted proteins | sample YN3metagenome_FD_203086 | JGI IMG/M metagenome (GOLD analysis project Ga0310813, IMG submission 203086) | Soil microbial communities from experimental microcosm in Duke University, North Carolina, United States - YN3 | ecosystem: Engineered > Artificial ecosystem > Soil microcosm > Unclassified...
CCGCTGGCGAATATTGTCAATAGCTAATCACAAGCGCTAGCGAAGAAAGTTGCTAGGATTATTCCTAGAGCGGGCGCTACAAGTCGAATCAGGTGTATCCTACTAGCCATGCAGGTTACGGGTGATTCAGGCTTTAATCGCGCTGAACACAACAGGCTGATTGCCGCCCTCCCTAGAAGGCGCACAAAGCACAAGAGTAAGATGCAAGCGAGATATGCTGCGGCCCTTGCTTCCCTAGCAGCCCAGGGCATCAGATTCGAGAAACCAGACCAGAGCTTGTACCTCTTAGGCTACAAGCACGGCATGAACGCCGCAATGCGTTGGCCTGTTCAGGCCAAACAGGATGCTAGTACTACTCCCAAGCGCTCAAAACAGGCGAAACCAGTACCACTAGTACGCGATTCGAGTACTACTTCATCGCGTGATAACGTAGCTAAGTAGCTATGCTATCATCACGATAGCGCGATTCTCGCAACCCAACATAATAACGCATTATCGGAAGTGCGCCAATATCGCACAGCGATTAGCCGGCAGCCCAGGTAGCCCCCGATTGTCCAGGGGGTACCACGGCAGGGGCGGGGAGAGGGGGTTGGTTCCGCGCAGCAATTTCAAAATTTCAATTTCAAAAAAGTGGAAAGCGTTAACGCCGCGAAGGAAACCGGGGATCGCCACAGGCGCAAGGAATCTTAAATCATCCTCACCCCCTACCCCCTAGGTTTCTTTTTTAAAAGACAGCGATACCCCGTTTGCTGCCTGAGTGCATTCCCGACTACGTGCGAGGGTTAGAATTGCGCGCTTGAAGCGCCTATCGCCCTAGACAAGGCTCTTTCGTCCCCATGGTCGTGCTCCCCGGCGTCCGGGTCTCGCAAGCATGGGCGGTTTATGTTGGTCAGGGTGCCCCCTGAGCCTGGGCGCTCACGTTCAGGCCGTTGGGCCTGCTTTCGGAACCCAGGACTTAATTCTTGGTAGGCGTCGAGCTTCGCTCTAGACGCTAGGATTTCGTCTACGATTTTGGCGTAGCGTTTCTTGGAAAGGATCTCACCGCTTCGGACGATCACCTCGGAATGGGAGGCGTTGGGTGCGTAGGTCGGTTTAAGGCCGCGCAAGCGCTTGGATCGCTCCGAGATTCTAAGGCGCTCCTCGGGGCCTCCGTGGTAGGTTCGACTTGTTGTGGCGCGTTCCTTCGCTCTGGCGGGGCTACTCATGGCTCACCGGCATATTGCTGCCTACGATTGCGAAGTAAAACGTCTTGGATAGCTCGGGGTGATCGGGAACCACGTAACGTACTTCTCCGTCCCGGCAGTCCTCGTCGATAATGACCGATGCCCCGTTGAATGTGAGGATTTGGGGAAAGTAAAAGAGCCGCCAAGAAGGGGTGATTTCCTTCATTTGGTGTCGCATCCAGCGCTCGGTGGCTAGGCTGACACGCATCTCAGTAGGGAAGTAAATCCCAAGACGACACTCGTCGTAGGAGTCTATCAACCCATGGAGGGTTATCGGTTCGACCTGTGGCTTTGTTTCCATGACCAAGTGGTGAGCGGGCCGGGTCATGGTTCGACCCGCCACCGTGATGCAGCCGGAGGCCAGTCCGACTAAGAAAATATTATCACGGGCGTCAAGCCCTAAATGCGCGCAGGTAGTGGTGTCTTAGCGGGGAGATGGCCCGCCTAGGCCATCAGGGTTTCGAACTCTCGGAGCAGTTCGAGATGTTGTGCTGTCTGCAACCAAGCGTTGGCAATCCAGTGGTTGTCAGCGAGCACAGTATTGTTACCGCACTCCAGTAGTCTCGGGATTCGCTTCCCCTGATCCGTACTCCTGTTCGAATGTTGGCACATAAAAGTACTCGGGTCCCTGCGTCGGGAGAAGGTCTAGTGTTCGCGAGAAGGGGCGAAATTTGATTTCAAGATCAGCATCGAACGCCCCAGCGAGACGAAGGAGCGTAGCAACAGTCATCTTGCCGTAGTCCGGATCTTCTAACTTAGAAACCCAGGTTTGGGCCATCCCTATGGCTTTGCCGAGTTGAGACTGCGTCATCTCGTGTTGCTGCCGAAGCGCTCGAATCTGAAGGGCGACGGAAGCACGCACGCGCTCCTCCACGAACAGACGGCGGTACTCAGGATCTCTGAAGCTTTGGAGAAGTTGCTGTCTAACTAAAGTCGTGTGGGATGACTCTGCTCGGGTTTGCAATGACAATGTTCCGACGCTCATCTGCTGCCTCCAGTAGTCTTGTCGGGATCTTTCCTTTTTCAATCCCGCCGATCAGGAGAGAAAACTGACCCCTCCCTGGCCCGTAAAACCCAAACGGGCGATACTGCACACCGTTACTAACAATCCTCAGTTCCAACAACTTTGGCCATCCGGTATAAGCGCTGATGTACTGCTCTGGGAAAATCGGAAATCCTTGAAGTGCCATTATTCTGGCGTTGATCTTCGCTTTGGCGGCCTTCGTAACCTCCCCTGAGCCGAGCCAGCGGTGGATTTCGTTCTCCCCCCGTTCGGTCATGAAGTCGAGGAATTGCCACCTATTCATTGTACAAGAAAAAACTTATATTCTCAAGCTGTTTCTACTTGCGGTCTTACATGTTTTTCCATATACTATAATGAAAGTGTATGAAAAAAGGCCAGCAAACTCCAGTCGCTAAACCGGAACTGCTGGCCTTCTCTCAGTCTTGCGGGCCGGTACCTCAGCGCATAGAGGAAGCGATTACTAATCGCCCAGTCCGGGGTTGGAATCCCCGCCGGTCCGCCATTATACTCAGCCCCACTGACAGCGCTAACTGCTCGTGGGGCCTAGCCTCGGGATTGCTCCAAAGGCAGGATTGTCTAGATCCACTGTCATTTTGGACGTACTTGCCCGAAGAAAGCAAGGACCAAAGTGACGTGCCACTCGTGCAAAGTGGAGATGGTGAAGGCTGGGCGTGGGCGGAACAGTATCCAGCGGTTTAAATGCCAGCAGTGCGGTAAGCGATTCTCAGAGCCGCGTCAAACGCCATTCGGCGCTGATGTGCGCCTTCCGGCTGAGAAAGTGACGATGATCCTCCACTGTTTGGTGGAAGGGAACTCGGTGCGAGGGACCGCTCGCCTAAGTCATTGATCCTCTTGTGGAGCGGGCGCGTCCTGTGCAACCCGCTCCTTGGGTGCGTTGGCTCACTTCGGAGGATATGAGCCAACAGCGTTAGGGATAGAGTACGCCTGTTTCCTGGACGCCGCAATATGGACTAGTCGGTAGTGGTGGATCAATCTTCCCTTCCAGGAAGCCGTTTTTATGCAAGGATCGGTGACAGCGGCGGCAATACCACTCGACGTTTCGGGGCTCTCGGTAGTTCGGATGGTGCATCTCCGAAAAAGGAGATTTGCAAAGCTGACACGGTTTCTTCTCTAACACTCCTGCTTTCAACAGATAGTGACTATGGGCGCGGCAATTTTCCTTGATTCGCGCATCCTGTGTCTTGTTTTTGTATCTAGTTCTATTTGCACGCATATAGCCTGCATGACAGGCCAAACAGTACGACTGTCCAGGGCGATCTTCGTTTGGTTGCTTACACCAGGAGCAAATTTTATTTCTCAAGCGTTTTCATTATACTACGAGTTCCACACTTGAATCAACGTGAATGTTTGTGTATGTTAGTATGCGTTGAGCAACGTTAAGCCCATTTTGCTTACCACCAAAGAGGCAGCCGATGCCTTGAAGGTTAGTATGGAGACACTGCGAATCTGGATTCGCCGTGGCATGATTAGAGCCGTGAAGGTTGGGCATAGCTGGCGTGTTCCAGAAAGCGAAGTTGACCGTTATAGAAACGGAGTCCCTTCTAATTGAGCCCACAGATACCTCTGCTGATAGTTTCAGACGGTGCCTCGAATCATACTGGACTTGCCAGAATTGCGCGCGGCCTTGCATACCTCCTGACTTCGATCCCACAGCTTGACGTTGGTTACCTTGGGCGCGGTGATGTAGGCCGCAAAAAATTTCCGTGGGTTAGCTACCCGTACCCCGAATCGCAGCAATGGGGCGAACACTTTATCGAAGATGCCTGGATGGACCTCGCGGGCGATAAGCGCGGCATCGTCCTGACCGTCTGGGACGCCACGCGCCTCCTGTGGTTCGCCGATCCCGTGGGCATGCCCGACCAGCTTCAGAAGTTCCTCCTGTCCAACCGCTTCGAGCGCTGGGGATACTTCATGCAAGATTCCGAAGGCCCTGTTCGTGGCACCCTCCCGCTTGAGACGGCGCACGTCATGGCGCAGTATGACCGCGTGCTGCTCGCATCGAAGTGGGCCTACGGCATCACCCGCAACACGCTTCCTAATCACAAGGATATCGACTGGCTCCCTCACGGCATGGATACCGACAAGTTCAAGCCCATGGATGGAGCCTATATGCGTTCCGCCTGGGGCATCCCGCAAGGCGCAAAACTCATCGGTTGCGTGGCATCAAACCAGGAGCGCAAGCACTGGCCCACCATGATCGAAGCGGTCTCGATGATCCCCAACGCCTACCTGTGGATGCACACCGACACCATCGACCCGCGCCGCTATTGGAACTTCCAAGCGTTGCTCGAAGAATACGGGATGACCGAGCGTGTCCGCACCGATGGCGAACGCAAGCTGGCCGACGTGGATCTGGCGATGCGCTATTCTGCCTGCGATGCTACGTTGCTGATATCGGGCGGTGAGGGCTTTTCTTTTTGTACTGCCGAATCCTTGGCCTGCGGCATCCCTCAAGTAACTGGTAGCTACTCGGCACAGGCGGAACTGAACTTCCCTGACTGCCTCGTTGAACCTGCCGCGTTCAACGTGCTCACCCGCCACAACGTCAATCGCGCCGTCTATCGCGCTAGCGATGTGGCGCTGAAACTCGATCACGTTCTGAAGCAAACCAACTTCAGTGAGAAGTGCAGGGCGCAGACTAGCCACCTTCATTGGGAAAAGATTGGGCTGGAGTTTAAGAAGTGGGTGACGAAGGGATTGCCGAAGTGATCGCCGTCACAGCCAGTATCAGCGAGAAGGCCGAACGGCAATGGGTTGATCGTATCCAGAAGTATGACAGCATCGAGCGTACAGCCTACAAAAACTACCCCGTGAACGTAGGGCTTGTACCTGCATATCAGGCGTTATACGAAGATGGCGTGAAGAATGCCGCAATCCTAATGAATTGCGACACGAACATCATCGCCTTTACGCACGACGACTGGGAACCGCACGAGCCTTGGGTTGCCCGCATCGAAGCGGAGTTCGCCGATCCCAAGGTTGCGATATGCGGCATGGGCGGCGCAAAAGGAATCGGCACATCTGAGATTTACAAGGTGCCGTACCAGATCAACCAACTTCAGCGCATCGGTTATCGCTCGAATCAAACCGATCACGAGATTCACGGCGCAAGGGAAACCGGAGCGTGCGATGTTGCCGTGGTCGATGGATTCTTTATGGCGGTACGCACGTCGTTCCTAGATCAGATTGGCGGCTGGAAATGGTTCCCGCATCGTTTTCACATGTACGACGTAGCGCTCTGCCTGATGGCGCATCGCCATGGATGGAAGGTCCGCATGGTGGGTATAAATTGTTGTCATCATGGCGGGGGCACTAGCTGTACGCCGGAGTACGTCATGGATTGCAAGGAGCGCGGTACGAGCGTTGAGGCGGAGCACACCGAGCCGCATAAGTTCGTGTACGATTTCTTCAGGCCAGAATTGCCGCTGAGGATTCCATGACCTACCATTGTGTCGTTTGCGGCGAGTCCGAAGGCTGCGTGCAATGCGCGGCGTGCCCCAGGAGTGTTTGTCCACGCCATGCAAAGCAAATTGGTAGCGATACATATTGCCCGCGCTGCTATCGCAAGACGGATGAGGAGGATAAGCGGTGACACAAGAAGAATCTGCTCAATTGTGGTATCAGCAAGATCGCCGTAAGAACTTCGATATGTTGGCGCTATCGCTGACAGCGGCTATCTTGGCAACCGATAGAGAGCATAACGGGGATATTGCGAATTGCATTCGCGAGGCCCGCAGGATCGTGTTCGACGCCAGGACTTCAGCGGATGCGGGGAAGTATTGATGTCTGTAAATATCGTCTTGATCGCCAAAAACAGGAAACGCCTAACCTCGCAATGCCTCAAAAGTCTTTATGCCAATACGCCGAACGATCAGTTTCGTTTAACTATTGTTGATGATGGAAGCCGATGGCCCGATGACGATCTTAGTCCTTACGATGAGCTTGCCGTAGAAGGCTATGACAACTGGCAGATGATCCATGTATTCCACTCCATCGGCATCGTAGGCTGGCTCAGGAACGTGGGGGCTAGCGCCAGCGAGCGCTACTTTGGGCGCGGTGAGTGGTTGTACTTCAGCGATTGCGACGTGGCGTTTTTCCCTAACTGGTTGCCGCATATGATCCATGCGATGAAGCTCAATCCCGAGGTTAGGATTCTCGGCGGCTGTCGGCATCCCTTCCACGGCGTTAATGGTACGCTGCCGATGGGTAATGGGAAATGCGTAGAGATTGCCGACGCTGTAGCTGGTTATTCGCTGATGATGCAATGGCGAACCTACGATGAGTTCGGGCCGTTCGCATCAACTCAAAAGGGTGTAGGCGCAAGCGAAGATTGGATGATGTCCCGTCAGGTGGTTCAGTCGGGCGCTAAGGTAGGATATCTCTCGGAGCCAGTCCTAGCCCATACAGGATTGACCAATACGGACGGTAAGCCTGCTACGGGAGCGGATAGCTTCAAGCGCGTTGAGGGAATCCTGTACGAATGAGCTACTCGGATATTTTAGAACGCTACCACTGGATCAAGCCCGCGCTAGAGCGCTACAAACGCCCGTTTACCGTGCTAGATATCGGCGCATTCGAGGGCGCATTCTCTCTTCAGATCGCCCGCGACTTTCCGCTGGCTACCGTGATCGCCATTGAGCAGGACGACCTAATCGTTGGCGAAGCGAAGAAAGCGAACTTGCCCAACGTGATCGTGCTGAACCGCAGGATGAGCGCGGAAGATATCGTTAGCCTCTCGCGCTGCGAGCACTTCGATGTGATCCTGTGCCTGAACTTCCTGCACCACGTAGACGCTCCCTTGCTTGCGCTACAAGCCTTGCGGGAATGCTGCTCAACGCTATTCGTCCAGACGCCTTACGCTGATGACAAGGAGGCCTGCGGGCAGGAGCACCTTGCCGAAATTCTTGGCGAGTTGAAGGGCAAGCCCATCGCGGAGACAACGCAATTCCAGGGGCACATGCCGCGACCGCTCTATCAGATCAACGGTCCCGTTGCCGCCAGGATTCACAAGTCCTCCATGGAGTCTCCCGATCACGGCATTGCGTCGTTCGTGGGCGCGAATCATACCGGCAAGAACATCCTGCTGCTACATAAGGGGCACACGATAGGCATTCCCTGGACCTACGGTTTCAATCTCGCCAACTTCTGCTATCTCAATGGCAAGTGGCCGACGAAAGATCGCGCCTTGCAGATGCTCCGCGAAATGCCGCTGCCTGATAAGAACCACGGCGATATCGCGATCCACAACATCCTCATCGATGGACGTAAGGCGCATCTGATCGACGGAGGCGAGCCATGGGCGACGTGGGATGACCGCGAGAACATGGATAAGGTAATCGCGGAAGTGGAGAAACGGCTGTGACGTTCGATGAAGCAATGGCGCTGACGCGCCGCGTATCGAGCGCCACGGCGTTCTCTGATGCTGAATGCGAGAAGCTCTATGAACTCTGCATGGAGCAGCCCTCGCTTGCTACGGTCGTAGAGATCGGATGCCAACTTGGGCGCACGTCCAGCATTATCCTGCAATGCGCGAAGGCAAAAGGATACCACTCCATCCACATTGACCCGTACACGTTCCAGTTCGAGTACCTCAATGGTTGGATAAAAATGATGCACGCGCTCGGCCATCCATTCGTGTTCCTGTGTATGCGAACCGATCAGGCGCGCAGGGAATTAGCGTTCCTATGCCGCGACGGAATCGACCTGTTATTGATTGACGGCGATCATACGACCGATGGCGTTCAAAAGGATTGCCAATTCGCCGCAGAGCGCGTGCGCCCTGGAGGCCTGCTGCTTTGCCACGATTATCACCAGCAGAGCTGGCCTGAAGTGCATCAGGTGCTTGACGCTTACGCTGTGCCTCCGAAGTGGCAGCACGTTTGCACCTACGACACGCTAGGAGTGTGGAAGCGGCAATGAAGCGTATTTGCCTGGGATCTGGGCAGAAGCCTTACGATCCGCCTTTTATCAATATAGACATTCAGGAACGGTGGAAACCTGACATTGTAGCGGATGGCTCCAGTCTGCCAATGTTCGAGGATGGCAGCGCGGATATGATCGTGTGCGAACACACGCTGGAGCACTACGGATGCAATGAAGGCACGGCCATGCTCCGAGAATGCCATCGCATCCTTGCTCCTGGGGGATCTCTGATTATTAGCGTTCCAGACCTTCGCGAACTCGCCAAGGCTTGGCTCAGGGGCCAACTTACGACCGAAACCTATGTGATTGCAATGTACGGAGCCTTTATGGGATCGGAGGCGGATCGCCACAAGTTCGGCTACGACTCTCTATCGCTGGCAACCTACCTGATGGAAACAGCGCCATGGGCGAAGATCAAGACTTTCGATTATCGTCCCATCGAAGGAATGAAGTTAGCGGCGGATTTTTGGATTTTGGCTATGGAGGCAACGCGATGACGCTTACGAAACTTTGCTGGACGCTGGTGTTCTGGTTTACGCTGCTCAATCTCTTGCAGGGATGGTGGTTCGGCACGCCCCTGATCGGCCTGCTGGTTTCGCTGGCAGGCGATGCGGTGATCCTGGGACTTTATTTTGGCGTGAAGGTGCAGGTGCGACGGTGATCATAATGACCGCGCATGACGGGCTTGCGCTTACTAAGGCTTGTCTCCCCACGCTGTTGGCGCAGAACGGTTCGCCGCGCATTTTAGCGGTCGATAATGCTTCCACCGATGGCACCTATCGCTGGCTGGGCACGCAGCCGGTCGAGCGCATGTACGGTAACTTTCGCAGCGTGAGCAGGATGTGGAATGAAGCACTCCGCTATTGTTTCTCGGAAGGTTTCGAGCGCGTGATGGTTGTGAACAATGACACGCTTTTACAGCCCTGGACGTACAACCATCTCGATGCCGAAAACGCTGATTTCGTGACCGCCGTAGGCGTCAATACGATGGAGCAGTTCAACGAACCCATAGACCTGAAGGAAACGCGCGACCGCCCAGACTACAGTTGCTATATGATCTCTAAGCGCTGCTGGGAAGCGCTAGGCGGCTTCGATGAAGGCTTTATTGGCGGGCATTTCGAGGACAACTCAGCGCACGTCGAATTATGGAGGCTAGGGATTCGCGCTTACTGTATTCAGATGCCGTTCTTTCACATTGGCGGCGGCACGATGAAAACGGCCAGCGAAGCGGGACAGGCGCGCATCCGCGCTAACTTCGACCGCAACAAAGAACGATTCCACTCAATGTATGGTTGCTATCCTTCCGATACGGAATCCTACGATGCACTGTTCACTCCTGAGACGTTCGGGATCAATCGAGCAGTTGCCGCAGATCGCGCTTAAACGCCTGCCACGTCCTGCTGTAGTTCTTGCCCGTGGATGGCCGATAGCCCAAATCCCTGACGCGCTTTTGCAGATCAACGTCCGACATCCTGTCGAATGTATCGGCGGTAATCCCTTCATCCTTTAGGCTGCGAGCAATGGCGGTATCCTTAGCGCCGCGATTGGTTTCGGCAACCCTGCGGATGATATTGTGCTCGCCTTCTGGGATGATTCCAGGCGTTGGGAGCGTGCCGGGAGGCGCTGGCATTTCTCCGCGCTTGACCATATCGGCGATCACTGTTTTCTGAACCGTATCTGGTAGGTCACCAAAGTTCTTAGCTCCAAGATTCTTGGCGGTCGCCTTCAGCTTGGCCGCTACATCATTCAAGGCTTGCGCGGAAGTTGCTGCTGGCGCTGCTGGCGTTGGCAATGGCGGTTCCCCAGCCACGGGACCGTGGTAGTCGGGGATATGTGCCCCACCTACCTCAACGGGCGGTCGCTGGAGTGTAGGCGCATCATACTGCCCAGGAACAAAGCGTGCCGCTGGCGTGCCTGGAGGTGGCGGCATAGCTTCCGTCAGAGGCGGTTGATAGTCGGAAAACCCGCGCTTAAATCCGCGTACCGCCGGAGGTATGGCGCGGGCGCTTCCTGCTACTGCGCCAGCCTCAGATCCGACGAATGGATGTCCTACGCTGTAGCCAATTACGGCACCGCCTGCCGTTCCATACTTTTGCCATTTCTTGATGTCGGGAAGTTCCTTCTTAACCTCGGCTAGGGCTTCCTTGCTTCCCGCATTGATCCGTGGTCCTACGCCAGTTGCGCGAACCAGGGAGGGCAATCCGCCGCCTATCGCGCTTCCTGCGTCACCGATCAGCGCCGATGTTCCCTCAGGAACGCCTGCCATACGTGCCGTTCCTTCAGCAGCAGCGCCTCCCAGCGCGCCCGTTCCCAGGGATAGGGCGGTCATTGCTGGCGCGGCAACTAGCGCTTCCGGGAGCGTGAATGGAGCCGCTACGGTGGCTATGCTTCGCAGGAGTTTCGATGCAGCCCCGGCTTTGGCGTCCTTTCCTTCGCGTGTAAACTGGGCAATGGCGGCTGGAAGATCCTCGGTTAGGGCGCGCGCGGGGGCAAGGTAGATTCGTTTCAACAGTCCTTCGTCCTCGGGCTGTTGCAATGCCTCAGGTATGGGGATCTTGGTAGTGGCTCGCGGCGAGTACTTGGTTACCGCCCCCAGAATCTCATCGGGATTGTAGCCGTTCTGCCGCGCTTCGCTAATCCTAGGAGCTAGGGTTGTATCCGACTTGGAGAGATGCCCCAGAATGTCCTCATCGGAGTATCCGTGGCTTCTCGCTTCGTCGATTTGCGTGGCGAGCTTCTTGTCAAGGAGGACAGGAGCCGCCGCGCTCATTTGAAGATATCCTCAAGAGGCTTACGCGGAGGCGCGGTCATCCCGCTAGGTGTAGCACCATTTGCCTTCGCCAGGGATGCCTTAGCTGCGGCCAGATCCTTCATGGTTTGCACAATATTCTTGCGTTGGGTTGCATCAAACCAGGGCGCATTGGGGTCAATGGCGTGCTTAGCTCTAGCTGCCAAGCCTCCAGTAAGGGAGCGCGCCTGCATTAACTGATTGATTTGCGGCTGCGTCATGCGAAAGCCAACAGAGGGACGCGCAAGCTCGAAAAACTTCTCCTGAAGCGCTTCGTCTCCGGGTCCTGTAAAGACTCCGGTGCTTAGATAGCTATCGGCATAATTGATGGCATCCCTCGCAGGACCAATTACCTTTTCGGTGGCTGCATCCTGCTTGTCTTTGGTTCCGCGCGCTTGAATGCCAGATACGGGCTTGGTCTGCGCCGTCTTGGAATTAAACAGAACGGGCTTTCCGTCCGTTCCTTCGACTAGTGACCAAGTGCCTACGTTCTCCGATGCCGGTTTAACCCTTTCCTTGTCGGCCTCCATCAACTGATACGCCTTAACGGGATCGCCGCCAGCTTTATCCAGATAGCCCTTGAAGGCTTGCTGATCCACCGGAACATTGCGATCTGACGCCGCTGCTTTATCGGGAGACACCTTCAGCCAGGGTGTTCCAGGAGGGCTTCCCTCTGGTGGAGGTTCAAACAGTACGCCGCCTACGTCCTTGGCGTCTCGCTTTGCTGCTGATCCGACCTTACTGGGCGCGATGTATAGGGGCTTTTGCGATACGGGGTCCCAAACGATATCGTCTGGATTCAGGTGCATCAATTGCGCCCCTGCTCCCTTTTCTGCCGGATGCTTGTTGATGAAATTGGCGATGTCGTGCGGGCTGGTAAGTCCGATACTGTGTGCGAAATCCACCTCGGCTTGCCGCTTCATCGTTTCTGCTTGGCTTGCAGCGGCGGCTTTCTCGGCGCCCGTCTGGAAAGCCGAATAGCGTCCTCCACCAAGAATCTGTTTCTGTCTACCACCTAGTTCGGGGATGCCCTGCATCACCGGCCCCGCAAAGCCGCTAGTGCCTCCGGGTTGCCCCGGTAAAGTAGGGAAAGGGATACCACTCCCTGGAGGGGCTGGCATAACTGACGAAAATCCAGGCGACGGCAACCCGCTTACGGGCGGCGGTGCTTGTGCCTGTACCTGTTGCTGCGCTAGCGCGTCGTTCGCCTGCTTGATCTGCTGCTGAATTTGTTGCGTAGCGGCAGAGTGCGCGTTCAGCATCGCCTCATCGACCGTCCCGGCCTCGGGCATGTCGGGATGAAGCTGTACGGGCGGCGTATGTCCTACCTGGGGCGGTTCCTGGGGCGGCTGCTCAAGGTTCTGCGGAGCGTATTTCGCCTGCGAGTGCTTGAGCAGGAGATCCTGCACGTTGAATTGCTTGTTGAGCTTTTTAGCATCGCCCTGCTTGGCGGTAGCGTAGGCATATCCGGCCTTGAGGAAGTCGGGCGCAAGCTCAGGTTCGGCGTTCTCGGCCATGGAATAGAACTGCTTCGCCATCTGCTGATTGGCTTCATGCTCTACGGCGTAATCAAGCAGGTTCTTCTGCCGTACCTGCTCTCCAATTTGCCCAAGCGCGCCTGAAAGGAATCCCATCTAGTAATCTCCGGGAGCCATCTCGCTCCAGCCAGAACCTCCACTGGAGCCGCCCTTGAAGATATTAGCCCAAGGGATGGAGCCCAGGATATTCTGAATGCCGCCACCGAACTGCGCTCCGGCCCTATTCTGCTGTTCTGACTGATTCAGTCCAAGGTTAGCCAGCGCCGCTCCTGTTTGCGTTCCGCCGCTGCCGAAGCTGAGCAAGTTTGACAGGGTGTTCGTGCTCAACCCAGCGCCGATGTTCCCCTGTTGGGCTGCGATATTGCCCTGCAAGCCGCCAAGATTCGCTTGGGCGTTCCCTACACCCAGTAATCCCTGCGCGGCCTGCGGCCTGATCGTCTGGAATAGGTTTCCTACCGCCCCAGCGCGTTGCAGCGGCAATTGGGCAAGCAGATTGGCCCTACCGCCTCCCATGGGGGCGTATTGGCCTGCCTGACGCTGCGCCTGGTTGAAATTGGCGTTGATGTTCTGGATCTCAGGGCTGGCCGCGTCCATCATGGCGGCGCGATTGCCGCTCAGGATGTTGCTGTAGTAGTTGGCGGGCTGCTGGAGCGTGCTTGATGCCTGCGTGAGGTAGTTGTTCGCGTTGGCAAAGTCGGTATTCGCTCCACCCAATAAGCCACGAGCCTGCGTTGCTTGCTCCAGCGCGAAATCGTTCCCGCGCCCTGCTGCCGTGGCCTGTTGCGCTGCCTGATTGTTGAGGATGTTCGCGCCCTGCGTCTGGGCTTGCGTGGTGCCGTTGATGGCGTTCGACTTGCCGCCGAAAATGCCGCCGAGGATACCGCCAACTGCTGGAATGATCGCAGGTAACGCCGCCGCTATGGGCATGATTCACCTCTCATCGATTCTATCCCTGGACGGCT
>Ga0310813_10001659_pt1 | contig 13475 bp, 10 predicted proteins | sample YN3metagenome_FD_203086 | JGI IMG/M metagenome (GOLD analysis project Ga0310813, IMG submission 203086) | Soil microbial communities from experimental microcosm in Duke University, North Carolina, United States - YN3 | ecosystem: Engineered > Artificial ecosystem > Soil microcosm > Unclassified...
GGGTAGTGCCGCGCCGTTCTCGCCGCGGCCATCCCAGAGGAAGCCTGCGCTCGCGTCCCCCACCACGTGGCGCACGAGCCGGCCGGCGATGTCGTGCACGTCGAGCGTCGCTGCCTCTCCCGCCGCAGGCGCCAGCCCCGCGACACGGATGCGCACGTCGCCCACGCTCGGGTTCGGTCCGATCGCGAGGGCGACGCGCGCCGGCGGGCCCGGCTCGACTCCCGCGGTCGGGCCCTGCGTGAACGCCGCGAACGGATAGTCGTAGGTCTGCACACCCACCACGCAGCTCCAGCCGGGAGCGTCGAACGTGTAGGTGCCGGCAACCTGCGTCGAGACCATGATCGTGCCCGAACCCAGCTCGTCGTAGTAGGGGCGTGTGACGGTCTCCAACACTCCGTAGCGCCAGTCGTAGTCGATCTCCTCGGCGTGGAGGTCGAGCTGGAGCTGCGTCTCCTCGGGGAGCACGAAGCCATCGTAGAGCAGCTCGGTGAAACGCTGGTGCTCGCCGGCGCTGTTGAACAGCCGCATGGGCGCCACGCCGCCCTCTTTCTCGCGCACGGTGAGCGGCTCGTGGATGTTCCAGCGCGCGGCGACCGCGGGCGAGCTGACGCGGCTCTCGAGCACGACCTCGGCCGGTTTCAGGAAGAACGGCTCGCTCAGGTTCTTGAGCGTCGCATCGGTCATGACGATCGCGACGCGCCGGCGCTGGGTGAGGAACGTGGCCACGTCGGCGCGGCCGCCGCGGCTGTACTTGACGTCGAGGTGGGTGCTGCGCAGCAGGCCGAGCACCGGCGGCAGGTCGAGGTACTGCGAGCGCGCGGTCACGTGCAGGAACAGCGCGTCGGCGACGGCCTGCAGCCCGTCGTTCGGCTGCCATTGCTTCTCCGCCACCATCAGGTTCGACAGCCCACCGTTCAAGTAGTCATCGTCCGTGGACGCCAGCGAGCCGAGGAGGATGTGGGCGTAGAGCGGGCTGTCCACCTCGTCGCGCGGGTCGTGGATGTTCGCCGCCACCCAGTCGTACTTCATGTGGTCCACGTCGACCGGGAACGGTTGCACCAGGTCGATGAGATCGACCAGGTGATCCCGGCTCGCCGCCCAGTTGCCGGCGATCAGGCCCTCGACCGAGAGCCAGCGCGCGATGGCGCCGCTGCTCGCGAGCGTGGCGAGGTCCTTCTCGATCAACCAGCGCACGATCTCCGAGCCGAAGCTGCCGGAGACGATGTTGATCTGCCGCGCTCCCGATCGGCGCATCATCTCGCGCGCGTACTTGGCGACGATGAGCGCGTAGCGCGGCACGCCGCCGCCCCACTGCGCGGTGACGCGGTCCAGCTCCTCGGTGTCGGCGCTGGTGTAGTAGGGCGGCGGTGTGTCGCCGTAGTAGACCATGTCCGCCGCCGCGTTCGGCGGCAGGGTCGCCTGGCCGTGCGCCACTGGGGCGCCCACGAGCGCCGCGATGCTGTCGAGCAGCGCCTCGCTGCCGTCCACGCCGAACACGCCGTGACGGTCGGCACCCGAGGTGGCGAAGCCGCCGACGAAGATCGTCGCGGTGCGGTTCGGGTCCTGGGCGCGCGCGGCGGGAGCGATCACGCCGGCGAGCGCGGCCGCGACGAGCACCACGGTGAACCGTGATGCGTGCGCGCGCGGCGCGTCGTGAAAACCGATGCGATTCGGCGGTCGCGATCGGCCGTCCTTGGCTTGGGCGGCTTGGGCGCCGAGCATGCTGAGAGCTTCGCACGCGACCGCGAGCGCAATCCAGTCGGAAGTCGCCCGAACCGTACTCAGGGTGATTCCGCTGCTCTGTCCATGAAACGTGAACCCAGCGCTGCGCAAACGTTGTTGCAGACGTTTACGCCACCGCGCAACGTCACGGCAATCCCGGCACCACTGCCTTGGCCTGCCCCGCGGCGCTCCGGACCATGCTCATCACGTCGATCGCCGCGGGCACTGCGATCCCGTTCGCGAGGTTGCGATGCGAACGTGCCCAGGTGATGAGCGTGATGCGGCCGAGCCTCGCCGCCTCGCGCGCCTGCGTGCGCAGATCGTCCAGCTCGGCCTGCTCCGCCCGGTAGACCGCGAACTGCGGATCCAGCTTTTCGTGCATCTGACCGATCGTGTCGACGCGATCGCGTATCTGCTTCTCCGCGCCATCCAGTGCCGCCGCGGTCGGCTTCTTCCCCGCTGGCAGCAGCTCGGCTGCCTCCGCGTCGGCCTTCCGCAGGGAGTCCAGCGCGAGGTCGTTGCCCAGCCGGTACTCGGTGAGCCTGCGGTAGGACGTGATGCCCGAGACCTGCATCGCCTCGAGCCTCTCGCGCTCGTCTTTCGCCCTGGCGAACTCCGCCTCGATGCGCGCAATGAGCTCCTGGTCGGCCTTGCCGATCGCCTGGTCCATGTCGTCGTAGATCTGGTTGCCGTAGGCGAGCGCTGCCGACACCACCGGCTGGGCGGCCCCGAGCGCGGCCATGAACGTGGGAGCCGAGCGCGCGCCCTGCACTGCCTTGTCCAGCTCCGCCTGGGTGAGGAACGCATCGGACCGTGGATTCGCCTTGAGCCGTTCGCGGATGGTCTCGTCCAGGTAGCGCGCCACCTCCTGCGACTTGCGCGATTCGGGGAGCGGCGACTCGTAGATGGACACGATCTGCGTGCTGTAGACGGCGATGCCTCGCATCAGCTCGCGCGCGGGGGCGTACGTGCGCCGCGCATCCAAGACGGACGGGAGCGACTCGTACTTCTTGAGGTACACCCACTCGAGCGGCTTGTTCGCGCGCTGGACCTCGCCGATCAACCCGACTGTGTTCTGCGCGAACGGGCTCACGTCCAGCCGCCGGGTGGCCTTGAACGACGCACAGCCTCCAAGCAGCGGCACCATCACGAGCATGCCGCACCACCACGACACGCGACCCTTGTCGAACATGACACCTCCCGATGACCGGCGGCCGGGTGTCCGGCTCCCGCGCGAGCGGCAATGCTCGGGCGCGAGGGGAGGCTAGCCTGCGGCGAATCGGGGTGCCAATGCTTCGTTCGGATGTGTGCGTGACGGCGGGAGCTAGTGGGCGTTGGCCCAGATCCAGAAGGCGAGGCCGATCGCGAGCCCCATGGCCACGACCAGCGCGATCCGTAGGCCGACGCTCCCGGAGCCGGGCTCGATGGGCGGCGGCGCGTCGACGCGGACCGGAGCCGCCTGCTCCAGGAGCGCGGGCGAGATCGACGGCGTCTCCGCGCCGGGCGTGGCTCCGGAGCCGACGCGGAACTTGAAGTGCGGGCCATTCATCTGGAACGACACCTTGATCTCGGAGTGCCGGACGACGGGCCCGGCGGCCCCCGCGGCGCGCATGGCCTGCTCGTAGATGGCGCGCACGTCAGGCGGCATGGCATCGATGCTGTCGTAGACCTTCTCGTTCACCGTGATCTTCGTCGCCATGCAAGCCTCCCGGCGTGCTTCACGCCGCGGTGGTTCTCGGCATGGCTCGGGGCCGGCTTGAACGGGGCGAGGCAGGTCGTCGCCGTGCAACCCGGGGCCACTGGAACGCGTACTGCACCCATTCACCGGGAGGTGCCGCATGGGACAGATGCAGGTCGAGCGGTTGCTGCCGTTCGTCGCACAGTGGGGCGTGTGGGTGCTCGCGGTCGCGGGGATCGCGGCCGCGCTGGGCACCGTCCGCCTGGGCCGGGGCGGCCGGTTCCTGATCCCCGCGCGCTGGCCGGCGCGGATCGCCTCGCTCCTGCTCGCGTGCGTCTCGCTCGTGTGCGCGCTCGGCTTGTGCTTGCTGCTCGGGCCCCTGCAGCCGGTGCTCGCGCAGGTCCGCTACCTCGGCAGCATCTCGAACCATCCCGCGCGCGAGCTCGACTTCCGCGCGGTGGCCGATGACGCCCCGCACCGGCTGAGCGAGCTGAGAGGTCGCGTGGTGGTATTGAATCTCTGGGCGACGTGGTGCGGGCCCTGCCTTCACGAGCTGCCGGCGATGGACCGCATCGCGCGCGATCATGCCGAGCGCGACCTCGCGGTGGTGACGCTCTCGACCGAGCAGCGCGAGCACCTCAAGGCGTTCGCGGAGAAGCATCCGGTCGCCACGCTCAACGTCTACGCCGCCGATGCCGGCTGGCTCGACGTGAGGGGCCGTCCCATGACGGTCGTGATCGACCGCGACGGCGTCGTGCGCGAGGTCCTGATCGGCGCGCGCAGCTACGAGGAGCTGTCGCAGGCGCTCGAGCGCTGGCTCAAGCCCGACGTCTGAGAGGCCGGCGCGCGAGTCTCAGCGCACGCGTCCGATGGCGCCGTGGAGCGGCCAGCGCACCGCTCGCGGAGTCTCCGGATCTCCCCAGGCCCGCTCGAGGTCGTGGCGAACTGCTTCGACCGGGTCGGTGCCGCGCGTGCGCTGCCACTCCTGGCTCGCGGACCACGTGCGCATGTACTGGAACAGGTCCTGGAGACGCATGCGTGCCTCCGCCTGGAATCCCGGCCATGGCAGCCGCTCGAACGGGAACTCGAGATCGCGGTAGCCGCTCCGGTTGAGCCTCATCCCCGGGCTCCACAGCGGCCCGACCACGTCCTCGGCATAGTGCGCCAGCACCGCGTCGATCGCGGGCTCGATCAGGCTCTGGTAATAGGACCACACGGCGAGGATCGCGCCGGTGCGCGCGACGCGGCGGACCTCGGCGTAGAACCGGGAGCGGTCGAACCAATGGAGCGCTGCGGAGACCGTGACCAGGTCCGCGCAGTGGTCACGAAGCGGGGCCGCCTCCGACGCCCCGGCCACGAAGTGCACGCGGGCTGGCGCGCCGGCGTTCGTGAGCTGCCGCATGCTCGCGTCGGTGGCGACGACGTGCGCGAAGCGCGCGGCCAGGCTGCGCGAGGTCTGCCCGCTGCCCGCCCCGCAATCCCACGCCAGCTCGCGACGATCGACCAGCCCGAGGAGATGATCGAAGAGCGCGTCCGGGTAAGTGGGCCGGTGCCGTGCGTACTCCTCTGCGCGGTCGCCGAACAGGTCTCGATCGCTCACGGCTGCCTCCGCCCCATGAAGGCCGGGTACACTGCGGGTCCCAGCGTACCGGAGGATGGATGAAGGCGGCGTATTTCATGAGATTCGGCGGCCCGGAGGTGATGGAGTACGGGGACGTCCCCGATCCGGTGGCGGGCGCCGGCGAGGTGCTGGTCGACGTGCACGCGGCGAGCGTGAACGGCGCCGACTGGAAGATGCGCTCCGGCCGGTACACGCAGATCACCTCGTTCCCGTACGTCCCCGGGCGCGACTTCTCGGGCGTGGTGAGCGCGCTGGGCGACGGCGTCCGCGATCTCCGCGCGGGGGATCCCGTCTTCGGCGTTTGCGACGTCGGCCACGACGGCGCCTACGCGGAGAAGGTCGCCATCCAGGCCGCGCTCGTGGCGCGCAAGCCCGGGAGCCTGTCGCACGCCGAATGCGCCGCGATCGCGCTCACCGGGCTCACCGCGCTCGTCTCCATCGAGGACACGCTCGAGCTCCAGCGCGGCGAGCGGATCCTCGTCCAGGGCGGCGCCGGCGGCGTCGCCAGCATGGCGATCCAGATCGCGAAGCAACGGGGCGCGCACGTGATCACGACCACGAGTGCCGCGAACGTCGACTACGTCCGCGGCCTTGGTGCCGACGAGGTGATCGACTACGGCGTGCAGGACTTCACCCAGGTCGTGGCGCCCTGCGACGCGGTGTTCGACACCGTCGGCGGCGACGTCGCGAAGCGCTCGTTCGCGGTGCTCAAGCCCGGCGGCCGCGCCGCGTTCATCGCTTCGGGGTTCGTGCTGCCGCCTCCGCCCCGCGACGACGTGGCGGCGCTGCGACCGGACGTTCGGCGCGACCGCGCGCACCTCGAGCGCCTCCTCGCCCTGGTCGCTGGCGGCGCGCTGCGCGTGCCCGAAATCACCACCTACCGCCTCGCCGACGCGGCGGCGGCCCAGCGCGTGAGCGAGGGCCGCCACCTGCGCGGAAAGCTGGTGTTCCAGGTGCGCCCCAGCTACTTGGCCGCCAGCTCGTAGAGGTACTGGACGAACGACAGCACCGCGCCGTCGAAGCCCTGCATCTTCGGATTGCTGGACTCGATCACGTAGTACTCGTCCGGCGCGTGCGCGCCGCTGCCGTGGCCGAGGCCGAAATGGCCGGAGGCCATCTTGAGCGGCTCGCCGGTGAACACGTATCCGGGATACGAGCCGGCGTTGCGCGGCCACATCACCGGTTCGATCCCGGCGCGCTTCAGCACCGCGACCTGGGCCTGGACGAGTCTTGTCGACGCCGCCGTGCTCGTGGGGTCGTAGCCGCCGGTGACGTTCACGTCGATGTCGCCGAAGCCGTGGGCCTTGAGATGCGCCTTGAGCGCGGCGACCGCGTCATCCTTCTTCATGTCGGGCACGAGTCGCATGTCGATCTTCGCCGCGGCGCGGTGCGGGAGGATGGTCTTGCCGCCGGGTCCCGTATAGCCGCCGACGAGGCCTTCGATGTTCACCGTCGGCTGCGACTCGAGCCGCTCCCGCGCCTGGACCCACGGCAGGTCGTCGATCCAGTGGCTCACCGAGAGCGACTTCTTCGCGCTCTCCTCGCTCTGCCGCTTCGAGGCCTCGGCGATCATCGCGCGCTCCTCGTCGGAGAGCGGCCGCGGCTTCGGGTAGTTGTCGATCGTGATCGTGTTGCCGTCCTCGGAGACCAGCGTGTTCAGCGCCTTGACCAGGTGCCACGCCGGGCTGTCCACCATCGCCTTGAGCGACGAGTGGATGTCCTTTCCCGGGCCGCGACCCCATTTCTCGCCGCTCGAGACCAGTTCCAGCTCGACCACGCCCTTGGCACCGAGGCTCACGGTGACGACGCCGTCCGGATCCTGCGACGCCGCGGGCATGAAGATGCCGACGCAGGGCTTGAGCGCCGCCTCCACCTCCGGCCGGTGGACGATCTGGCCGATGTGCGGCGAGCCGATCTCCTCCTCGCCTTCGGCGACCAGCACCAGGTTCACGGGCAGCTTCCGCTTGGCGCCGCGGATCGCGTGCAGTGCGGCGAGGAATGCCGCCTCGGGGCCCTTCTGGTTCACCGCGCCGCGGCCCACGATCACCTTGCCGAAGCCGGGCTTGTCCACGAGCCGCGCCTCGAGCGGCGGCGAGGTCCACTCCGTGGGATCGAACTGCTTGACGTCGTACATGAAGTAGAGCCCGACCCACTGCTTCGCACCCGCGTCGAGCGTGGCGAACACGCCGGGCTTGCCGTCGGTGGGGACGATCGTCACCTTCTGGAAGCCCGCGTCGCGGGCGAGCTGCGCCATGCGCTCGGCGCCCGCGGCGGAGTTGAGGCTCTCGGCGGCGATCGAGGGCAGTGCGATCCAATCCTGAAGTCGCTTCACCGCTTCGTCGTGTCGAGCGGTGATCTCCTTCTTCACGTCCGCGAAGTCGTCGGCGGCGCGCGCGGGGCTCGCTCCGGGGAGCGACAAGGCGCTGGCGAGGGCGACGACCATCGCTGCGTCTCTCAAGCTGGGTTCATGCCTGTGCATGGGCGGCTCCGGGAATTGGGATGGGGAAATGGCTCCGTGAAAGCGCGGCGGAGTCTACGCCGGTTCCGGAATCCCTCGCCAGCACCGCGAACGCGTTGACACGCGTACCGGCCCACCTCAGGATGCCCTGCCCGCGGCGTTCACGCAGCGATGATTCGTCCCGCGGACCGGCGTCCGACCACAGGTGAGATCGGGTGAGGAGGATGGTTTCCATGGTTCGATTCCGCATGCTCGCATTCGCCGCGGCGGTCGCGCTCGCGATCGCGACGCCGGCATCCGCGATGACCAAGGCGGTCGGCGTCATCGGCGGCTTCAACCTCTCCACGCTCAAGATCGACGGGAAGAGCGGCATCGACGCACGGTCGGAGTTCGCGATCGGCGGCGTCTTCGAAGTCGGGCTCAACGAGCGGTTCGGTCTCCGCGTCGAACCCATGTACCTGCGCAACGGCGCCAACGCGACCCAGCGCAATGCGTACTGGGGCACCATGGATGGCGCCGATTTCCGGCTCGACTACCTGAGCCTCCCGGTCCTGGCGCGGTACGGCTTCGGAACGAACGAGAAGCGCACCCCGTACCTGCTCGGCGGCTTCGGGTTCCATTTCGCCACGAAACAGGAGGTGAAGCTGACGCAGGGCAATCAGACTGCGACCGTGGACCTCAAGGACGTGTTCAACTCGCCCGACGTCACGTTCGACGTCGGCGGCGGCATCAGTTTCCCGGCGGGCGCGAACCGTTGGGCGATCGATGCCCGCGCCGCGTTCGGGCTCACCAACATCAACGGCGGCGGCACGGTCACGTTCAACGGTTCGTCGCTCCCGGTGCCGGACACGTCGACGCACTCGCTCGCGGGCCGCTTCTTCGTCTCCTATCTGTTCAATTTGTAGCCGGCTCCGCGCCCGCGTCGTGACTAGATCCCCGTGGTGGTTCCGCGCCATCGGGGTGCTGGGGCTCTCGGCGGTTCTCGCCTGCGGTTGCGCGCGCACCGTGCCGCGCGTCGAGCCGCCCGCGGCGTTCGTGGGCGGCGCGGCGTGCGTGACGTGCCATGCCGCCGAGGCAGCGGCCTGGCAGGGCTCGCACCACCAACTCGCGATGCAGGCCGCCACCGATTCGACCGTGCTCGGCGACTTCCGCGACGTGGCGTTCACATACGGGGCCGTCGTCTCCCGCTTCTTCCGGCGTGACCGTGCGTTCATGGTGCGCACCGACGGTCCGGATGGCCGGCTCGCCGATTTCGAGATCAAGTACACGTTCGGCGTCTATCCGCTCCAGCAGTACCTCGTCGAGTTCCCCGGCGGGCGCATGCAGGCGCTCGGGATCGCGTGGGATTCGCGGCCTGGACCTGAGGGTGGCCAGCGCTGGTTTCACCTGCATCCCGGCGAGCGCGTCACGCACGACGACGAGCTGCACTGGACGCGTGCAGCGCAGAACTGGAACCTGCAGTGCGCGGCCTGTCACTCCACCGATCTGCACAAGCGCTACGACCCGGCAACGAAGACCTACCGCACGGGCTGGTCCGACGTGAGCGTGTCGTGTGAATCCTGTCATGGCCCCGGCTCGCGTCACGTCGAGTGGGCTCGCGCCGGCCGGACCCCGATCGCGGGCGATGCCGCGGTCATGGGGCTGCTCGTGTCGCTCGATGAGCGCCACGGCGTCACCTGGGCGCGTGACCCTGTCACCGACCTCCCCCGCCGCAGCCGCCCGCGCACCACCGACACCGAGATCGAGGCCTGTGCACGCTGCCACTCGAGCCGCACGCGGATGTTCGACGACGATCCGCCGGGCTCGCGGCTCCTCGCCTCGCACCTGCCGGCCCTGCTCGTGAGCGGGAGCTATCGCGCCGACGGACAGCTGGAGGGCGAAGTCTACGAGTACGGCTCGTTCCTCCAGAGCCGCATGTACCACGAGGGTGTGACCTGCTCCGACTGCCACGACCCGCACCGGTCGTCGCTGCGGGCCAAGGGGAACGGCCTCTGCCTCCAGTGCCACGACGCGGCGCGCTACGACGGCGTGCAGCACCACCACCACGCGAACGGCTCGCCGGCGGCGCAGTGCGTGACCTGTCACATGCCGGCGAAGACGTTCATGGTCGTGCACGTGCGCCGCGACCACAGCCTCCGCGTCCCGCGTCCCGACCTCGCCGATTCGCTCGGCACGCCCGACGTGTGCGCGTCGTGCCATGTCGGAAAGGCGCCGGGCTGGGCGCTGGAACGGATGCGGACCTGGTATGGGCACGGCCCGGAAGGCTTCCAGCGCTTCGCCGGTGCGTTGGCGGCATCCCGGCGCGGCGCCGTGGACGCAAGGGCACGGTTGCTGGCGCTCGCGGCGGACAGGAGCCAGCCCGCGATCGCGAGCGCGACCGCGGTGGGAGCTCTCGGCGCGTGGCCCGACCCGGGGTCGCTCTCCGCCATCCGCGATGCGCTCGCCGAGCCCGATCCGCTCCTACGCCTGGGCGGCGTGCTCGCCGCCGGCGACATGCCGCGCGAGGTGCGCGTGAACCTCCTCGCGTCGGCGCTCAGCGACTCGGTTCGCGTGCTGCGCGCGCTCGCGGGCGGCGCGCTCGCGGGGGTGGCGGGCGATGCGTTCCCGGCGGAGGGCCGGGCGGCGTTGCAGCGCGCCAAGGCGGAATACGTGGCGGCGGAGACGGAGAACTCGGACCAGCCGTTCGGGCTCGTCAACCTCGGGAACTTCCGGCTCGCGGAAGGCGACGTCGCCGGTGCCGAGCGCGCATTCCGCGACGCGATCGAGTCCGACCCCGACTGGACGCCCGCGATCGCGAACCTCGCCGATCTGCTGCGCGCGACGAACCGCGATGACGAGGGCGAGACCGTGCTGCGCGCCGGCCTCGCGCGCCAGCCAAACGCTGCCGCGCTCCACTACGCGCTGGGACTGTGGCTCGTCCGGCAACAGCGACGCGAGGCCGCGCTGCCGGAGCTGGCCCGCGCCGCCTCGCTCGCGCCCGACGAGGCGCGCTTCGCGCTCGCCCATGCGGTCGCGCTCGAGGAAGCCGGCCGCACGCGCGAGGCGCTCGCGGCGGTCGAGCGCGGTCTCGAGCACCGGCCCGCCGACGGGGCACTCACCGAGATGCGGAATCGTCTGCGCGCCGCCCCGCCGAGCGCGCCGAAACGCTGAACGCCGCCGGCATCCCTTCGATGCCGGCGGCGCCTCGCTTGGGGCCGATTGCCCGCGTCAGCTCTTCCGCACCGTCTCCAGGTCGATCGCCAGCGTGACGTCGTCGCCCAGGATCAGGCCGCCGTTGTCGAGCGCGGCGTTCCAGATCATGCCGAACTCCTTGCGGTTGATCACCGCCTCGGTCGCGAATCCGGCGCGCTCGTTGCCCCAGGGGTCCTTCGCCACGCCGTGGTACGTGACCTCGAGCGTCATGGGCTTCAAGATCCCGCGCAGGTCGAGCGTGCCCTCGACGCGGAATCGGTCGACGCCCAGCCTCGAGATCCGCTGGCTCGCGAAACGGACCACCGGAAAGCGCTCGACGTCGAAGAAGTCGCCGCTCTTCAGGTGCGCGTCGCGGTCCGGCTGGCGGGTGTCGATGCTCGCCGGGTCCACCTCGAACACGATGCTCGAGCGCTCCGGCTGCTCGCGATCGAGCTGGATCTGGCCGGAGAAGCGCGCGAAGCGACCGCGGGTCCGGCTCAGCATGTGGCGGACGCTGAAGCCCACGTCGGAGTGGTCGGAATCGATGACGAACGACTGGGTGCCCGGCTCGGGCGTCGTGGCGGTGTGGATGGCGGTGCTCATGGTTGCCTCCGGATTCGGGTGGCGGGTGATTAATGTACTCGACAATAGTTGACTAGTGAAGTATTGGATGCGATGAGCAGTGGGTGGGTTCACGACACCCCCTCCCGGATCCGGTCCAACAGCTGTAAGAGATTTGCCAGCTGTGACTTGGACAGTCGGCCAACGCGCTTCTGGCCGACCTCGCGCACGGGCTCGTCCAGGGCCGCGAGCACGGCCAGGCCCTCACGCGTGATCGAGCAATGGACGATGCGGCGGTCCTCCCCACAGCGCTTGCGGCTCACGAGTCGGGCGGCCTCGAGCCGATCGAGCAACCGGGTGATGCCCGGGGCTCGTTCGATCATGCGGTCCGCGATCTCGAGCGTGGCGAGCGGCTCGGGATGGCTGCCACGGAGGATGCGGAGGACGTTGTACTGCTGGGGCGTGATCGAGCGGGGTGCGAGCGCCCGCTCGAGATCCGCCCGCAGCAGGTCCACCGTCCGCAGCAGCGCCACCGCCGCCTCGTCCTCGGGGCTGTCGAACGCCTTGGTCTGGTGGAGCTCCTGCGCGATGGCGCTGGGCTTGCGGCTCATGTCGATGAGCATACGCAAGATTAGATGACTAATCAACTAAATGGTTGCGCGGGCGCGGGGATCCGCCCGCAAGGCCGCCTTGTTGCTTCTTCTTGCCCCAGCTCGCGATCGCATCATCTCGCATCCCCCGCTCCGCCCGTGCGCTGCGGATGCGCTCCGATCCGCTGCAGCGCCTCCGCCGAAGGCCGGAAGCCCGGCTCCACCACGAGCGCCTGCCGGTAGGCGGCGATCGCCGCGTCGCGATACCCCGCGTTCAAGAGTGCCTCCCCCAGGCTGTCGAACGTGTTCGCGGAGTGCGGGAACGCGCGGGTGTTGATCCGGAACGCCTCGATCGCGGGCTCGGACTGTCCGCTCCCGGAGAGCCGGTAGCCGAGCGCGTTGACGTCGCGCTCGAAGCTCCGGAAACGGTTCACGGTCCGGCTCCTGGCGGTGGCGAGGGCACGCTCCGCGGCGGCGGTGTCGCCCGAGGCCAACGCGCGCGCCATGAGGTCGATCACGGCTGCGGTCGTGTCCGGCGTGAGGATCGCGACGAGCGCCGGATCGACGCCGTCGCGGTACGACCTCGAATCGAGCGGCGTGTAGAGGCGCGGCGGCACGAACGAGCGATCGTCGAACTCGTTCGGCGCCTGGTGGAAGATGGACGAGATCTGCACGGTCATGCCGCTCGCCGGCAGGACCAGCGGGCGGTGATCGCCGTACTGGCTCGGCCGCTGCCCGGTGGGCTCGCCGACGAACGTCGCCTGCGTCCATGCCTCGAGCAGGTTCGTGAACTGCTGCCCGGCGGAGAACGTCTTTCGCCCGATGATCACGAACAAGCGATCGGGCTTGTCGAGCGCCGGCCGCCGCAGGAGCTGCTGCACGGGATAGCGGTTGAGCCCGCCGTTGCCGCCGGTGTTCTCGCGCAGGTCGATCACGAACCGGGCCGGCGCCACCGAATCTGCGAGCGCGAAGACCCGGTCCCACTGCGGCCGATTGGTGAACGTGCCCGGCGACGGCGCCACCGCGCGCATGCACACGTAGAGCGTCCGGCTCGGCGCGTCGAACCTCCACCACAGCAGCTCATCGGGCTCCTGCTCCCACCACGGCGCGCGCGCGGTGCGCATCGTGGTCCAGCCGCTCATGTCGATCGGCACCGGACCGTGGCCGTGCTGGTCGGCGATGCGCCCCGCGGGTGCGATCCGCACCGTGTCGGCGCGGCCGTCACGCTCGAGCACGAGCGGGAGGTGCTCGACGTCGGCCGCAAGGCCCAGCCCATCGAGCACCTCGGGGATCATGAGCTGGAACGGCGCCCACGCCCGCACCCACCACTCGTTCTCGTGCGGGATCAGCGGCGCGACGCGCTCGATCGCCTCCTCGGCGGAGACGCGACCGATGCGCAGCACCTTGGCACCCACGAGGGCCGCGTGCGTGGAGTCGGCGCGCCGCACGAACACGCCATCGTCGAACGCGTAGAGCTCCAGCGGATAGAAGCGCAGCCCGAGCGCGGGTCCCGGGTCGAGGTTCGTGTGCGCATCGCCGAGCATCGCCACCATGCGCATGAACCCGACCAGCGCCTGGTTCCGGCTCATCGTCGGCAGCTGCCGATCGAGCGCGGTGGCCGCCGAGTCCCAGCGCGCGCGCGGCACGTTCAGGAACGGCGCCGGGTGGCGGACG
>Ga0310813_10001661_pt1 | contig 13459 bp, 10 predicted proteins | sample YN3metagenome_FD_203086 | JGI IMG/M metagenome (GOLD analysis project Ga0310813, IMG submission 203086) | Soil microbial communities from experimental microcosm in Duke University, North Carolina, United States - YN3 | ecosystem: Engineered > Artificial ecosystem > Soil microcosm > Unclassified...
GCCGCAGGTTGAAGCCGGGGTAGTCCACGAGCAGCACCACGTCGGGCCGGAACGACTTCAGCTCGGCGAGCAGCTTCCCGCGCGCACGCATGAGCGCGGGCAGCTTGGCGAGGATGCCGCTGAAGCCGATCACGGCCAGATCCTCCTGGCGCACCACGGGCTCGACACCGGCCGCGCGCAGCAGGTGTCCGGCCACGCCGCGCATGCGCCAGCTGCCGGTGCGCTTCAGTGCCCGCACGAGCCGCGCGGCGTGCGCATCTCCCGAGGGTTCCCCGGCGACCACGAGCAGGCGGCGCTCGCGATCCGCCGGGCGACTCAGGTCGTCGCCCACTGCTGCGCGCGCCGGCGCATCGCCTCACGGACCTGCACCGCCACCGCGAGCGCGTCGCGCCCGGCGCGGGCCGAGGCGGCGCCGGCGCCCTCGCCGCGCAGCGAGCGCACGAACGCCGTGAGCTCGAGCGTCAGCGGCTCGCCCGCGGGCACGTCCAGCTTCGTCCTCTGGATGCCGGCGAGCAGCGACAGCGGGTTCACGTGCCCGGGCTTGAACGAGCCCGGGTCCTTGATCACGAACGCCTCGCCCGCCTTCTCGAACAGGTCCACGCTCACGTAGGAGTTGCGGGTGAAGAAGCGGATGCGCCGCAGGCGCTCCACCGAGACCCGGCTCGCGGTGAGGTTCGCCACGCAGCCGTCGGCGAACTCGAGGCGCGCGTTGGCGATGTCCTCGGTGCTGGAGAGCACGGCCACACCCACGGCGGAGAGGTCCGAGGGGGTGTGCCCGGTCAGGTGCAGCACCGCATCGATGTCGTGGATCATGAGGTCGCCGACGACGTCGATGTCGAGCGAGCGCGGCTGGAACGCCGCCATGCGGTGGGCCTCGATGAACTTGGGCCCGTGGAGGAACGGCCTCGCCGCGAGCAGCGCCGGGTTGAAGCGCTCGACCTGCCCCACCTGCAGCGTGCGCCCGGCCTTGTCCGCGGCGCGGATCATGGCGTCGGCCTGCGCCACGTCCACGGCCATCGGCTTCTCCACGAGCACGTGGCAGCCGGCGGCGAGCGCGCGCTCGGTGGCTTCGAGGTGGGCCACGGTCGGCGTCGCCACCGAGACCGCCTCGCACTCTGCGAGCATCGCCTCGGGCGTGTCGAACACGCGGCCGCCGTACTGCTTCACCGCCGCCTTCGCGCGCCCGAGGTCCTGGTCGTGCACGCCCACCAGCTCGGCGTCGCGGATCGCGCCGTAGACGCGCGCGTGCTTCTCGCCCCACACCCCCACGCCCCAGACGCCGCAGCGCACCGGTTTCACGGATGTTCTCCTCGCCGGAGCGGAAGGCCCGGCGCTGTCAAGAGTTCAGCGCGTGATGCCGCGCACGCTGGTCTCGCAGAAGCGCGCGAAGTGCTCGGCCTCGGGGATCCCCGGCAGCTCGCGCCGGATCGTCGCCACCGCCTTGGCGACGGTGGCGCCGTCGCGGAAGAAGATACGATACGCGCGGTCGATCGCCTCGCGGGTCTCGCGCCCGATCCCGCGCCGCTCGAGGCCGATGGCGTTGATGCCTGCGTTGCGTGGCGGGCTGCCCGCCGACTTCACGAACGGCGCGATGTCCTGCGAGATGCGCGAGCCGCCGCCGATCATGCAGTGGCGCCCGATGCGCGTGAACTGGTGCACCACGGTGCCGCCGCCGACGATCGCCCAGTCGTCCACCACCACGTAGCCCGCGAGCTGCACCGCGTTCGCGATCACGACGCGGTTGCCGATGGAACAGTTGTGGGCGACGTGCGCGTACGCCATGTACAGCCCGTCGCTGCCGATGCGCGTGGCCTCGCCGGCCTCGGTGGCGAGGTTCGCGGTCACGTACTCGCGGAACACGTTGCGGTCGCCGATCACCAGTTGGGAAGGCAGCCCGGAGTACTTCAAGTCCTGCGGCGGCGAGCCGAGCACGGCGCCGTGGTGCACGTGGTTGTCGGCGCCGAGCGTGGTCCAGCCCGTCACCAGCGCGTGGGCGTCGATGCGCGTGCGGTCGCCGATCGTGACCTCGGGCCCCACGATCGAGCCCGGGCCCACGCTCACGTCCACGCCGAGCCGGGCGCCGGGATCGACCAGCGCCGAGGGATGGATGCGTACGCTCACGGGCGCCGGTCCACGACCGTGGCCAGCAGCTCCGCCTCGGCCACGAGCTGTCCGTCCACGAACGCCTCGCCGCGCATCTTCATCACGCGGCGCTTGGCGGACAGCAGCTCGAGCTTGAAGTGGAGCTGGTCGCCGGGCACCACCGGGCGGCGGAACTTCGCGCCGTCGATGCCCATGAAGTACACGAGGTTGCTCGAGGGATCGTCGACCGTGTTGAGCATCAGCATGCCGCCCACCTGCGCCATGGCCTCGAGGATCAGGACCGCCGGCATCACCGGGTGGCCGGGGAAGTGCCCCTGGAAGAACGGCTCGTTGATGGTGACGTTCTTCACGCCCTCGATCGCGCGTCCCTCCTCGATCTTGGTGATGCGATCCACGAGCAGGAACGGGTAGCGGTGCGGGAGCAGGTCCATGATCGCCGTGGTGTCCCACTCCTCGGGCGGCCCGCCCGGGCGCCGGCCCGGCAGCGGCAGCGTCTCCTTCAACCGTTTCACGAACGCGACGTGGCCCTGGTGGCCGGAGCGCTTGGCGCTGACGTGGCCGAGCAGCGGCCCGCCGAGGATGAACAGGTCGCCCAGGAGGTCGAGGATCTTGTGACGCACGAACTCGTCCGGGTAGCGGAGTTTCTCGTCGTTCAGCACCGCGTCCTTGCCGACGACGATCGCGCTCTCGAGGCGCCCGCCCTTGATCCAGCCCGACTTCCTCAGCGCCTCGACATCGCGCTCGAGCACGAAGGTTCGCGCGGGGGCGATCTCCTTCATGAACGACTCGGGCGTGATGTCGAGCGTGCGCTCCTGGACGCCGATCAGCGGGTGGTCGTACTCGATCCGGAACGAGATGCGGAAGCCCGAGTAGGGCACGGCGGAGAGCTCGACGCCGTTCTCGGCCCAGCGCACGGGCTTGCTCACCTTGATGTGGCGCGTGGGCTTGTCCTGGTCCTGCAGGCCCGCTTCGAGCATGGCGCCCGCGATGGGCCCGGCGCTGCCGTCGTGGCCTTCGGGCACCTCCATGGTGCTGGTCTCGATGATGAGGTTGTCCACGCCGAGACCCGCGACCGCGGCGAGCACGTGCTCCATCGTGTGCACCTGGACGCCGTCCTGCTGCAGGATCGTGCGCCGCCCGGCGTCGGGGTCGAAGTGGGCATTCTCCGGCCGCACCCTCACTTCCGGCCGTCCCGCGAGGTCGGTGCGCACGAAGCGCACGCCGTGCCCCACCGGCGCGGGCAGGAACCGCATCACGCCCTTCTCGCCCGTATGGAGCCCCACCCCCTCGATCGCCACCGCTTTCTTGATCGTTCGCTGCGGGCGGCCGCTCAACGCACGCTCTCCTTTTCGTTCTCCTCCAGCTTCGCCACCCGCGTCTCCAGCGTCTTCGTGCGATCGAAGAGCTGGGGCAGACGCTGCAGGTAGGCGTTGATACGCTTGAACAGCGTCAGCGGCGCCGCCGGGGTGCCGAACACGACCGTGCCCGCGGGCCACGACTTGGAGACACCGCTCTGGGCACCGACCTGCATGCCCTTGCCGAGGCGGACGTGGCCGATGATGCCCGACTGGCCGCCGATGGTGACGTGATCCTCGAGCTCGGTGCTGCCGGAGATGCCGACCTGGGCGACGATGATGCAGTGGCGGCCGACGATGACGTTGTGGCCGATCTGCACCAGGTTGTCGATCTTGGTGCCGTCGCCGATGCGCGTGCTGTCGGTGGTGGCGCGGTCGATCGTGGTGTTGGCCCCGATCTCGACGTCGTCGCCCACGATCACGTTCCCGACCTGGGGCACCTTGTGGTAGCGGCCGGCGTCGAACGCGAACCCGAAGCCGTCGGCGCCGATCACGGCGCCGGCATGCACGATGCAGCGGTTGCCGAGGACGCACTCCTCGCGCAGCACCACGCGCGGGTAGAGCAGGCAACCCTCGCCGATCGAGGCCTGGACGCCGACGTAGCAGCCGGCCATGAGCACGGTCTTGGCGCCGATGCTCGCCCCCGGCTCCACGGTGCAATGCGGCCCGATCGAGGCCCCGTCACCGATCTTCGCCGCCGGTGACACCACCGCGGTCGGGTGCACGCCCGGGAGCGGCTGGTAGAGCTCGGGGCGGAACAGTCGCACCACCTTCTGGAACGCCAGGTAGGGATGGTCCACCTGCAGCAGGGGCACGCTCGCGTGACGCGGGGTGCGGTCGCAGATCACCGCGGACGCGCGCGTCTCACCCAAGTAGCTTTCGTAGCGCGAGTTGGCGAGGAACGTGACGTCCCCCGGCAGCGCCTCGCGGATCCCGGCCACGCCGCGGATCTCCACCGAGCCGTCGCCGATCACGTGGCCTCCGAGCTCGGTGGCGAGCTCGGCCAGCGTGCGGGTGCTCATGCGACCTCCCTCGTTCGGAACCTGGTGCGGTTGGGGTGCAGTCTAATGCGGCGTCGAGCTGGCGGCGTTCGCGTTCAGCTCCGCCAGCACGTCGTTCGTCAGGTCGAGCGTCTTGTCGGCGTAGACCACGAACCCGCCGGTGACGTCGAGCACGAGGTCCAGCCCCTTCTGGCCGGCCACCTTCTCGACCGCGCGCCGCACCTGGTTCACGATCTCGTCGGTGGCGCGCGCGTTCTCCTGCGACGCACGCCCGTCCTGCCCCCACACGTCCTGCACGAACTTCTCGTAATCGCTGATCGCCTTCTGCAGCGAGGAGTCCAGCTCCTGGCGCTTGAGCGCGGACAAGACCGGGCTCTGGTCCTTGACCTGCTGGCGCAGGGTGTTGACCGACTTCTCCTTCTCGGCCGCCTCGTCGCGCCAGCCCTGGACCTGCCGGTCGAAGCGCTGCTGCGCCTCCTGCGCGTCCTTGTACTCGGTCCAGATCCGGGAGGAGTCGATGTAGCCGAGGCGCACCTCGGCACGCGCCACGGCGGCGGCGCACGCCACGAGCAGCAGCGCGCTCAAGCCCCGGCGCGCGACCCGCGCCCACCCCGACCCGTGCATCGCGCTCCCCACGTTAGAAGTTCACGTTGCCGAGCATGAAATGCCCGGCCCATCGCGGTCGGTCGTCGCGTTGGAACCCGTACCCGTAGTCGAACCCGATGTTCCCGAGCAGCGGGATCTCCATGCGGAAGCCGATGCCTGCGCCCACCTTGAGCTGCCGCAGGTTGATCTCGCTGCGCTGGTCCCAGACGTTGCCGGCGTCGAAGAAGAACAGACCGTGCAGGGGGTGCGCAATCGGGAACTGCTGCTCCATCGTGAACAGGCCGAGGTAACGCCCGCCCGGGTAACGGATTCGCGTGATGCGCTCGACGTGGTTGATGTTGCCCGTGGTCGGGTCCCGCACGTCCGTATAGGTGGTGTCGTAGTGGACGAACTTGGCGGGCACGATCTGGTAGTCGTCGTAGCCGCGCAGCGGGTCGACGGTGTTGCCGCCGCCGAGGCGGAAGCGCACGTTGTCGGGGACGATGCCGCCGATCCACGGATAGGTGTTCGTCGTCGCCACGCGCAGCCGCATCATCGTCGTCAGGCGCTTCATGATCGACGGCAGGTAGACGCGGCCCTCGGTGCGCCAGATCAGGTAGTTGAGGTCGCCGCCAAACGGGCCGCCCGTGAATTGGCCGTTGACCGAGAGCCGCGTGCCCTTGGTGGCGTAGAACGGGTTGTTGGTGCTGTTCCGGAGCAGCGTGCCCTCGAGCGTGCTCGTCAGCTGCGGCACGTCGACCTTGATGCCGTTCAGGGTGATGCCGTCGCGCACGTTCGAGAACAGCACGCGCTCGATGGTGTACGACATCGAGCCGTGCGAATAGTCGGGCCACGGCAGCGGCCGCCCGATGCGCCCGGAGACGCCCCGCAGGCGCTCGTTGTACTGGTCGAGGATGCTGGTGGTGCTGTAGGCGGAGAACCCGAGCAGCGTGGGCGCATCGTGGAACCACGGCTCGGTGAAGCTCAAGCGGTAGTCTTCGCGCTTGCCGCCGCGCTCGAGGTGCAGCGACAGCTGCTGCGCGTTCCCGAGCACGTTGTTGTGCCCGATCTCGAGGAACCCGGTGAGGCCGGCCTCGTTCGTGTAGCCGGCGCCGGCGGAGGCGGTGCCCACCTGCTTCTCGGTGACCTTGAACACCAGGTTGACGTCGGTGCTCTCGGCGGGCGTGAAATCCGGCGTGACGTCGTTGAAGATGCCGAGGCGCATGACGTCATCGCGCGCGCGCATCAGCGCCGAGCGCCGGAACAGGTCGCCCTCGCGGATGTTGATCTCGCGGCGGATGACCTTCTCGCGCGTGCCCTTGTTGCCGGTGATGCTGAGGCGCTTGATGTGCGACGGCGACACCTCGTTCACGGTGAACGTGATGTCCACGATCGAGTCGCGCACCACGGTCTCGTGCGGCTCGATGCCGATGTAGAGATAGCCCTCCTCCGCGTACTCGCCGTAGACGGCGGACAGCGCCTTCTGCACGCGCTCGGCGCTGTAGAGCTGCGGTCCGGCGTCGGTCTTGGGCCACGTCCGCATCAGCACCGCCGTGGGCACCACCTTGTTGCCCTCCCAGCTGATCGCGCCCTGATGGTAGAGCCGGCCCTCGTCGATCTTGACCACCAGCGTCAGGTCGCGCGGCAGCGCCCCCTGCTCCAGGCGCGCGTCCTCCACGCGCATGTCGCGGTAGCCGTGGTTGTGATACCAGCCCTCGAGCTTCTCGCGGTCCTCGCTGAACTCCTCGTCCTTGATCTCGCCGCCGCCCAGCATCCAGTGCTTCTTCGTCTTCATCGCCTTGCGCAACTGGGCTTCGTGGAACGCCGACATGCCCTCGAAGCGGATGCCGGTGATGCGGACCTTCAGGCCCTCGTTGACGAGGAAGTGCAGGTTGACGCGGTTCTGGCCCTCGAGCGTGTCCGCCCGGAACGTGACCTTGGCGCGGGAGAAGCCCTCGTCGTGGTAGTACTTGAGCAGCGTGTCGACCTGGGTCGCGGCCGTGGTCGCGGAGTACGGCTCGCCGGCTTTCAGGAACAGCTTCTTCTCCAGGTCCGACGACTCGCGCTGCTTCTGGCCCTCGAACGTGATCTCGGCGATGCGCGGGCGCTCCTCGACCATGATGATGATGTCGACCGAGTTGTCGTCGGGATGGTCGACGCGGTCGATGTGCAGGTTCGAGAACAGCCCGAGCGCGAACAGCTTCTTCTGCCCGCGACGGATGCCGTCGGCGGAGAACGTCTGGCCCGCGTGCACCTCGAACGTGCGCAGGATGCGCGTCGAGTCGGTGAACGAGTTGCCCATCACCGACACGCTGCGGATGCGCCACGGCTCGGCGGGCGCCTCCGCGGGAGCCGGTGGGGTGGTGCCCGGCGGCTCCTGCGCCCGGGCCGCGCGCTCCGCTCCCCCGGCAAGGCATGCGAGCGCCAGGCCCAGGGCGCTCAACGCGCGCCGGAACCGGTGGTTACGTCGGTTGGGTTCGGGCAATCCTGGCTCTCCTGGGACCACGCCGGGTGGGGAAAAACGCCACTCCCGCGGAACGCGTCCTTGCGTCGTGTCGCGAGCCGGGAGGCGTGGCCATGCTGCGGGGAGTTGGCGCCGATGATGGACAAGCCCGCGGAGGTTGTCCAGCGGCCGGCTGAAGGGTGACGGAGGCAAGACTTCCTACCCCGGACCCTCGTTAGCCGTTCCCTGGCCGGTCCGCGGGGCCCCACGAACGAACGGCGCCGGACCCTCGCGGGACCGGCGCCGTGTCACGTCCGTGTTCAGTCTTCGTGCTTCAGGCGCTCGGCACCGGCGGCACACCTGCCGCCGCGCCGCTCGACATTGCCGAGGTCCCGTTCGCCGGCACGGGGCCGGTGCCGAAGTCCAGCTTGTCGTCCTTGCGCGTCACGCGCACGGCCGACCCGGCCGGGATCTGGCCTCTCAGGATGAACTCCGCGAACGGATCCTCGAGCAGCCGCTGGATCGCGCGCTTGAGCGGCCGCGCCCCGAGCGTGGGGTCGAAGCCCTTGTCGATCAGCAGTTCCACCGCCTCGGGCGAGAGCTCGAGCGAGATGTCCTGCGTCTTCAACCGCGCGCTGAACTGGCCGAGCAGGATGTTGACGATCTCCTTCATGTGGTCGCGCACGAGGCCGTGGAACACGATGACGTCGTCGATGCGGTTCAGGAACTCGGGGTTGAACGCGCGCTTCAACTCGTCCTGCACCGTGGACTTGATCTGGCTGAACTGCTGCGCCTCGTCCTTCTGCTTGAAGCCGAGCTTCTGGCCGCCGGTCATGATCTGCCGGCCGCCGAGGTTCGAGGTCATGATGATGACGGTGTTCTTGAAGTCCACCTTGCGGCGCGAGCTGTCGGTGAGCACACCGTCGTCCAGCACCTGGAGCAGGACGTTGAACACGTCCGGGTGCGCCTTTTCCACCTCGTCCAGCAGCACCACCGAATAGGGCTTCCTGCGCACCTTCTCGGTGAGCTGGCCGCCCTCCTCGTAGCCGACGTAGCCCGGAGGCGCGCCCACGAGCCGCGACACCGAGAACTTCTCCATGTACTCGCTCATGTCGATGCGGATGAGCGCGTTCTCGTCGTCGAACAGGTAGGTCGCCAGCGCACGCGCGAGCTCGGTCTTCCCCACGCCCGTGGGCCCGAGGAAGATGAACGAGCCGATCGGCCGCTTGGGATCGCGCAGGCCGACGCGGTTGCGCCGCACCGCGCGCGACACCGCCGACACCGCCTCGTCCTGGCCGACGACGCGCTTCTTCAACTCCTCCTCCATGCGCAGCAGCTTCTGGCTCTCCTCGGCGGCGAGCTTCACCACCGGGATGCCGGTCATGATCGAGAGCACCGCGGCGATCAGGTCCTCGTCCACCTGCACGCTCTGGTCGCGCTTGCTCTCCGACCACGACTTCTTCAAGTCGTTGCGGCGCGAGCGCAGGTCCTTCTCCTTGTCGCGCAGCCGCGCCGCCTTCTCGTACTCCTGGCCGCGGATCGCCGCCTCCTTCTCCTTCACCACCTCCTCGAGCTTCTTCTCGAGGTCGTGGATCTCGCTCGGCACCGTGCTCACCGAGAGCCGCGCGCGCGCGCACGCCTCGTCGATGACGTCGATGGCCTTGTCCGGGAAGAAGCGGTCGTTCATGTAGCGGTCCGCGAGCTTCACCGCCTGGACGATGGCGCCGTCGGTGATCTTGACGCCGTGGTGCGCCTCGTATTTGTCCCGAAGCCCGGTGAGGATGCGGATCGTGTCGTCGATGCTGGGCTGGTCCACCATGACCGGCTGGAAGCGCCGCTCGAGCGCGCCGTCCTTCTCGATGTACTTGCGGTACTCGTCCAGCGTGGTGGCGCCGATGCACTGCAACTCGCCGCGCGCCAGCGCCGGCTTCAGCATGTTCGAGGCGTCGATGGCGCCTTCGGCGCCTCCGGCGCCGACGATGGTGTGCAGCTCATCGATGAAGATCACGGTGTCCTTCGACTCCCGGATCTCGTTCATCACCGTCTTCAGCCGCTCCTCGAACTGGCCGCGGTACTTGGTTCCGGCCACGACCGCGGCCAGGTCCAGCGTGACGATGCGCTTGTTCTTCAGGCTCTCCGGGACCTGCGAGGCGATGATGCGCTGGGCGAGCCCCTCGGCGATCGCGGTCTTGCCCACGCCCGGCTCGCCGATCAGCACCGGGTTGTTCTTCTTGCGCCGCGACAGCACCTGGACGACGCGCTCGATCTCCTTCTCGCGCCCGATGACCGGGTCGAGCTTGCCCTCGCGCGCGAGCGCGGTGAGGTCGCGCCCGAACTGGTTCAGGGCCGGCGTCTCCGCGCGCTCCTCGCCCCGCTCGGTGCTGGACGACGAGCTCGGCGTGCCGCCGAGAAGCTTCAGCGTCTCCTCGCGCACGCGCTTCCGGTCCACGCCCAGCTCGAGCAGCACCTTCGCCGCCACACCCTCACCCTCGCGGATCAGGCCCAGCAGCAGGTGCTCGGTGCCGACGTAGTTGTGGCCCAGCGAGCGCGCCTCTTCCACCGCGAGCTCGAGCACGCGCTTCGCGCGCGGCGTGAACGGGATCTCGCCGATGGTCATGGTGCCGCCGGATGCGCTCACCATGTTCTCGACCTCCTGGCGGATGCGGTCGAGGTCGAGGCCGAGGTTGTTGAGGACCGTGGCGGCGATGCCCTCACCCTCGCGAATGACGCCGAGCAGCAGGTGCTCGGTGCCGATGTAGTCGTGCTGCAGCCGCGCGGCTTCCTCGCGTGCGAGGTAGATGACCTTGCGGACCCTCTCGGTGAACTTGTCGTGCATGGCGTTCGGGCTACCGGACCGGTGCGGCCGGAGGCCCCTCCTCCTTCGGGATGTGGGCGTTCCTTCGGGTGGTGATCAAGACTTGCCCGGCCTCGGGGCGCGCTCGGCGGCTTCGAGCCGCTCGCGCACGACCTGGGCGCGGTGGACGTTCCGTTCCGGCGGCGTCATCTCCACGCCGGCCTGGCGCTGGAGGTGGGCCGGTTGCGTGAGCACCAGCAACTCGTTGACGACGCGCAGCGGCGGCAGGCCGGCGAGGCCCATGGCCACGCCCAGGCGCACCGCCGAGCACAGGTTGATGACTTCCTTGGCCTGGATCGAGCGGCAGTAGCGCAGCGTGCCATAGGCGCGCCACACCTTGTCCTCGAGCTGCGTGCGCGCGTCGCGCACCATGCGCTCGCGGGCTCGCTCCTCGTGCTCGACGATGTTCTTCGTCACCCGGTCCAGCTTCTCGATCGACTCGCGCTCGCTGCAGCCGAGCGTGGTCTGGTTGGAGATCTGGAACAGGTTGCCCATGATCTCGCTGTGCTCGCCGTAGAGGCCGCGCACGTTCAGGTTGACCTGCATGATGCTCTTCAAGACCCGCTGGATCTCCTCCAGCAGCACCAGTGCCGGCAGGTGGATCAGCACCGAGGCGCGGAGCCCCGTGCCCGCGTTCGTGGGGCACGCGGTCAGGTACCCGATCTCGTCCGAGAACGCGTAGTCGAGCGAGTGGTCGAGGTCGTCGTCGGCGGCGTCCGCGAGCGACCACGCCTCGGCGAGCTGGAAGCCCGGCGTCATCGCCTGCAGCCGCAGGTGGTCCTCCTCGTTGATCATGATCGAGACACGGTCGTCGGGCGCGACGTAGATGCCGCGCGGACGCGCGCCGTCCCCGAGCTCGTGCGAGACGAGGTGGCGCTCGACCAGCACCTGGCGCTCGATCGGCGTCACCTCCTGCATCTTCAGGAGCAGACCGCCGGCGAGCGTCTTGGACGCCTGCGTCGCGGAGGCGACGCTCGCGAGCACGCCGTGGAGCTGCTCGTCGCGCGCGCGGTGCGTGAACGGCACCTCGCGCAGGTTGCGCGCAAGCCGGATGCGGGTGGAGAGCACCATGTCGGCGTGCGGGCCCTCGCCCTGGAGCCACGAGGCGCTGGTGCCGAACAGCTCGGCGAAGTCGCGCGGCGCGCTCATGAGAGCTCCCTCGGCGATGCCGCCGGGCGCGGGCCCCCGAGCCGCCGGATCTCGTCGCGGATCCCGGCCGCCTTCTCGAACTCCTCGCGCTCCACCGCGCGCTGCAGGTCGTCGTGCAGGCGCTGGATCTCGCGCGTGCCGGAGCCCGCCGCCCCGGCCTGCGAGGGTGACTTGCCGCGGTGCCGGGTGTCGCCGTGGATACGGCGCAGGAGCGGGCGGAGCTGGAACTGGAACGCGTTGTAGCACTCGCTGCAGCCGAGCCTCCCGGTCTCCTTGAACGAGGAGTAGAGCAGCCCGCAGCGCGGGCACTGCACGTGGCCGATCCGCTCCTCTTCCGTATGGGTCATGGCGTCCACCATGCCCGCGAGGAGGTCGGCGATCTCGAACTTGTGCTGCTGCGCCGGCGTGTGCATGCCCTTCTCCTCGGCACAGCGCTCGCACACGTGGATCTCCGACATCTTGTTGTCGTGGATCTCCGTGAAGTGAACGCTGGCGGGGTTCTTGCCGCAGATCTGGCAGAGCATGGTGGTCGCGGTCCTCTCTAGGCGCCCAGCCGCCCGGCGTCGAGCCTCAGCACGCGGTCGGCCTGTGCGGCGAGCGTATCATTGTGCGTGACGAGCACAACCGTCTGATGCCGCTCACGTGTCAATGACGACAGGAGACTGTGAAGTCGGCCGGCAGCAACGGCATCGAGGTTCCCGGACGGTTCGTCCGCGAGGATCAGGTCAGGGGCGGGCGCGATCGCGCGCGCCACCGCGACGCGCTGCGCCTCCCCGCCCGAAAGCTCCGAGGGCAGGTGCTCGCCACGGTCCTCGAGCCCCACCCAGCCCAGCGTCTCGCGAGCGCGAACGCGAGCGCGCTCGAACGTCTCCCCCGCGACCAGGAGCGGCATCATCACGTTCTCCTCCGCGGTGAACTCCGAGAGCAGGTGGTGGAACTGGAACACGAACCCGAGCCGTCGCGCCCGCCACGCGCAGCGCTCGCGCTCGTTCATCCCCTCGAGCCGCCGGCCGCCCACCTCGAGCGTCCCGGAATCGGCCCGGTCGAGCGTCCCCAGGATGTTGAGCAGCGTGCTCTTGCCCGAGCCGGACGCGCCTACTATCGCCAGAAGCGTGCCACGCCCGACCTCGAGATCGACGCCCTGGAGCACCTGGAGCCTGCCGCGGGGGGCGACGTACGATTTGTGGATGCCGACTGCACGCAGGATCGGCGCCGCCGGGTCATCTGACGTTTCCCCAACACCTTCAGGCGAGCGCTTGAGAAGCATCCTCAAACCTGCCGCCGGATGGCTTCGATCGGGTCCAGCTGCGAGGCCCGCCAGGCCGGGTACCAGGCGGCGGCCAGACACAACACGAGGGCGGCCAGAATCACGGCGGCGAAGTCACCCGCCTCGGGCCGCACCGGCAGCGTCTCGATGAAGTAGACGTCCCCCGGCAGGCGCACGAACGGGTAGCGCTGGAGCACGAAGATGAGCGCGCTGCCGAGTGCCGCGCCCGAGAGCGTGCCGAGCAGCCCGATCCACAGCCCCTCGCCCAGGAACACCGTGCGCACGAGCCCCGGCGTCGCCCCCATCGTGCGCAGCACGCCGATGTCGCGGCGCTTCTCCAGCACCACCATGAACAGCGTGCTGACGATGTTGAACGCCGCCACGAGCACGATCAGGGCGAGGATGATGAACATCACCGTCTTCTCGAGCTTCATCCACGTGAACAGGTTCCGGTTCAGGTCGATCCAGTTGTTGGCGCGCAGGTCCTGGCGGCCCGAGGCGACGCGCAGCCGCTCCGCCTGCGCCGGCGCCTCGAACATGTCGTCCAACCGGATCTCCACCCCGGTGACGCGGGGACCGAGCTCGAAGAAGCGCTGCGAGGCGCCGACCGCGGTGAAGCCGAAGCTCGAGTCGTAGGTGTAGAGCCCGGACGTGAACAGCCCGACGACGCGGAACGGCCTGAGCTTGGGCGCGTAGCCGAAG
>Ga0310813_10001663_pt1 | contig 13458 bp, 7 predicted proteins | sample YN3metagenome_FD_203086 | JGI IMG/M metagenome (GOLD analysis project Ga0310813, IMG submission 203086) | Soil microbial communities from experimental microcosm in Duke University, North Carolina, United States - YN3 | ecosystem: Engineered > Artificial ecosystem > Soil microcosm > Unclassified ...
GCAGATCGCGGGCGACGATGCGGAGCGCGATGCGAACGTCGCGAAGCTCATCGCCGCCGCGCGCGCGGCCGTGGATCGCTTCGCCGCGTGGTTCCCGGAGAGCGCGGCGCTGCGCAAGCGGGTGCAGCGCACGCTCGGCCGCTACACACGCAAGGACAACATCACGTTCGACGGGCTGCAGCGCGTGTCGCACGTGACCGACGCGACCGACTGGCGCGTCGAGTATCCGTTCGTGGTGCTGCACCCCGACACGGAGGGCGAGGTGCGCGGGCTCGTCGAAGGCTGCATCGAGCTCGGCCTCACCATCATCCCGCGCGGCGGCGGCACCGGCTACACGGGCGGTGCGATTCCGCTCGACGCGCGCTCCGCGGTGATCAACACCGAGAAGCTCGAGCGGCTGTCCGACGTCGAGCGCATCGTGCTGGGCGGCCACGCGCAGCCGGTGCCCACCGTCGATTGCGGCGCGGGAGTGGTGACGAAGCGCGCGATGGACGTCGCCGAGGCGAACGGCCTCGTGTTCGCGTGCGACCCCACGTCGGCCGACGCATCGTGCATCGGCGGCAATGTCGCCGTGAACGCGGGCGGCAAGAAGGCGGTGCTGTGGGGCACGGCGCTCGACAACCTCGCGTCGTGGCGGATGGTCACGCCCGACGCGCAATGGCTCGAGGTGTCGCGCGTCGATCACAACCTCGGCAAGATCCACGACGCCGAGCGGGCGACGTTCGAGCTGCGCTGGCTCGCCGCCGACGGAAGGACGGCGGAGCGCGTGGAGACGCTGACGGTTGCGGGCGCCGCGTTTCGCAAGGTGGGGCTGGGCAAGGACGTCACCGACAAGTTCCTCGCGGGCCTTCCCGGCGTGCAGAAGGAAGGCTGCGACGGCATCGTGACGAGCGCGCGGTTCGTGCTGCATCGGATGCCGCCGGCGATTCGGACGTTCTGCCTGGAGTTTTTCGGCGAGGCGCGCGAGTCGACGCCGGCGATCGTCGAGATCAAGCGCTTCCTCGATCGCGCGGCCGAGCGCAGCGGAGCCGAGCGCGTGCAGCTCGCCGGGCTCGAGCATCTCGACCATCGCTACGTGAAGGCGATCGGCTACTCGACGAAGGCGAAGCGCCACGGCCGCCCGCGGATGGTGCTGATCGGCGACGTCGTCGGCGAGAGCGACGATGCCGTCGCCAAGGCCGCCTCCGAGGCGATCCGCATCGCGAACGCCCGCGGTGGCGAAGGATTCGTCGCGGTGTCCGCGGAGGCGCGCCGCAAATTCTGGCTCGACCGCTCGCGCACCGCGGCGATCGCGCGCCACACCAACGCGTTCAAGATCAACGAGGACGTCGTCATTCCGCTCGAGCGGCTCGGCGACTACACCGATGGCATCGAGCGCCTCAATATCGAGATGTCGCTGCGCAACAAGGTGAAGCTCGCCGAGCGCCTCGCGGCGTATCTCGTAGCGCCCGACGTCGAGCACCTGTGGCGGCCGGGCAGCGAAGCGCGGCCCACCGACGAGCAGCTCGCCGGCGCGCTCGACGAGGCGCGCAGTCTCGTCGCCGACGTTCGCGCACGCTGGCAGGACCTGCTCGACCGTCTCGACGCGACGTTTCCCGACCTGCAGCGGCACGCGATCGTCGCGTCGTGGAAGCTCGAGCTGCTCGCGCCGCTCGAAGGCATCTTCGCCGGCCGCACGTTCGAGCCGCTGCTCGCATGCTGCCGCGCGATCCACGCCGAAGTGCTGCGCAGCCGCGTCTTCATCGCGCTGCACATGCACGCAGGCGACGGCAACGTGCACACGAACATCCCCGTCAACTCCGACGACTACTCGATGCTCAAGCAGGCGAACGCCGCCGTCGCACGGGTGATGGCGCTCGCGCGCGAGCTCGGTGGCGTGATTTCAGGCGAGCACGGGATCGGCATCACGAAGCTCGAGTACCTGACCGACGCCGAGCTCGCCGCGTTCGCGCAGTACAAGAAGCGGGTCGATCCGCACGGCCGCTTCAACCGGGGCAAGCTGGTGCGCGACGCCGTGCTGCCCGCGGATCTCACGAACGCCTACACGCCGTCGTTCTCGCTGATCGGCCACGAGAGCCTGATCCTCGAGCAGAGCGCGATCGGCGACATCGCGAACTCGATCAAGGACTGCCTGCGCTGCGGCAAGTGCAAGGCGCCGTGCGCCACGCATTCGCCGCGCGCGAACCTCCTCTACAGCCCGCGCAACAAGATCCTCGCCGCGTCGCTGCTCACCGAGGCATTCCTCTACGAAGAACAGACGCGGCGCGGCGTGTCGCTGCGCCACTTCGACGAGTTCGGCGACGTCGCCGACCACTGCACGGTCTGCCACAAGTGCGTGAACCCCTGTCCGGTCGACATCGACTTCGGCGACGTGTCGATTGCGATGCGCAACTTCCTGCATCGGGAGGGCCACGCGAAATTCCGTCCCGGCACCGCTGCGACGATGTTTTTCCTGAACGCGACCGACCCGGCGACGATCAAGGTCGCGAAGAAGGCGATGATCGACATCGGCTTCAGGGCGCAGCGCTTCGCGTACTCGCTCGCGAAGCGCACGGGTGTTGCACTTGCGCAGACTGCGCATCCGCCGTCGACGACGGGACGTACGGCGGTGAAGGCGCAGGTGATGCACTTCATCAACAAGCCGATGCCCGCGGGCGTGCCGAAGCGCACGGCGCGCGCGCTCCTCGACATCGAGGACCCGACGATCGTGCCGATCATTCGCGACCCCGCGAAAATCAGCGACGAGTCGGACGCGGTGTTCTACTTCCCCGGCTGCGGCTCGGAACGGCTGTTCTCGCAGGTCGGGCTCGCCACGCAGGCGATGCTCTTCAACGTCGGTGCGCAGTGCGTGCTGCCGCCGGGGTACCTCTGCTGCGGCTACCCGCAAACGGCCTCGGGGAACGAGGACAAGGGTCGGCAGATCATCACCGACAACCGCGTGCTGTTCCACCGCGTCGCGAACACGCTGAACTACCTCGACATCCGCACGGTGATCGTGTCGTGCGGAACGTGCCTCGACCAGCTGCAGCAGTACGAATTCGAGAAGATCTTCCCCGGCTGCCGGCTGCTCGACATCCACGAGTACCTGCTCGAGAAGGGCGTGCGTCTCGAAGGCGTCGACGGCGTGCGTTACATGTATCACGACCCCTGCCACACGCCGATGAAGGTGCACAAGCCCCTCGCCGTCGTGAGCGGCCTGCTGGGGACGAGCGTGCCGCTCAGCGACCGTTGCTGCGGCGAATCGGGCTCGCTCGCGATGACGCGGCCCGACATCTCGACGCAGGTGCGCTTTCGCAAGGAGCAGGAGATGCGCGCGGGCGCGGAGCGGCTTCGCGCCGACGGCTTCGGCGGGCCGGTCAAGGTGCTGACGTCGTGCCCCTCCTGCCTGCAGGGACTGTCACGCTATGCCGACGATGCCGGCACCGATGCCGACTACATCGTCGTGGAGGTCGCGAAGCGCGTGCTGGGCGAGAACTGGATGGCCGATTACGTCGCGAAGGCGAACCGCGGCGGCATCGAGCGCGTGCTGGTCTAGGTCTTGGTATCGGGAGGCGTCTCGGCGCCATCTACGAGATCAAGACACGCTCATTGCAGCTCTGCGGGCTCGTCGCTCGCGGGCGCTGCGTAGGCGTGCAGCGACAGGTGGCCTTCGAGCGCTTCGTCGGCGATCACCGGGGCGGCCGGGTACATGACGTCCGGACCCTTGTAGAGCAGCAGCGGCGTCGCGAGCAGCACCGTGACCAGCGCGACCACCACCCAGCGCGCTCCGCGCCGCGTGGCCGGATCCGCATTTGCGTCGCGGACGTCGACGTGTCGGTTTTCTTGCAGCCAGATGCCGTAACGGGTTTCGGGGTTCATCGCGGACTCCTCGGTATGTGCCGGTGGTTGCCTGATGGGATGAATGCTAGGCGCGATCGTCAACGCGGACGAGTGGAGCAATCCGCTGCGGCGATGCGGAAAAATCGCAGCGATCCCGCCGCCGGTCGGCTCGGCAGTGTGCGCGCCGGCAGCCGCGCCGCCCGCCATGCTATAAGCATGAAAGTGCGCCGGCGGGCCCTTCCGGAGCGTCGGTCGCCGGATCGGCCAGGATGTCGGTGTTTGCCGGCGGCCGATTGGCGCCGCCCGCGACCTCGGCGCGCGGGCGTTGGGAGACGGTATGGACGACACCGCAGTCGAGCCGCTCGAGCAGGCGGCCGAGGGACAGGTCGGCGAGGAAGCGCGCGAGGAGGCGGCCACGCCTGCGCTCGAATTCAGCGACGCAGCAAGCGCTGCGCATTGGCTGAAGGCGCTGCCGCTGTCGAACGTCGCGCAGGCGTACGCCGCGCTGCTCGGCCAGCTGCGCGCACTCACCGAGGCGGACATCGGCCCGCGCGATCGCGCGACGATCGCTGAGCTTGCGCGCGAGCCAGTCGCGCATTTGCATGACGAGCTCGCGCGCCGCTACGCGGGGAAACCCCAGCCGCTCGAGGAGCGCGAAGCCGAAGCGGCCGACCAGGCGATCGCGTTGTGGCAGGCGCTGTGGATCCAATACTCGGTGTGCCTGCGTCCGCTGCTCGAGGGCAGCACCGAGCTGAAGGGGGTCAAGGCGAAGCTTCTGCAGCGCGCGCTCTACGTCGGCAAGCAGCTGATCATCGTCCACGGGGTCGCTCGTCGCATCCCGCCCTCGGAGCTCTGGCTCGAGCTGCACGCGTACTACCGGCTCGCCGAGATGCTCGACTGCGCGACCACAGCGGTGTCGGATCACCTGATGCCGGACGCCGAGGGCCTGTCGTGTTATTCGATGTACAGCCATGCGCTGCTGCTCGCGCTCGCCGACCCGTATGCGCTTTCGGTGCGACAGATCGAGCTCGCGGATCGCTGGCTCGGCCAGTGGTCGCGGAAGCTCTTCCCGTATGCGCGCCAGCGCGAGAACGAGGGGCCGGTCGTGCTGATCGACCTCGAAGGCGCGCACGGCGCGGTGCTCGCGAACGCGGCGGCTAAGCCGCAGCCGAGCTCGGTGCGCTTCGGCTATCCGGCGAAGATCGCCACGAGCGTCCGCGGGCGCCTCAAGCGCCTTGCCGGCGGCACGCCGCCCGCCGAACTCGCGCTCGGCGACGACGTGGGGGCCGAAGCGGCGAGCGCGCTGCTCACCCACCTCGAGTCGCGCTGGCATCACGTGCAGCCGGCGGGCTCGCGCAAGCGCTCGAAGGCCGTCGAAGTGGCGGCGGGAGGCATCGAGGCGGCGTATTTCCGCGTGGCGGGCCGCTCGTTCCGGCGTGTCGATCCGCTGGGCCGCGATACGGATCCAACCAAGTACCTGCAGACGGTCGGCGGCATCAGCGACTTCGATCGCCGCAAGGACGAGGCCGAGCGCAGCTGGCCGTGGGAGAAGTGGTACGGCACCTGCGAATGGCGCGAGGCAGCGCTCAAGCACCAGGGCGCGAGCGCGTATCGCTGGTTCCTCGACCAGCTCGTCGTCGTGCGCGACGAAGGGGAGGCACGGCTCGGCCATGTGTCGCGCCTCGTCGCCGGGACTGACGGTGCGACGATACTGTCGGTGCGCCTGTGGGCGGGCGAGCCGAAAGTCTTCGCCGTGCGACTCTTCAATCCGGACCACACCGAGGAGGCGCCGGTCGCTGCGCTGCTGCTCACCGAAACGCCCGAGGAGCCGGCGACGCTGGTGCTGTCGCCACGCGCATTCGTGCCGAACCGCATCATGCGCTGCGACGAGCCCGGCCCGGTGCGCAAGTTCAAGCTCACACGCATCGTCCAGCGCGGCGGTGACTTCGAGCGTGCAGCGTTCGAGGAGGTGGATCCGCAGTTCTGAGGATCCAGGGGCTCCGGATTAGGGGCTATCGACGCGGGTCCAGGGGCTAGGGGCTCGGGAGCACCTTCGCATCGCGGCGGTCTCAGGTGATAGCGTTCGGGTCGTGTGCCGGCGATCCCCGCAATCGCCTCCCTGCGGCGCCGCTCCCGAGCCCCTAGCCGCTAGTCCCTAGCTCCTCGATGCCCAACCTCCTCGCTTCCACCACCAGCCCTTACCTGCGACAACACGCGGACAACCCCGTGGATTGGCATCCCTGGGGAGAGGAAGCGCTCACTCTGGCGCGCGCGCAGAACAAGCCGATCCTGCTGTCGATCGGCTACTCGGCGTGCCACTGGTGCCACGTGATGGCGCACGAGTCGTTCGAAGACGAGGCCGTGGCCGCGGCGATGAACCGCGACTTCGTCAACATCAAAGTCGATCGCGAGGAGCGCCCCGACCTCGACCAGATCTACCAGACGGCCCATGCACTGATGACGCGGCGATCGGGCGGGTGGCCGCTGACGATCTTCATGACGCCCGACGGCGCGCCATACTTCGCGGGGACGTACTTTCCCAGGGAGCCGCGTTACGGGATGCCCGGCTTCCTCGACATCCTGCCGCGCATCGCCGCGGCGTATCACGAACAGGGACCGGCGATCGCCGAGCAGGGCGAGCGGCTCGCCCGCGCACTCGCGTCGCTGGAGCCCGAGGGTGGCGGCGGCGAGCTTCCCGCGGACGCTTCGGCGCGGGCGCTCCAGGGGCTCGGGCGCTCGTTCGACCGCGTCGACGGAGGCTTCGGCGGAGCGCCGAAGTTTCCACATGCTCCGGAACTCGCGTTGTGCCTGCGCGCAGCATCGCTCGCCCGCGATGCCGAAGCGCGCACGATCGTCCACACGTCGCTCGCCCGCATGGCGGAGGGCGGCATCTTCGACCAGCTGGGCGGCGGCTTCTGCCGCTACAGCGTCGATGCGCAGTGGTCGATCCCGCACTTCGAGAAGATGCTCTACGACAACGCCGCGCTGCTGGCGCTGTACGCCGACATGGCGCGGGCGAGTGGCGAGCCGCGCTTTGCGCGCGTCGCGGAGGAAGTCGTCGGCTGGCTCGTGCGCGAGATGCGCGCCCCCGACGGCGCGTGGTATTCGAGCCTCGATGCCGACAGCGAGGGCGAGGAAGGCAGGTTCTACGTATGGACGCGCGATGAGGCGCGCGCCGCGCTCACCGACGACGAATGGGCCGCCGCGGCGCCGCATTACGGCTTCGACGGACCGCCCAACTTCGAGCAGCACGCCTGGAACCCGCGCATCGTCGCGAGCGTCGACGAAGTCGCTGCGCGCCTCGGCATCGACGTGACCGACGCGAGCGGTCGCATCGAGCGCGCACGCACGAAGCTCTTCGCGCGGCGCGCGAAGCGCGTGCCGCCCGGCCGCGACGACAAGATACTGACGTCGTGGAACGCGCTCGCGATCGGCGCGCTCGCCCGTGCGTCGCGCGCGCTCGCGCAGCCCGCGTGGGCCGATCTCGCGTTCGCGGCGCTCGATGCGCTCGTCGCCACCGCGTGGCGCGAAGAGCGGCTGCATGCGACGCGCCTTGCGAATGCGGTCGCGCTGAACGCGTACCTCGACGACCACGCGTTCCTGCTCGATGCGCTGCTCGAGGCGATGCAGACGCGCTTTCGCCCGCAGGACTTCGCGCTCGCGCGCGCGATCGCCGAGCAGTTGCTCGACCGGTTCGAGGACCGCGAGCGCGGCGGCTTCTGGTTCACGAGCCACGATCACGAGCGGCTTTACCACCGCACCAAGCCCGCGCACGACAATGCGACGCCGTCGGGCAACGGCATCGCCGCGCAGGCGCTCCTCGCGCTCGGCCACCTCGCCGGCGAGCCCCGCTACGTCGACGCCGCGGAGCGCGCGCTGAAACTCTTTGCGCCGAGCCTTGCCGAATCGGGGGGATCGCAGTCGACGCTGCTCGTCGCGCTGGACCGGCTGCTCGCGCCCCCGACTGTCGTGCTGCTCGATGGCGACGCCGCGCACGCGCACGCCTGGCAAGTCGCGCTCGAGCGCACGTACCGGCCCGACGTGTCGTTCGTCGACATTGCCGGGGCCGACGCGCCGGAGGCGCTGCGCAAGGGGGCGCGGCCAGCGAGCGGCGCGGTCGCGTGGGTTTGCCGCGGCCTGCAATGCCTGCCCCCGATGAGCACGCTCGAAGCCATCGAGGCCGCGCTGGCCGCAGCTTGATCCGTGTTATTTTTCGCGTCCGTCACGTTCCGGTACGATCCGGCCCGTCAATCTCAATCCCGGGAGCCACGATGAAATTCGCCGCCGCACTGCTTGCCGCCAGTACGCTCGCCATCGCCTCAGTCGCCGTAGCGGACGAGCTCGAAGACATGATGAAGAAGAACGGCTGCAACGCCTGCCATTCCGAGGACAAGAAGGTGATCGGTCCCTCGTACAAGGACGTCGCAGCGAAGTACAAGGGTGACGCCTCCGCGGCCGCGAAGCTTACCGACAAGGTTAAGAAGGGCGGTTCCGGCGTGTGGGGGCCGGTGCCGATGCCCCCGAACACGCAGGTGAGCGATGCGGACGCCAAGAAGATGGTCGACCTCATCCTCGCGCTCAAGAAGTAGCAGTAGCGCGCGGGCGCTCGTCCGGGTCTCGGGCGAGCTGTGATACGCTGCAAGCTGCGTGCGGGAGAGAGCGCCGCGATGGCGCCGCCGAAGGCGTAATCCCCACAACCGCTCAGGCAAAAGGGCTGCACGCGAGGCAGGCAGGATCTGGAGAGCGGCCGCGACGTGATGCGGCCCACCGAAGGGGCACCGGCGGCGACGCGTGATGCGTAGCCGCCGCAATCTCTCAGGTAAAAGGACAGACGGGGCGGCGCGAAGCGATTCGCGTCGCCCCGTCGTCGTTTCGAGCTTTCCGGAGCGCCCATGCCGAACACCACGCCCCTCAATGCCGTCCACCGCGCGAGCGGTGCGCGGATGGTCGACTTCGGCGGCTTCGACATGCCGCTGCATTACGGCTCGCAGATCGACGAGCACCATGCGGTGCGCCGCGACGCCGGCATGTTCGACGTCTCCCACATGCGCGTCGTCGACCTGCACGGCGACCCGGCCAACTCGCCGCGCGACTTCCTGCGTGGCGCGCTCGCGAACAACGTGGACAAGCTGAAGGCGCCGGGAAAGGCGCTCTATTCGTGCCTGCTGCGCGACGACGGGGGCGTGCTCGACGACCTGATCGTCTACTTCTTGCGCGAGGACTGGTTCCGGCTCGTCGTGAACGCCGCGACCGCCGACAAGGACATCGCTTGGCTGCGTGCGCTCGCTGCGCGCGGCATGCCGGGCCTTCGCATCGCACCGCGTCCCGATCTCGCGATGATTGCCGTGCAGGGCCCGCGGGCGCGCGAGCGCGTGTGGCAGGCCGTGCCAGGCAGCGAAGCGGCAACAGCGGCGCTCGCGCCGTTCAACGCGGTCGCGGTCGCGACGCCGTTCGGCGAGCTGTTCATCGCGCGCACCGGCTATACCGGCGAGGATGGCTTCGAGCTGATCGTGCCGGGGGCGCACGTCGAGCGTTTGTGGCAGGCGCTGCGCGACGCCGGCGTTGCGCCGTGCGGTCTGGGTGCGCGCGACACGCTCCGGCTGGAGGCGGGCATGAACCTCTACGGCCAGGACATGGACGAGGCGGTGTCACCGCTCGAGTCGGGCCTGGCGTGGACCGTCGACCTCGCGAGCCCCCGCGATTTCGTCGGCAAGCGGGCGCTCGCCGCGCACCCGCCCGCGCGCCAGCTCGTGGGCCTCGTGCTGAAGGAGACGGGCGGCGTACTGCGTGCGCACCAGTCCGTGCACACCGCGCATGGCGACGGAGAGATCACCAGCGGAACGTTTTCACCGACGATGAAGGCGTCGATCGCGCTCGCGCGCGTGCCGGGCGGCGTCACGGCGGGTGACGTCGTGCACGTGCAGGTTCGCGACCGGCGCCTCGCGGCGCGCGTGGTCAAGCCGCCGTTCGTGCGCAATGGCAAGGTGCGCGTGCCGGGCCTGTGAACAGGCGCCAGTCGGCGCCCGCGAAACTCAACCAGCCAGGAGCTTCGATGAACGTACCGGAAGGCCTCAAATACGCCGAATCGCACGAGTGGATGCGCGTCGAAGGCGACGGCAGCGTCACGATCGGGATCACCGACCACGCGCAGGCGGCGCTGGGCGATCTCGTATACGTTGACCTGCCCAAGCCGGGGCGCAGCGTCGCGGCCGGCGAAGCGTGCGCCGTCGTGGAATCGGTGAAGGCTGCGAGCGACGTGTACGCACCGATTGCCGGCGAAGTGGTCGCGAGCAACGACGCGCTCGCCGGCTCGCCGGAGACGGTGAACGAGGACGCGTACGCCGCGTGGCTTTTCCGGGTGCGGCCAAGCGACCCGTCGGCGCTGGCCGCGTTCATGGACGCCGACGCGTACAAGAAGCTGATCAGCGAAGCATGAAAGGCGGGCGCAGCGCCCCTCACGCCGACCCTCTCCCCGCACGCGGGGCGAGGGAGCCGGCCGGAGCGGGCGCGTCTCATCCGGGTGAGGGGTCGTCGAACCTCGCGGCGCTCGAGCAGCACGACGCGTTCGTCGCGCGCCACATCGGCACGTCGCCGTCCGCCCAGGACGCGATGTTGCGCGAGGTCGGCTTCGCGTCGCGCGCGGCGCTGTTGAACGCGATCGTGCCGGCCGCGATCCGCGACACCGCCCCGCTGCCGCTCGGCGAGCCGCTTGGCGAGGCCGACGCGCTCGCGCGGCTGCGTGACGTCGCGGCGAAGAACCGCGTCCTGAAATCGTTCATCGGGCAGGGCTATTACGGGACGTCGATGCCGGCCGTCATTCAGCGCAACGTCTTCGAGAATCCGGCGTGGTACACCGCGTACACGCCCTACCAGCCCGAGATCTCGCAAGGACGTCTCGAGGCGCTGCTCGATTTCCAGACGATGGTGACCGATCTCACCGCGATGGAAATCGCCAACGCGTCGATGCTCGACGAGGCGACCGCGGCGGCCGAGGCGATGACGCTGTGCCAGCGCGTCGGAACGTCGAAGAGCCGGCGCTTCTACGTGGCGGACGACGTGTTCGAGCAGACGCTCGACGTCGTGCGCACCCGCGCGGCGCCGCTTCGCATCGACGTCGCCGTCGGCGCTGCCGATGCCATGGCGGAGCACGATGCGTTCGCAGTGCTGCTGCAATATCCCGGCGCCGATGGGGACGTGCGCGACTTTCGCGCGCTCGTCGATGCCGTGCACGCGCGCGGCGGGCTCGTCGTCGTCGCGACCGACCTGCTCGCGCTCACGTTGCTCGCGCCGCCGGGTGAGTGGGGCGCCGACGTCGTCGTCGGCTCGTCGCAGCGCTTCGGCGTGCCGATGGGGTACGGCGGGCCGCATGCAGCGTTCATGGCGACGCGCGATGCGTTCAAGCGGCAGCTCCCCGGTCGCCTTGTCGGAGTCACCGTCGACGCGGCGGGCAAGCCCGCGTACCGGCTCGCGCTGCAGACGCGCGAGCAGCACATCAGGCGCGAGAAGGCGACGTCGAACATCTGCACGGCGCAGGTGCTGCTGGCGGTCATCGCCGCGATGTACGCGGTGTACCACGGCGCGGAAGGACTGACGACGATCGCGCGGCGCGTGCACCGGCTCGCCGCGATCCTGAAAGCGGGCCTCGTGCGTCTCGGCTTCGACGTCGCGGGCGGTGGGTTCTTCGATACGCTGACGATCGCGACCGGAGACGCCACGAGCGCGATCGCCGGCCGCGCCGTCGCCGCGAACTGCAACCTGCGGCTTCGCGACGCACACTCGCTCGGCATTTCGGTCGACGAGACGACGACGCGCGACGACGTCGCGCGGTTGTGGCGCGTGTTCGCTGGCGGCGACGTGGCGTTCGACGTCGACACGATCGACGCCGAGGCGGACGACGCGTATGGAGAGGCGCTCGCGCGGCGTTCGCCGTTCCTCACGCATCCGGTGTTCCGGGCGCATCGCTCGGAGACGCAGATGCTGCGCTACCTGCGCCGCCTTGCCGACAAGGATCTCGCGCTCGACCGCGCGATGATCCCGCTCGGCTCGTGCACGATGAAGCTCAACGCCACCTCCGAGATGCTGCCCGTCACGTGGCCCGAGTTCGGGGCGCTCCATCCGTTCGCACCGGCGGACCAGGCACAGGGTTACGTCGAGCTCGTCGCCGATCTGGAGCGGATGCTCTGCGCGGTGACCGGCTACGACGCCGTCTCGCTGCAGCCGAACGCCGGCTCGCAGGGCGAGTACGCGGGGCTGCTGATGATCCGCGCGTACCACGCGAGCCGCGGCGAGTCGCATCGCGACGTGTGCCTGATCCCCGCATCGGCGCACGGGACGAACCCGGCATCCGCGCAGATGGCGGGAATGAAGGTCGTCGTCGTCGCATGCGATCGCGACGGCAACGTCGACCTGGCCGACCTCGAGGCGAAAGCCGCGCAGCATGCGCAGCGCCTCGCGGCGATCATGGTGACGTATCCGTCGACGCACGGCGTGTTCGAGCCGGGCATCGTGCATGTCTGCGACATCGTGCACGCGCACGGCGGGCAGGTGTACGTCGATGGCGCGAACCTCAACGCGCTCGTCGGGCTGGCCGCGCCGGGCCGCTTCGGCGCGGACGTATCGCATCTCAACCTGCACAAGACGTTCTGCATCCCGCATGGCGGCGGCGGCCCGGGCGTCGGGCCCGTTGCGTGCCGGGCGCATCTCGCACCGTTCTTGCCGGGGCACCGGCATCTGCAAACACCGGGACGAGGCACTGGCGACGAGGGGCTGGCAAAACCCAATAACCCCGTCTCCGCCGCGCCCTATGGCTCCGCGTCGATCCTGCCGATCTCGTGGATGTACATCACGATGATGGGGGCCTCCGGGTTACGCGCGGCCACTGAGAGCGCGATCCTCGCCGCTAACTATGTCGCCAAGCGCCTCGCGCCGCATTACCCGGTGCTCTACAGCGGCCCGGATGGTCTGGTCGCGCACGAATGCATCCTCGACCTGCGCCCGCTCAAGGCGCTCGCCGGTGTCGAAGTCGAGGATGTCGCGAAGCGGCTGATCGATTACGGATTCCATGCGCCGACGATGAGCTTCCCGGTCGCCGGCACGCTGATGGTCGAGCCGACCGAAAGCGAGGCGAAGGACGAACTCGATCGGTTCTGCGAGGCGATGATCGCGATCCGCGACGAGGTGCGCGCGATCGAGCGCGGCGTGCTGGATCGCGGCGACAATCCGCTAAAGCACGCGCCGCATACTTCGGCTGCGGTCGGTGGCGACGCGTGGCCCCATGCGTATGGTCGCGAGCAGGCGGCGTGGCCGGTCGCATCGCTCGCGGACGACAAGTATTGGTCGCCGGTGGCGCGCGTCGACAACGTGTACGGCGATCGGAACCTGTTCTGCAGTTGCGTGCCAATCGTATACGACGCGGCCGAAGCGGACACATGATCGGGGTCGGACACCGACCACCTGGCAAATCCGGTCACGCACCGATTCCGGCATTGCGGGAGGCAAAAGCGGCGTCGGACATCGATTTCCGGCAACGAGTGAAGTCCAGCCGAACGATAGCGCCGGCAATCGGTATCTGACCCACTGTGCGGATCCTCGTCCTCGGCGGCGGCGTCGTCGGCGTAACGTCCGCGTGGTACCTCGCGC
>Ga0310813_10001665_pt1 | contig 13455 bp, 9 predicted proteins | sample YN3metagenome_FD_203086 | JGI IMG/M metagenome (GOLD analysis project Ga0310813, IMG submission 203086) | Soil microbial communities from experimental microcosm in Duke University, North Carolina, United States - YN3 | ecosystem: Engineered > Artificial ecosystem > Soil microcosm > Unclassified ...
AAGTCGAAAAAAAACGGTCAGTTGGATTACGCTATATTATCGACTCATAATTTTTATTCCGTTCTGTATTATTGCACCTTGGCAAAGATGTTCGGATTCAAAACGGTTTTGAATTATGTTGAGTTTTATTCAAGAGTGAAAAAAAAATGGTACCAGATAAATTCATGGTTCAATGATAAGATGTTTGATAAGTATGCACCTGCACTTGTGGACTCGGTTCTGCCAATCAGTGAATTTTTAATCGATCATTTGAAGAAAAATGTCCCTCACAAGAAATATTTAAAGATCCCTGTATTAACTGATTTCGACAAATATGCCAATTGTGATGTTTTGCCGGAAAATCGTTATTTCCTTTTTTGCGGACATACAAATTATGTCGAGATAATTAAATTTAATATTGACTCATTTGTCTTGCTCAATGATGATGCATTCTATCTTTATCTCGTTATCAATGGGGACGAAAATCTTATCCAGGAGATAAGGAGTTACATCAGTGAGACGCCTTTGAAAGACCGGATTAAATTGTTTTCAAAGCTAAGTGAAAGGCAGTTGTATACCTATTATAAGAACGCCGCAGCTCTTTTGATTCCATTAAGGCCAACTTATCAGGATGTTGCTAGGTTCCCCCACAAAATTGGTGAGTACCTCGCTTCAGGTAATCCGGTTATCTCTACCAACTATGGAGAAGTTAAATTTTATTTCAAAGACATGGACAACATGCTGATAGCGGACAGCTATGACGTGAACGAGTTTGCAGAAAAAATGAGATTTGTGATCAATAACATGAGTGAAGTCAAGAAAATTGGCTTGAATGGAAGAGATTTGGCATGGAATAAGTTTAATTATAAGATGCAGGGTGGTGTAATTGATAACTTCCTGAATTAGGGCGCTCAAAGCAATAGCGAGACAACTGGCATGCGGGATTTTAGCAGGAAATTGGGTATTTGTTATTTTGACGAATGGATAAAACAAAATCAGTAATGAAGGTATTGTTTTTTATTGAAGGGATGACGGCAGGCGGAAAGGAACGAAGGCTGACCGAACTTATGAAAGCACTTAAATTGAAACCTGATATTCAATTTGAGTTGGTAGTGATGACCAAAGAAGTTCATTATCGAGAGATTTTTGACCTGGATATCAAGATACATTATCTGATCCGGAACGGAAAGAAAGACATGTCCATCTTTCAGAGGTTTTTTAGGATCTGTCGCAATTATAAACCGGATGTTGTACATTGTTGGGACAGCATGACGGCAGTTTATTCAGCTCCTGTCTGTAAACTTCTTAATATAAAATTTGTGAATGGGATGGTCGTTGACACGCCAATGCCGCAAAATATGTCTAATGTTCATTGGCGGCGTGCAAGACTAACTTTTCCTTTTTCAAATGTTATTATTGGAAATTCAAAGGCCGGCTTGAGCGGTTATAATGCACCGGTCCGCAAATCGATTTGTATTCATAACGGAATGGATCTTCGACGGTTTGAAAAAGTCAAGGATTCCGCTTCGATGATTAAAGAAATGTTTGGCACAAATTCCAGGGATATTTGTATTGCGGGAATGGTTGCTCAATTTGATTCAGAGCGCAAAGATTACATGACATTGATCGAGGCAGCGAAAACACTTATTTCGTCAAATAAAAATCTAAGATTCATATTGGTGGGGGAAGGCCCGGATTTGAATACGATAAAGGATAGCGTGCCTCAGTCATTAGTGGATAGCATCATTTTCCCTGGCAAGCGATCGGATGTGGAGTCGATAGTCAATATTTTTGACATCGGAATTCTTCTTACCAATACAAAATTGCATGGCGAGGGTATTTCAAATGCTATAATTGAATACATGGCGTTAGGGAAACCGGTAATCGCTACAAGAAGCGGGGGTACGGAGGAAATTGTTGAAGACCAAAAAACAGGATTTCTCATATCACCTTTTTGTTCCCCTGAGTTGATGGAAAAAATGGAGATATTAATAAAGGACCCTGACTCGCGGAATAAAATGGGGCAGGCCGGCAGAGAACGCATTCATAGGTGCTTTTCCATTGATAAAATGGTTAATAAATTCATCTCCGTATATAATTGATTTGTTCATTATGCAGTTAGAGATTTTTTGATTAACATTATCCGAAAATTTCATTTTCTTTTACTCGATGAAAGTACTCATAGTCAACTGGTCATGGTATCCGACGGGTGGTGACTGGACCTATATCAATAATCTGAAAAGTCTTTATGAAAAGAACGGCTACCAGATCGTTGCACTGAGCGCCGTTCATGAAAAAAATATTGAAACGGACTATCCGGCATACTTTATTGATTCACCCGATTATAAAATACTTAATAAACGACGAAATTTTACGAGTGGTTTGAAAGCACTCAAAAATTCAATTGTTTCATCAAAAGCCTTAAAAAAAATTGACTTGATATTGGCTGAGCATGACATTCAAATTGCTCATTTACACAACATTCATCATTATATCACCCCTGCAATTATCTGGCGACTGAATAAAGCTAACGTAAAGATCGTATGGAGTTTACATGATTACCAGATCATTTGCCCTCAAAGCTTGTTTATTTCACATGGCGCGGTTTGCGAAAAGTGCATGGGAGGCAAATTTTACCAGTGCACGTTAAATCGTTGCAAAAGGAACTCCACGGGAGCGAGTCTCCTTGCCAGTATAGAAGCATATTTCTATGATAGATCTCATGTCTATGAAAAAGTAGATGCTTATCTGTGTCCGTCTGAGTTTTTAAAAAGAAAATTCAGACAATTTGGATTTCAAGACTCAAAGCTTCATGTTACAAATCTTTGCTATAACATTTCCCAGGTTGATGATTTTTTAAATTCATACCGTCGCAACTTGCCGGATAAAAGTGCTTCTAATGAAGAATTTATTCTTTATGTGGGAAGGATAGAAGAGATAAAAGGCATCGAGACCCTGATAAAAGCAATTAAAGATACTCCACTTCAGCTTAAGGTTGCGGGAACAGGCGATGCAATGGAAGGGCTTAAGGAGCTGGTAAAAAGGGAGAATTATGACAATGTTCAGTTTCTTGGTTTTCAGGATAAAAACTCTGTTTTCGAATTGACGATTCAGTCAAAATTTGTCGTATGTCCTTCAGAATGGTATGAAAACTTCCCGTTTTCAATAATTGAAAGTTTTTTATTTTCAAAACCTGTCGTAGCATCTGACATCGGAGGCATACCAGAGTTGGTTGTGGATGGAGAAACAGGTTATTTGTTTGCTGCCGGAAATGTCGAGCAATTGCGGGGCAAATTACTTGGGTTATGGAACGACACGGATTTGACGAATAGGATGGGCAATAAGGCAAGGCAGCATGTTTATGATATCGTAAATTTTGATACGCATTGGAATAAACTAAATTCAATTATTAATTCAATAAGCAATGGCAACTAATCAAAAGATTTATATTGCTGGCTGCGGAGGGATGCTCGGAGAGGCCTTTTATAAACAATTCAGGAGTGACTATGTATTGAAGTGCACGGATATCGACGTTAATGAGGAGTGGCTAAGTTATTTGGATTTCAGAGATTATGAAGATTATCGAAAAGATGTTTTAGATTTTAGACCTGATTATCTGTTCCACCTGGGAGCTTTTACTGATTTGGAATATTGTGAGAGAAATATTGAAGAGACCTATAGAACAAATACCCTTGCTGTTGAGAATGCCTGTTATATAGCAAATGAATTGGACATACCTCTTCTTTATATAAGCACAGCAGGAATATTTGATGGCAATAAAACTCTGTATGATGACTGGGATATTCCTAACCCGTTAGGACATTACGCAAGATCAAAATATGCGGGTGAATTATTTGTCAAGGAAAATGTAAGAAAGCATCTCATTTGCCGGGCGGGATGGATGATGGGAAGTGGTCCAAAAAAGGACAAAAAATTCATACAAAAGTTGATGAGGCAGATTAAAGAAGGTAAAAAGGAACTCTTTATAGTTAACGACAAAGACGGAACACCTACTTATACTCATGATTTTGCCCGGAATGTAAAGATTTTGATGGAAAAAAAATATTGGGGTCTTTATAATATGGTTTGCGGTGGACAAACAAGTCGTAAAGAAGTAGCGGAAGAACTTTTAAGATTGTTATCAAAAGAGAAAGAAATAAAAATTACTGAAGTAAGCTCTGATTTTTTTAAAAAAGAATATTTCGCTCAGCGACCACCTTGCGAAAGATTAGTAAACAAGAAACTTGATCTGAGAGGCTTGAATATTATGCATGATTGGAAGGTGGCTTTAAAAGAATATTTAGAAGACTACTACAAAGATTTTCTAGGCTAATGAAAGGTGATACAAAGAATAAGAGTTTGCGCATAGCGGCATTTGGTTTTAGATCAATCCCGCCCGCTGAAGGTGCTGCGGGAGCAGACAAATTTGCAATGGAGTTATTTCCCAGGCTTGTCAGGAGGGGACATTCAGTCGTTGCCTATAACCGGAAATATGCTGGCGTGCATGTTGGTGTCGACGATTATAAGGGTGTAAGAATTAAGACCTTTAAGACTGTAAGAAGGAAAGGATTCGACACCTTTATACATTCTTTCAAATGTACTTTCGATATTATTTTTAATAACACCGCTAAAATAGTACACATTCAAAACGGCGGCAACAGTATATGGGCTTTGCCTTTGCGTTTATTCGGTAAAAAGGTTTTTATCAGTCAGGATGGGATTGACTGGAAAAGGGACAAATGGCCTTGGTATGGTAAGATTTACCTGAAATTGTCTGCAGTGATCAGCGCGTATTTTCCTAATGAAATCATATTCGATAATATCATAGCCAAACACTTTTTTGAAAAAAAATTTAAGAAGGAGTTTAAATTCATTCCTTTTGGAAGCGAGGTCGATAAAGTAAAGGAGGATGACGCTATCTTAAAAAGGTATGAATTGGAAAGGCAAGGGTATTATTTGTTCGTGGGAAGATTGATTCCTGACAAAGGGCTTCATTACCTGGTACCTGCTTTTACGGCGTCAAAATCATCAAAGAAACTGGTGCTAGTGGGGGGATCTCCCAATCCATCTGCTTATGAAAGTGAATTGAAATCACTTTCGAATTCCAATATTGTGTTTGCTGGGTATGTTTATGGCGATGATGTGACAAGGTTGATGCTTAATTGCTATTGTTATATCCAGCCTTCTGATGTCGAGGGTCTATCGCCGGTAATTTTATCGGTTATGGGACTTGGCGTTCCTCTCATTGTCAGCGACATTGAAGAAAATAAGTACGCGGTGCAGGATACGGCCATACAATTTCAAAAGAGTGATATTGGTTCGTTGACAGAAAAAATAAATTTCGCCGAAGACAATTACGATGTTATGAAAGAACTTGCTGCAAAAGCTAAGACCAGGGCGCTAAGAGCCTTTAATTGGGATACAGTGGCGGAAGAACATGAAAAAGTCTTCCAGGGTTCCGATTGACAAAAAAATATATGTTTATCTTTCGCCGTCTTTATGTTCAATACGAAATGAATACTGTTGTAACAGAGAAAGACATATTTTCTAGCCCACCAAGAAATCAGTAGTTCCTATGGCATTCCTTTTAATGATAGTGCTTGGTTAAGTTTATAACTTAAAAACTTACTGTATGAATAAGCAATTTGAACGCTATCTGCAAATTACGTTAAGCCTGTTGGACTTAGCCTTGCTAAATATAGCATACCTTCTTTGCCAATTGATATTGAACCAGAAAATACCCTCCAATAATTTTAATCCTTATGCTGAATACTGGATTATTTCAAATGCCATCTGGCTATTGATTTGTTTTTTCTTTGGAACCTATTCTGGAAAAATAATCCTGAACTTTGAATTTTTTACCAAGCGAACCGTTCGTGTCTATTTGCTTTGGATTGTGCTTGTTTTATTTTATTTGTTCTTCACCAGGGCATTTTTACTTTCCCGCTTATATATAATGTCCACTATTGTGTGCTTTGGAATAGGATTAATGATCAGCCGTTTTCTGTATTTAGGCATCCGGAACTATTTTAAAAACAATGATCGCATAATGAAGAAGGTAATCATACTTGGCTACAATGAAACGGCAAAAAAACTGGCAAAATATTTTGAAGAAAGCGGGATCAACACTCAAATGGTCGGGTACATAGAAGATAACAGCAAAGTACATGAATTATCTCACTATCCTGTGATCTCTGATGTGTGCAATACGTTGCAGGTTGCAAAGGAATTAGACATCCAGGAAATATTTTCGACGATAACACCTGAACAAAATAACAATATATATGACCTGATGGATCAGTCACAAAAAGAGTGTATACGTTTTAAAATAGTCCCGGATCTTTCAATATTCATCAGGAAAGAGGTACACATAGAATACATGGGTGATCTTCCCATCCTGTCGTTGCGAAGCGAACCCCTTGAGGATGTCGGTAACAGAGTTCAAAAACGCGTGTTGGATATCACCGTAAGTTTTCTGGTGATAGTATTGATTTTATCATGGCTCATACCCATAATCGGGTTATTGATAGTCCTGGAATCCAAAGGGCCTGTTTTCTTTAAACAGCTGCGTACCGGAAGAAACAATAAAAACTTCTATTGTCTAAAATTCCGGAGTATGAAATTCAACAAAGATTCCGATCTAAAGCAAGCCACTCAGAATGATATCAGGTTCACTGGAATTGGAAAGTTTATTCGCAAAACCAGCATCGACGAGTTTCCGCAGTTTTTAAATGTATTTAAAGGCGAAATGAGCTTGGTGGGACCGCGACCGCACATGCTGAAACACACGTCGGATTATTCCAAAATAGTAGATGAATATATGACACGGCAGTTTCTGAAGCCAGGTATAACTGGATGGGCTCAGATCAACGGCAATAGGGGCGAGATTAATACCGCCGAACAAATTCAAATGAGGGTTAGTCGGGATCTGTGGTACCTTGAAAACTGGACACTGCTTCTCGATATACAGATTATGTTTTCTACAATATATTTACTCTTTAAGGGAGATAAAAATGCTTATTAAAAACTTGTGCCTAAAACATTAAAATTCCACAGAATCGTTTATTATCTTCCGCAATTAATTCCGCATAGAACCATAAACCTTAATCCATGTGTGGCTTTGTTGGAGTCGTAAATAAAAATGGGCAGAAGGTCGATAGCAGTCTTCTTTCGCAAATGGCTTCGACCATTAAGCACAGGGGACCCGATGAAGAAGGTTTGCTGACGGAGGACCATTTGGGTTTTTTTCATAAGCGACTTTCCGTCATCGATCTTGCCACGGGCCAGCAGCCTATGAGCTTTAACAATTGCACTATCGTTTTTAACGGCGAAATCTACAACTACATAGAGTTACGTCAAGGTTTAGTCGAAAAGAGCCATTCATTTTGCACTACCTCAGATACAGAAGTAATTCTTCATTTATACCAGGAATATGGCACAGAGTCCATCCGCCTTCTCAATGGAATGTTTGCGTTTATAATTTTTGATCGGAATAAGAATCAACTTTTTATTGCCAGAGATCATTTTGGAATCAAACCTTTATACTGGTACGATGATGCTCAAAGAGTAATCTTTGGAAGCGAAATAAAATCTTTGCTGGCGCACCCTGACATCTCGGCTGAACCAAAAACCGAGAGCCTATACGAATATCTTACTTTTCAGTTCATAATGGGCGAGGCAACAATGTTCAAAAATATTTACAAAGTACAGCCTGGTCACTACATAACCCTCGACTTAAATACGTGGAAGTTCAAAACTGTAAAATATTGGGAACCGAATTTCAAAATTGATGAGTATCACACCGAGGAATTTTTTATAGTTGAACTTCAAAAGATACTTAATGAGACCATATTCCAGCAGTTACGGAGCGATGTTCCCCTGGGCACATATTTAAGTGGCGGCATCGATTCGTCCTATGTCACCATTATGAGCTCAAAGATGCTTAATAAAAGCATCAAATCTTTCAGTGGGGCTTTTGCTGAGGGCCCCGAGTTCAACGAACTCGAGTACGCCCGCATAGTAGCAAAGACTGCCAATGCAGAATTATACGAAATTTTTCCAACTGAACAGGAATTTATTGATACGCTTCCCAAGTTGATTTATCACCTGGATGAGCCTGTTGGCGGCCCGGGTCTTTTCCCCCAATACGTAGTGTCAAAAGTTGCTTCTAAACATGTAAAAGTGATTCTCGGTGGACAAGGTGGAGACGAAATATTTGGAGGATACGCGAGATATATGATCGCTTATCTTGAACAGGCATTGAAAGGCGCAATCTATGAATCTAATGAAGAGGAGGGGCATATTGTGTCACTGACGTCGATTTTGCCTAATCTTCCAGCTTTGAAACAGTACATACCTATGATGAAAAGTTTTTGGAAAGAGGGAGCATTTGATCCGATGGACCGCCGATATTACAACCTTATCAATAGAATGAGTTCAATAAGCAGTTTCCTCCATCCTGAGTTTATCCAGGGCCGGGATAACGAAGCCATATTTAATAAATTCTCGGGTTATTTTAATCACCCTGACACAAAGAGCTATTTCAATAAAATGACTCATTTTGACATGCTCACCAATCTTCCGGGTTTGTTGCAGGTAGAAGACCGAGTTAGTATGGCTGTCTCACTCGAATCAAGAGTTCCGCTTCTTGATAGAAGAATTGTAGATCTTATTTCACGAATGCCGGCAGGAATGAAATTCAAGGGAGGGGAATTAAAATACTTATTGAAAAAGACTATAAAAACTGTAATGCCTGATGCGATTATGAATCGAAAGGAAAAGATGGGCTTTCCTGTTCCCTTACATATTTGGTCAAAAAATAAAGCCAAAAGCTTTATCTTGGACGTTTTACTTTCGAAGAACGCTAAAGAAAGGAACATCATAAATACGAAATATGTAGAGAAACTCGTTAACTGTGAGCAACCTTTTGGGCGTGGTCTATGGGGAATATTGTGTTTGGAATTGTGGTACAACCAATTCATTGATAATCCGAATTAAATGAAATCGTAACTATACTTTTTTATGAAACAATCCGTCGCCATTAAACAAGAAACCTGGAAAATTCAGAAAATCGGCGTTATCGGGCCGGGTATTGTCGGTATGCCGATGGCTAGTCTCCTTGCCAATGCTAAGATCAAAATAGGATCTGATGAACCCGCAAGGGTGATAGTTGTCCAAAGGGACTCCAAGAATTCGGGCTGGAAAGTTGATGCTATCAACAACGGCCAATCGGTAATTGGTGGAATCGAGCCAGAACTTGATACTATTACGGGTGCAGCGGTTGAAGCCGGGCTGCTTTCAGCGAGCTCCGATTTTTCAGTGCTGTCAGATGCTGATGTAATACTCATATCGGTTCAAACCGACAAAAAGAATTTTGAGCCTGATTATGAACCTTTGTTTGGAGCCCTTGAAAATCTTGCTCTGGCTTTGAAGAACAAACCTGCCTCAAAAATCCCCCTCATAGTATTTGAGTCAACTCTTGCTCCCACAACCATGGACACGTTGATTCGTGAGCATTTTAAGAAATACGGATTAGAAGAAGGAAAAGATATTCTTTTAGGAAACAGTCCAAATCGCGTAATGCCAGGACGTCTCGTCGAAAGAATCAGGGAATCTGATAAGCTCGCCGGAGGATTGCACCCGGAAACCCCGAAGCTCATCGCAAAGCTTTACAAACACATCGTCACGAATGGTGAGGTCTTTCAAACGAATAGTTTGACTGCTGAAATTGTCAAAACACTTGAAAACGCTTATCGAGATGTAAGAATCGCTTTTTCCACCGAGGTTGTAAGATACTGTGATGACCACAACATTAATTTTTACAAGGTAAGGGAAGAAGTCAATAAAAGGTTAGGTCAAACAGACTCGGCAACTTACAACCCCAATCATGTGCCGAGCGGAGGGCTGCTCATTCCTATGCTTGGAGTAGGGGGACATTGTCTGCCAAAAGACGGAATCCTTTTGTGGTGGAGAAGCATTCAAAGGGAGAATGACACCGCGGCGAGCGTAATACTTGGATCAAGATTGATTAATGATGAGTCACCCTCTCATACTTTTGTTCAGGCTGAAAAGACTTTTGGAAATCTAAGAAATAAAAAAATAGCGCTCCTCGGTGTCGCTTATCGTTTCAATTCAGAAGATACCCGAAATTCTCCTACGCTTGCATTAGCCAATTTTCTCAGGCACAACAATGTAAAGTATGTCATGCATGATCCGTTCGTGAAGCATGATGACCAAAATATCTTAAAGTTTAATCAGCAGGATCACCTTACGAAGGATATAGATGAGGTCCTGGAATTTGCTGATTATGTTTTCCTATGTACCGCCCACCAGGAGTACATCAATCAATTTAATAAGGTAACTTCTCACAGCAACATTCTGGGTATTATGGACGCGTGTAACATTTACAGTCATCAGCAATTCATGAACAAATCCATGAAGTATTCCGGAATAGGAAGGGGAACAAACGACCCGACAGCTGAATTCCTGGAATTCGTCTATAATAGCTTTCGTACGGTGGAAAAAACTTTGGCTAACGAATTGCTCGATCTTATTAATTTTTATAATCGAAACTTCGCCCATGATACTTATAACATGGTAAAGTTTGCTGATGTACAGCGATTAGCAAGAACCTGTTCGACGGGATGCGAAATTGCCGACCCTGATGTGATTGAAAATGTACCAACTTATTATGGCTTTTCAAGCTTGCTTGCCCAAAAAGCATTAATGACGGCCAGATCTTACGCATGAAAATTTTTTCCATTGTAGGTGCTCGCCCGCAGTTCATAAAACTGGCGGCTTTATCTTCTCTTTTGAAGGATTATCACGAGGAAATTATTGTGCATACCGGGCAGCACTATGACTACGCCATGTCAGAAAAGATTTTTACAGACCTCGGCATCCGAAAACCCGATGTTCATCTTGAAGTTGACTCCAGCAGCAAGGCTTTTCAAACAGCTACGATGATGATGAAACTGGAAAAAGCCATGATCGAAAAAAAACCGGAGATGGCGATAGTTTTTGGAGATACCAATTCAACATTGGCCGGGGCCATTACCGCGGCAAAGCTGAATATACCCATTATTCATATTGAAGCCGGGTTGCGAAGTTTCAATAAAAATATGCAGGAAGAAATTAACCGCATTGTAGCTGATCATGTCTCTGAATATTTGTTTGCGCCAACTGCGAATGCCGTGAATATTCTTAAGTCCGAAGGGCTGGGAAAAAACACTTTCCTGACAGGTGATATCATGGTAGATACAATGAAAAACAATATTGAGATTGCACTTAAAAAATCTACCATAATTAATGATTTGAACCTCGAGGGTCAGCAATTTTATTTATTGACCCTTCACCGGGATTACAATGTCGATAAATCAGACATACTTTCCAACTTGTTAATTCAACTTGGGCAGTTGAAGAAGAAAATTATTTTCCCTGTTCACCCCAGGACCAGAAAAACCCTTTCTAAAATTTCCCTTGTTCCATCGAATATAATTATGACAGAACCTTTGGGGTATCTGGATTTTATCGTTCTTATCAATTTTGCGGAGAAGGTTATCACAGATTCAGGGGGCGTTCAAAAAGAGGCTTATATCCTGCGAAAACCATGCATTACTTTACGCACAGAGACAGAATGGGTAGAAACGGTGGAAGAGCGATGGAATCTGCTGATAAATCCCACTGAGGATTCAGTTGCTGCACAAATTTGTTCTTTCAAAGAACCCAAGGAACAAAAAGAGATTTTTGGACAAAATGTGGCAGAAAAAATGTTGAAAATTATTAACTCTATCCAATAAGACTTATGCCTGAAATGAAAACATGGGGCATCATTGGTGGAGGAATTATGGGGATGACTCTTGCGTTACGTCTATCACAAAAGGGTTGCAAAGTGACCATATATGAATCGGCAGAAAAAACCGGTGGTCTTGCAAGTTCGTGGGAAATGAATGGGGTTGTCTGGGACAGATTTTATCATGTGATTCTGATGTCAGACCTGAATACGAGAAAAATCCTTCGCGAGATCGGACTGGAAAACGAGCTCCATTGGGTTACCACAAAAACCGGTTTCTATTCAGAAGGGAAATTACACTCCATGTCAAACCTCATCGAGTTTTTTAAATTTCCGCCTTTGAATCTGCTCGATAAGGTGAGACTTGGTTTCACAATTTTTATTGCATCCAAGATTAAAAACTGGCAGCGGCTTGAAAATATTCCTGTAGAAGATTGGCTAAAACGTTGGTCAGGTAAAAAAGTATTCGAAAAAATATGGCTCCCTTTGTTAAAATCAAAACTGGGAGATAATTACAAAAACACTTCGGCTGCTTTTATTTGGACAACCATACAGCGGATGTATGCTGCAAGGAAAACGGGTCTCAAGAAAGAGATGTTTGGTTACGTAACCGGGGGGTATGAAAAAATTAATACCCGTTTCACGGAGCACTTGTTACAATCGGGAGTGACCATTGAATATAACTCAAAAGTAAACTCAGTAAAAAAAAGACCAGATGGTAAGCTGGAAATTCTTACTGAGAGAAATGAATCCCATGTTTTTGACAATGTAATATCGACCCTTCCTTCAAAGACCTCCGTGATGATTGCTCAGGGACTGGGGGAGCATGAAAAGATGCAGCATGCAAATATTAAATATCTTGGAGTGATTTGCCCATCGATTCTTTTAAAAAGAAAGATCTCTCCATTTTATGTTACTAACATCACCGACAATTGGCAGCCTTTTACCGGTATCATTGAAATGACAGCCTTAATTGATAAGGAAGAAGTAAAAGGGAATCATCTTATTTATCTTCCCAAGTATGTCGATCCTGATGACCCGTTGTTTGAAGTAGCAGACAGAGAGCTTCAAAATATTTTTCTCGAACCCTTGTTTAAAATGTATCCGGAACTCTCAAGAAGCGACCTTTTGTTCTGGGGAGTGTCAAAAGCGAGGATCGTGTTCGCTTTACCGACAATAAATTATTCAAAAAAACTTCCTGATATATCGACTTCCCTCAATAACTATTATATTATTAATTCTGCGCAGATCATTAACGGCACATTGAATGTTAACGAAACAATCCAGGTTGCAGAAAATAAACTTGAGCAAGTATTAAATGGCTAGAAAAAAGAGGATAGCATCTGTTTCCCTTGATCTGGACAATCAATGGTCCTACATGAAAATTCACGGAGACGAGGGTTGGGAAGAATATCCGTCTTACTTTGACATCTTTATTCCTCATATATTAAACATACTTGATGAACTCAATCTGAAGATCACCTTTTTTATTGTAGGAAAGGACACTGAATCAGAAGAAAACAGGAAGTTTCTTAAAATGATCACTGAGCATGGTCATGAAGTGGGGAATCATTCATATTATCATGAATCGTGGCTTCAAACATACAGTTACGAGGAAATTCAAAATGAAATCATTTCTGCAGAAAAAGCTATCGAACAAGCAACCGGAAAGAAGCCTTTGGGGT
>Ga0310813_10001666_pt1 | contig 13454 bp, 11 predicted proteins | sample YN3metagenome_FD_203086 | JGI IMG/M metagenome (GOLD analysis project Ga0310813, IMG submission 203086) | Soil microbial communities from experimental microcosm in Duke University, North Carolina, United States - YN3 | ecosystem: Engineered > Artificial ecosystem > Soil microcosm > Unclassified...
CCTTCGGCCGGCGCGAGGCCCGACTTCCGGGGGGTCTCGTGGTTGCCCTTGCGGGTGAGCTTCTCCTTGAACTTGATCAGCTGCCGTTCCATTTTATCCACGACCCGGTCGAGCGCCGCCAGGGCGGTCTTGTCGCTGCTCTGGGAGACGATCACGTGGTCGTGAAGCCCGGAAGCGATCATCTCGACGGAGTACTTCGTGTCCCCGTCGGTGTCGAGGATGACCTCGATCTTCTTGAGGTGGTCGAAGAAATGCTCCAGGTGCTGGGCCTTCTGGTAGGCGACTTCCTTGAGCGCGTCCGTGAACTTGGCGTGCCGTGCCGTCACCGTGACCTTCATCGTCCGACCCTCCGACAGTATCTCTCGTCGTCAGTTCAGGGTACGTTGCCCCTTATCGGCCGTGGGCCAGCCGCTCTCCTGCGCGGGGGTCCAGCTGGGGCGTGTTGAAGATCTTCTCCATCGTGGCGCGGTAGTCGTACTCCGGACGGCGCCACGTCACCTTGTCGCCGTGGTAGACGGCGTAGCAGGCCCGCGTGTCGCCGTCGCGCGGCTGCCCCACCGATCCGATGTTGATGAAGTACTTCTTGCCGGGTTCAAAGGTGAACTCGTAGTTGCAGTCCTTCGGGTGAATGAACTGCGACTCCTCGGTGATCACCCCCGGATCGTGGGTGTGCCCGGCGAAGCAGACCCGCTCGAAGCGCGAGAAGATGTCCTTGATCTTCTCAGGCACCCCGCCGGTGAGGTCGATGCAGTCGGAACGGAGCACGTACTCCATGGTCGGGTCCCGCGGCGAGCCGTGGACGAAGAGGGCGCCGTCCTCCTGGTGGGTGAGCTTCAGGCTCTGGAGGAATTGCCACTGCTCCTTCTTCGACTTCCCCGAGAGGAAGCCCGGGCGCAGCTGGTCCCGGGTCCAGGTGACCGCCGCCTTCGCGACGGGGTTGAATCCGTAGGCTTCCTTGAGGACCGCCTCGTCGTGGTTGCCCATCAGGCTGAGCTTCCAGTTCATCGCCTTCTCGACGACGAAGCGCGGGTCGGGCCCGTACCCGATCAGATCGCCCAGGCAGTAAATGTCCTTGATGCCCTGGCTCTCGATGTCGGCGAGGACTTTAGTCAGGGATTCCTGGTTTGAATGCAGGTCCGAAATTAGGGCGACGGGCATTGTGGGCTTATGATAGCACAGGAGTTCCTCGGGCCGCAAGCAAGCGACAAAGAGGTTTTTCAGGTCAAGGCTCCAAAACCTAAGAGGCGCCCGGCCACATTTTCAGAGATTCCGGCTCCGGACGCGATATACTTCCCGGCCATGAATCCCTGGCACGACGTCGCGATCGGCGAGGACCCGACCCGGAGCTTTCACTGCGTCATCGAGGTGCCCAGCGGCAGCAAGAACAAGTACGAGCTGGATAAGTCGACCGGCTTGCTGCGCCTGGACCGGGTGCTCTACAGCGCCGTCCATTACCCCGCCAACTACGGCTTCATCCCCCGGACATACTGCGGCGACGGCGACCCCCTGGACGTCCTCGTGCTCTGCCAGGAGCCCGTGGTCCCCCTCTGCATCATGCGGGCGCGTCCGATCGGCGTGATCACCATGGCCGACGAGGAAGGCCAGGACGACAAGATCATCGCCGTGGCCGTGGACGACCCGGAGTTTGCCGGGGTCAGCGACATCCGGGAGCTGCAGCCCCACCGGCTGCGCGAGATCCAGCAGTTCCTCCGGGACTACAAGTCCCTGGAAGGCAAGGTCGCGAGGGTGGGCCCCCTGGAGGGCTCCAAGAAGGCGCACCGGGTGATCCGGGACGCCATCGAGCTCTACCGCGATGAGATCTACCCGAGCCTCGGCGTCCCCGCCACCAAGCGGCCGTAGATCGCCGCCAGTTGCTCGCCCGCCTCGCGCCAGTCGAACTGTCGCCGAACCTTCTCCCGCCCCGCCAGGCCCAGCGAGCGGCCTCGGTCGGGGCGCGCCAGGAGCTCCCGGATGGCGGCGCTGAGCCCCTCCACCGAACGCGGCGCGACGAGGCGCCCGGTCACCCCGTCGATCACCACTTCCCGGGCCCCGTCGCAATCGAAGGCGACCACCGGACGCCCCACCAGGAGACCCTGGACCGCCGCCCGCGGAAGGCCCTCCCAGACCGACGGGTGCACCAGGACGTCCATCGAGGCGATCAGATCCGGGACCGCCTCGGGTGGGACGTGGCCCGCGAAGGTCGCCTTCACGCCGCGCTCGGCCACCCGGCGCTCGATCGACTCGCGCTCCTCGCCGTCCCCGACGAAAAGCAGATGCACCCCCGGCGGCGCCGCGTCCACCAGGTAGCGGTGGCCCTTGTGGGTCGCCATCCGCGACACGATCCCGACGACCGGCACGTCCGCCGGGATATTGAGGCAGGCCCGGCAGTCCGACGCCTCCAGGAATTGCTCGGTCTCGATCCCGCTGTACACGACCTCGAAGCGCTGCGGCGGGCCTAGACGCGCTGCGATCGACTTGCGCCGCATCTCCTCCCCGACACAGACCACCTGGTCCGTCACGAACGACGCGACCTTCTCGAGCGACCAGTACAGCGCCTGCGCCGCGATCCCCTGGCCCGGGAAGAAGGGCAGCCCGTGGTTCGTGTGGACGACGACGGGGACCTTCGCGGTCCACGCAGCCGCGCGGCCCAGAATGCCCGCCTTGCTGGAATGCGTGTGGACGATGTCCGGATGCTCGCTTTCGAAAATGCCCCGCAGCTGCGAGAAGGCCGCCGCGTCCCGCGCCGGCGCGATCGGCCGCAGCAGGTCCTCGAGCACCCGGACCTCGATGCCCCGCCGCCGGGCATCCTCGAGCAGCGACCCTTCCCGGCCCTCGGGCGGACCCGTGATCAGCAGGATCTCGAAGCGGTCCCGAAGCGCCTGGCAGGACAGGATCGTGTTTTCTTGCGCGCCCCCGGCGATGAGCCGGGTGATGACGTGATGGACGACCGGCTTCCTCATTCCTCTTCGGAAGAGGTCGGGCGGCAGCGGGGCTTCCCGTCGTAGCGGACCTCGACGAGCGTCAGCCCCTTCGCCGGCACGTTGGCCCCGGCCTTCGTGCGATCCTTCGCCTCGAGGACGCTCCGGATCCACTCCACCGGTTCGGAGCCCAGGCCGACGCGCAGCAGCGTCCCGACCATCGACCGCACCTGATTGTAGAGGAATCCGTCGCCCGTCACGACAAAATCGATGAAGGGCGGCGTCGACACGATTTCGAACGAGCAGATCGTGCGGACCGTCCGTTCCTTCTTCGACATCTCGCTGCCGAAGGAGCGGAAGTCATGCGTCCCCACCAGGATCTTCGCGGCCGCCTTCAGCTTCTCGACGTCCAGCGGGGCCTTCACGAGGTGGACCCGAAGCCGGTCCAGCGCGCCCCGCACCTGCCGATTGAGGACGCGGTAGCGGTAGGTCTTCGAGGTCGCCCCGTACTGCGAGTGGAACGGGAGCGGGACCTCCTGGGCGCCCACGACGGCGATGTCGTCCGGCAGATGCGCGTTGAGGGCGTCCGGCCACTTCCGAGACGGCATGGGGCTGTGCGTGTGGAAGTTCGCGACCTGCCCCTCGGCGTGCACGCCCGCGTCGGTGCGGCCGGCGCCGATGACCAGCACCTTCCGTCCCTCGATCTCCTGCACGGCGCGCTGCAGCTCGCCCTGGACCGTGGGCTTGTCCTTCTGCAGCTGCCAGCCGTAGAGATTCGTGCCGTCGTACTCGACGACGATGCGGATGTTGCGCGCCTTCGCCATCTACTTCTTAATGATGACTTCGGCGATCTGCACCGCGTTGAGCGCCGCGCCCTTCAGGATGTTGTCCGCCACGACCCACATATGGAGGCCGTTGGGGACCGTCCAGTCCTCGCGGATGCGGCCGACGAAGGTCTCGCCCTTCCCGCTCACTTCCGCGGGCGTGGGGAAATCCTCCTGCTTCTCGCAGACGACGACGCCGGGAGCCTTCTTGAGGAGCGCGATGGCCTCGGCAGCCGTCAGCTTCTTCTCGGTCTCGATGTTCACGCTCTCGCTGTGCGAGTTCTTGACCGGGATGCGGACGCAGGTCGGGGAGACCCGGATGTTCGGGTCGCCCATAATCTTCTTGGTCTCCTCGATCATCTTCGTCTCTTCGGTCGTGTAGCCGTTCGCGAGGAACGCGTCCTTCTGGGGGATCTGCGCGAGGGCGTTGAACGCGATCTGGCGCGGGAAGATCGAGCGCTTGGGGGCCGCCGTCTTCATCTCCATCGCGTGGACCTCGTTCTCGAACTCCTCGAGGGCGCGGCCGCCGGCGCCGCTGATCGCCTGGTACGTCGAGACGACGACCCGCTTGATCTTCGCGGCGTCGTGGATCGGCTTGAGCGCCACGACCATCTGGATCGTGGAGCAGTTGGGGTTGGCGATGATGCCCTGGTGCTTCCAGATGTCGGCGGGATTGACCTCCGGGACCACCAGCGGCGTGGCCGGGTCCATGCGCCACGCGCTGGAGTTGTCGACCACCACGGCACCCTTCTTGGCGAAGAGCGGCGAGTACTCCTTGGAGATCGACGAGCCGGCGCTGAAGAAGGCGAAGTCGAACTTCTCTACCTTCTCGGGGGTCAGGCCCACGATGCGGCAGGGCTTGCCGTTCACGTGGAGGACCTTGCCCTCCGACTTCGTCGAGGCGTAGAGGACGACTTCAGAGCAGGGGAATTTCCGCTGCTCGATGCACTCGATGAACTTGAGGCCGACCGCGCCGGTAGCGCCGACGATGGCAACGCGATAGGTTTTGCTCATGGGACACGTCCTTTAAGATTAGAGGTCAGAGAGAAAAAAGAGAGAAAGCCAGGTGTGAACTACCGCTTTCGTCTCTCAGTTCTCATGTAGGGTCCGCTCTTTCCGCCAGACTTCTCGAGAAGGCGGATTTTACAAATTTCCATTCCCCTGTCAATAGCCTTGCACATGTCGTAGACCGTGAGGGCGCAGACAGCCGCCCCCGTCAGGGCCTCCATCTCGACCCCCGTCCGATCGATCGCCTCCGCCCGCGAGACGATGCGCAGGCGCGTCGCCGACGGCGCGGAGAACTCGATCCCGACCTTGGTCAGCGCCAGGGGATGGCAGAGCGGAATGAGCGACGACGTGTGCTTGGCGGCGTTGATGCCCGCGATCCGGGCCACCTCGAGGACGCTGCCCTTGGGGTTCTTCCCCTTGCGGATCGCCGCCAGCGTGGCGCGCTTCATCAGCAGCTCGGCCTCGGCCACCGCCACCCGGTGGGTCGCGGGCTTTTCGCCCACGTCCACCATGCGGGCCTCGCCGCCGGGGCCGACATGACTCAGTTTCGCGGCCACCTAGCGCTCCTTGAAGAGGATCCGTCGGGCGATGGGAAGCGGCGGGTACCCCGTCCGCAGGAGCTCGTCGTGGAACGACTTGAGCGGCTTTCCGGTCCGCTCCAGGTACTCGTCCCGCAGCTTGAGGATCTCGTGCTTGCCGAGAGTGTAGACGAGATAGGTCGGATCGGCCGTCCCGCGCCGCGCCTCGCGCTCCGCGCCGACGCGCTCCATGTACCCCTCGTTCACGAAGAGTTCCACCGCCTGCTCGAGGCTCATCCCCTTCGCGTGCATCTCGATCCCGGCGACGTAGCGGCAGATCCGCACGAGCGCCAGCTGGAGCTGATGGAGCCGGAGCGAGGGATCCGGGTTCGAATCCGCGTAGAGCTGCTCGCAGTAGTGGGCCCAGCCTTCCGAGAAGGACGCGCAGCCGAAGGCACGGCGCACCTTCGAGGTCACGTACTGCAGCTTGAGGAACTGGGTGTAATGGCCCGGGAAGGCCTCGTGGACCGAGATGAGCGGCAGGCTGTATTTGTTGAAGAACGACAGGTGCGCCTCCTGGCGGTCGCTCGACCAGGACGGATCGGGCAACGTGATCGAGTAATAGGCGTCGCGCGCCACGCTCTCGAACGGGCCGGGGACCTCCATCGACGCGAACGAGAGTGACCTCCGGAACGCGGGCGTCTCCTGGACCCGGCAGGCGGCATCGGAAGGCACACCCGTCACGTCCGACGACCAGGCCTTCAGGCGATCGAGCATGGACTGCGTCTCGGCGATCAGCCGCTCCCCCGCCGGATGCTCCCGCGAGGTCTCCTTGAGCAGCGTCTTCACCGGGCGCTCGCCGGCCAGCGCCTTGAGCTGCTCCTGGGTCGAGCGCATCAGCTCATAGCCGCGGCGCAGAAGCTCGTCCACCGGCACATCGATCCCCTCCTCGAGGGCCACCTTTCGGCGGAAGATGTCGGGGCCGAGCGCGAAGCTGCCCGTCGACGCGGGCAGCAAGTCCTTCCGCATCCAGTCGACGAACTTTTCGATCGCCTCGAGCGCCGGCTTCAACGCGTCGTTGAAGCGGGCCCGGACGGCCTCGTCCTTCACGGAGCCGAAGGCCTGGACGAGGCTCGTCTTGAAGAAGGCATGCGTGCCTGAGAACTCGTCGATGGCCACCTCGGTGAAGATGCGGGGCGGATGCTTGAGATTCTCGCGGCCCGCCGCGAGCACCTCGGGGACGCGCTTGAGCCGCTCGGCCGCCAGCGCCATGCGGCGCTCCGGCGTGTCGAAGGAGAGCGTCGCCAGGCTGTAGAGGCCTTCGGAAATGATGTCCCGGTAGAAGTTCGGGTTCTTCTCCCAGGGGCGGACGGTGCCGAGATCGAGCTCGGCTGCGGCCACCTGGAGCCTCAGGATATCGAGATCGTAGGCGGTATCCCGGTCGAGCGCGGAGCCCTGGAGGGCGTAGAATCGGGCCTGGTAGCGCTGCAGGGATTGGATCTGGCTCTCAATGGCGTCCCGGGTCCATCGCCCCAGCTGGCCGTCGTAATCGTGGATGCCGTCCCGCGTGGCCGACGTCGGATGGACGGCGTAATGCCAGTCGAGGTAGGCATCCGCGATGGAACGGAATTTCTGGGATTCGGCAATGCGGCCGTCCGGCAGATCCCCGGCGCCGGGCCCTCCGTCGGGACCGTAGACGCTGCAGGAGCCCAGGAGCCCCACGGCGGCGACGAAGCAGAGAAGTCGTTTCACGGCGGGCCCTAAGATACTGCAGGGACACGATAAATGAAACGGTTGATTTCTTGCTATCCTTAGAGCGTGGATCGAGACGCCGCCCTGGCCCGCCTCAAGCGCGATTCCTTCGATCTCCTCGTGCTCGGCGGCGGCATCACCGGCTGCGGCATCGCCCTCGACGCGGCCTCGCGCGGCATGAAGGTCGCGCTGATCGAGCGGGACGACTTCTCCTCCGGGACCTCAAGCAAATCCTCGAAGCTCATCCACGGCGGCCTGCGCTATTTGAGGCAGCTGCAGTTCAAGGTGACGCTGGAAGCCTCGCGCGAGAAGGCCCGGCTCAAGCACATGGTGCCGCACCTGGTCGAAGACCTCCCCTTCCTGCTGCCGCTCTGGACTCGAGCGGCGCGGCCCATGATCGCCTCCGGGCTGTGGATCTACGACGCCGCCGCGGGCTTCCCCAAGGGCTTGATCCACAAGCACCTCGGCCGGGCCGAGACGCTGGCCACCCTGCCGGGCCTCCATGAGGATGGCCTCCGGGGCGGCTTTGTCTACTACGACGCCCGCGCCGACGACTGCCGGCTCGTCCTCCACGTCGCCCGAAAGGCGGCGGAGCTGGGCGCCGTCCTGGCGAACGGCCTCCCCGCGACCGGCTTCCTCAAGAAGGACGGCCGCATCGTCGGCGTCCGGACCCGCGACTTCGACATCGCCGCCCGACGGGTCGTCAACGCCTGCGGCGTGTGGTGCGACGACGTCCGCGCGGCCGACGACGCCCAGGCGCCCCCCAGCATCCGCCCCTCGAAGGGCGTCCACCTGATCGTCCCGGCCCGGCGTCTGGGATTGCGGACCGCCGCCATGCTGCCGGCCGCCGACAACCGGATCGTGTTCCTGATCCCCCAGGGGGACCGGGCCATCGTCGGCACCACGGACACCGACTACAGCGGCGCCCTGGACCGCCCCCGGGCCGAGAAGGCCGATGTCGAGTACCTCCTGGCCGTCGTCAATGCAAATCTGCCCCGGGCGCGCCTCACCCGGGCGGATGTCTGGAGCTCCTACGCGGGGCTCCGGCCGCTGCTCCTGGACGGCGCCGACGTCCCCTCCAAGGCCTCCCGGGAGCACCACGTGTTCGAGAGCCGGTCGGGGCTCATCACCATCACCGGCGGGAAGCTCACCACGTGGCGCCTGATGGCCAAGCAGCTCGTGGACCGGCTGACCCGGGTCCGATGCCGCACCCATACGATCGATCTCTACGCGACCAAAGAACGCGACGCGCTCTCGCGGCTCTACGGGTCAGAGGCCGTGCGAATCGTCGACCGGACACCGATGATCGAGGACCTCCCCCATGTGTGGGGGGAGGTGGATCATGCCGTCGAATGGGAGATGGCCCGTAGTGTGGTCGACGTGCTCTGCCGCCGCATGAGGATCGCCCTCTATGCCGAAGACCGGGGCGCCGCGCTGGCGCCGCGGGTCGCCGAGCGGATGGCTCTCCGGCTCGGCTGGGACCGCCGGGAAATCGGCCGCCAGATCGACGCCTACCACGAGGAGCTTGCCGCCAATTATCCGCGCTAATTTCCGGGGTTCGTCGTAGAAACCCCTAGATGGTCGATATAATTGATGCATACGGGCGTCTAAAGGAGTATGGCCCGGATGGGCCTGGAACAGGCAGCCGTATGAAGGTTTCCGTGGTCCTGGGCGGCGGAGGCATGAAAGGCCTCGCGCATATCGGCGCGCTCAAGGCCCTTCATCGCCACGGCATCGTGCCCGATGAGTACGTCGGCACGAGCGTGGGCTCCTACATCGCCGCGCTCGCCGCAGGCGGGCTGCACCCCGACCGCATCGAAGACATCGGCCTGTCGATCCGCCGGCACGACATCCTCGACTACAACTGGCTGGGCATGTTCCTGCGCCCCGGACGCGCCAAGAGCCTCTACCGCGGCAAGGCGCTGCACGACTTCTTCCGCCGCAGCATCCCGGTCGACCGCTGGGACGAGCTCAAGAAGCCGCTCTACATCACCTCGGTCGACCTGGGCAGCATGCAGGAAGTGATCTGGGGCATGCCGGGCTATCGCGAGATTCCCGTGCACGATTGCGTGGTCGCGTCGTGCTCGATCCCGGGCATCTATCCGCCGAAGAAGATCAATGACTACCACTTCGTGGACGGGAGCCTGGTGGACGTGCTGCCCGTGAAGATCCCCGTCTATACGAAGGCGGACCTCATCCTGGCGGTCTACCTGGAGCCCCGCGAAGTGCCCGCGACACGCGTCGAGAAGAAGGGCGCGGCGGCGATCCTGCAGCAGTCGCAGTCGATCCTCTCGCGTACGCTGGTCCGCCACAACCTGCACTACTTCGAGAAGGCGCCGATCGTGCTGATCCAGCCGCACGTGGCCGAGCACGGCATCTTCGACTTCGAGGACAACGCCGCGGTGATCCGCGCGGGCGAGGTCGCCACCGAAGTGACGCTCCAGAGCCACCCCCTCACCCAGCACCTCATGAAGAAGGCCATTACGACCAGCAGCAAGATCCAGGCGGCGAGCTAGCTCACTTCCCGGCCTCCGGGCTCTCCAGGATGCTGTACTTCACGTCGGGCTCCAGATAGTCCCGGATGTGTTCCTTCAGCGTCTTCGAGTCCAGAGCCTCGAACTTGCTGAACGTCGACCCGCCTGCTTGCGGCTCGCGCGCTCCTTCCACGAAAGGCCCGGAGACGCCGACCCGCCACTTCCCCTCCTCGGAATGGGGATGGCGGAACTTGAAGACGTAGAGCAGCTGCGCCTTGCCCGACTCGACATAGCGGACGGCGGCCAGGAGCTCGATCTCCTTGGGCGCATAGCCGAGTTCCGTCGGATACTGGAGCCAGTGGACCAGGTCCGCCTCGGCCAGCGCCTTGGGGGTCCGGAACGCCGCAGGGAAGCGATCGGTCAGCTTTCTCTTCGTCAGACCATCCCAGAGGATCGAGCGCCCCGAGAGATTCCGGGCCAGGCCTTCCAAGACAGACCCCGGCACCTCTTCCTTCCGGCTCAGCAGGGACAGCGCCGCAAAAGCCCTCAATCGGATCGACTTCGAGTCGAGCCCTTTGCGGAGCGCATCCTTCCCGACCGCTCCGTCCAGGTGACCCAGATAGTCCAGAAGGATCTCGAGCTGGAAGAATTCCTCCCGAAGCTCCGGCGTCACGGGGTTCGGCTCGGGTGCGGGATCCATCTCGTCCAGCACGCCTGCGTGCGCCTCGATGACCTTCCCCCGACCTTCCAGCAGGGCGGAGGCCCTTTCCGACGCGTGGCGGTTGAACTCCGGGTAGGCGGACGGCTTGAAGACCCCGTCCGTCGAGAAATCCAGAACCAGGTTGTAGATCGCCGACGCGTAGCGCAGCTGGGGCGCGACCTCGAGCAGACCCGGGAAGAGGTCCTTCGCCAGGGCCGCGGACGGCTTGTACGGGACGAAGAGGGTCGCCAACTCGGCGTCCACGCTGCTGGGGCGATTCAGCAGGCGCAGGAGCAGCGCCCGCGCCTCGGAGGACTGCATCTCCGTCAGGATCCGCAAGGCGGCCTCGCGCGCCTCGCGTTTCGACTGCAGCGAGTCGTAGACCTCTTCCAGGATCGGCAGGAGCTCCTTGTGCTGGGACTTCCAGAGCTGCCGGAGGAGGGCCTCGTTGATCGGCGAGCCCTTCCCGTCCTCGACGGGGTAATCCTCGGCGGCGGCCCGAAGGATGCGGGCCGCCACCTCGCGAGTGAAGGTGAATTGCGGGACGGCCTCCAGAGCCGCATCGCGCTCCGACGCCTTCTCGCTGTGGAGCCTCTTGAGCGTTTTTTCCAGGGCGGCTGATCGGGACTTGGCGCGGTCGCAGGCCCCAAGGACCACCAGGGGAACGACGATCCAAAGAGAACCAAGCTTCCGCATGAGGGGGATCATACGACGCGACAGGCGCTTGCGGCCAAAAGAAAAACTCCGGCGCCCGCGTCTCCGCGAGCGCCGGAGTTCCTGAAATCCGCTGAAGTTACTCCTTGTCCTTCTCGAGCTTCACGAACTCGTCGATGACGACGACCTTGTAGCCGTCCCAGCCTTCCGGGTTGTTGATGACGGTGCCGTTGATGCCGACCAGCTTCTGGAAGCTGTTGTTGAGCTGGCCCAGCATCTTCTCGTCGCCATCCTTGATGCGGAGGAAGCAGACGATCCGGCCGCCCGACACCAGCTTGTGCGTCCCGGGCCGCTTGAAGAGCACGCCCGTGGGCTCGATGTAGCCCTGGAAGGCCAGCGCCTTCTCGGCATTCTTCCGCTCGTTCAGGGCCTTGGTCTCGGCGTCCTGCTTGGCCCTCTGGGTCGCGAGAGCGATCTTGGCCGACGTCAGGATGCCCTGCAGTTCGCGGGAGCGGCTCAGTCCGCGCTCCGCTTCCGCCTTCACCGTGTCGCTGGTCGCCTTATCCTTGGCCGCTTCGTAATCCGCGACGACCGTGCCCAGGTCGACCTGCTCGAACTTCTGCTGCTCGACGAGCTGCGACTGCTTCTCGAGCTCCGCCTGCGCGTTGGCGATCATGCGGCGCGCCTCGACGTCGGAGCCGCCGAACGCGGGCGCCTCGCCCTTCTTGGAGGGCGCGGCCGCGGGCTTCTTCTCGTCGGCGACCGGGACCGCCGCGATCTCCTTGGACGTGTGCACGTACTTCTTGCCGACGTAGTACTTCACCGCCGCCGGGGCCTCGATCTTGAGCCAGCCCATGTGCTCGCCCACGACCTTGACCGCATCGCCTTCCTTCAGCGTGCAGAGGACGTCGGCGTTGATCCGGCTGTCGAGCCGCACCGGCACCTCGTTCGTCGACGCGACGCCCTTCTCGCCGTCGCGCTTGATGTTCTTCCCCGTCACCCAGACGATGCTGTTCTTGGGCGGCAGGATCTGGTAGTACTCGTCCTTCTCCGCGACGACGGTCACCTTCTCGCCGAGCCCGAGCACCGACGTGATGATGCTGGTCTGATCGTTCTTCGGGAACATCCGGACGTTCAGGCGCTCGACCGTGACCTCGCCCTCGTACGGATAGCTCTTCTTCTCGAACGCGACCTTCTCTTCGCCGCCCTTGGTGTCCTGGGCGAGCGCGCCGGCGGACATCGCCGCGAGCCCCATGACCGCGAGCAACCACGTCTTCATCGTTCTTTCCCCCTCTCTAGCGTGAAAAATTTCGAAAACGAACGGTTCAGTGAAAACAGGAACGAGCGCTTAGGATGAGTTGTGTGATGTGGCGTGCATGTCTCCCCTCTCTCTCGTGCCGCCCCTGCGGCTTCCCCTCTCCGACAACCCCTGCCGCGGAACCCATCCGCGACCGGGGAATTATAACATATGATTTACTGCGGTGGCGCCGAATCCGTCGATTTTCCCGAAGGATTCTTCAGGGACGCGTCGACCTTCACGGCCGCGCGCTGCACCGTGTCCGCGATGAACGCGTCGCGGTAGCGCTTGCGCGCCTCCTCGTCCAGGCCGCGCCGCGAGCCGTTGAACTGCGCGCTCACGTCGTCCGGAGGCACCTCGAGCAGGTCCTCGAGATACACCGCGTAGGCCCAGTCGGCCTTGTCGCGGCTGCGGAGCATCGCGCCGGAGAGCACCGCCGCCTTCCCGGGCAGGACCTGCTTCCCGCGCACCTGCTGCGCGATGCCCTGGCCGAGCGCCGCATCCTCGATGCCGGTCTCGCCGTCGAGCTTGAAGTAGCGGGTGACGTGCCAGTCGAGCGGGTACTTCCTCCGGGCCGCGTTCATGCCGTGCGTCGTGATCTCCTGGACCACGTTGTTGGCGATCTGCTGGGTCTTCTTCTTGACCTGTTCCTTCTGCAGGTCCTTGATGATCGCCTCGCGGATCCGATCGCTGATGCCCGACTCCTTCGAGTCCACCTTCGCGGAGAGGCGGAAGAGCACCGTGCCCTTGCTGGTCTTTACCTTGTTGGACACGTCGCCGAGCTTCAGCGTGGGCTCGAAGGCCCAGCTCGAGAGCGTGCTGTTCGAGCCGACGGTCTTCTCGACGTCCTCGACCTGCTTGGGGTCGAACTTGAGCGTGATGTCGTAGACGACGCCCTCGTCCTTGAACTTCTTGTAGAGCTGATCGAAGACGTCGTCCGGGTACTTGCCGTTGTTCGCGGTGGCGGCGGCGCCGAGCGCCACGTCCACGCGGCTCATGATCTCCGCCGCCTTCTTCTCGGCGGCCTGCATCTTGATCTTGTCGGGGATCTCGCCCTTCACCTCGTCGAAGGACTTGGGCTCGGGCTTCTCGTCCTCCTTGTGCTCCTCGCCGGGATGGTGCTCGTGCGGCTTGGAGAACTCGGCCTTGTGGGCGTCGTAGTACGCCTTCACGTCGTCCGCGCTCGGATCCTTCTCTTTCTTCTTCAGCTCCTCCGCGTCGACCATCAGGTACGCGACCTGCACCTTCGCGGGGATCTTCCACTTCTCCTTGTTCTTCTGGTACTGCGCGATGATCTCGTCCGTGGAGG
>Ga0310813_10001667_pt1 | contig 13447 bp, 13 predicted proteins | sample YN3metagenome_FD_203086 | JGI IMG/M metagenome (GOLD analysis project Ga0310813, IMG submission 203086) | Soil microbial communities from experimental microcosm in Duke University, North Carolina, United States - YN3 | ecosystem: Engineered > Artificial ecosystem > Soil microcosm > Unclassified...
GTCGAGGCCGTGCTCGCGCAGGAAGGCCTCGGCGCGGCGGTCGTCGCGGAGGTCGAGGACGAAGGTGGCATCGGGGCCGAACTCCTGCACGGGGGCGCCGAGTCCGGCGGCCCGCAGGGCCTGGAGGGATTGCGTGTCCCGGCAGAACACGAAGCGGGCGCCCGCGAGGAGCTCGCGGTAGTTCGCGCCCTTCAGCTCCCATTCGTTGATCGTGACCCCCCCGATGCCGTAGGGCTTTCCGGTCGCCCGCCAGGCCGTCATGGCCTGGTGGCCGACGAGTCCCGGGCCCGACCCGTGGAGGAAGAAATCGTTTTCGGAGAGCGCCCGCTTCTGTTCGTCCGGGGTGGCGGCGATCCGCAACTTCGGGAAGCGGCGGCGCAGCATCGCCTCGACCTCGCGGCTGAGCGGGTTCGGCCAGAGGGTGACCTCCGCGTTCGGAAGCTCCTCATCGATGAGGCGGAGCATTCCGGGCGTGTGGGCGATGTCGCCGATGTTCACCGTCTGCCACGAGGATCGGAGCAGGATCCGCACCCGGTGGGGTTCCGCGACCGGGGCGGCGCAGCCGGCCGCCAGCGCGGCGGAAGCCGCCAGGAACGTCCGACGGGAAAGAGTCATGGGAAGTCCTCCGCCCCTATAAGCGCAGCGACCGGGCGTCGCTGGAGAAATCCGTCGCCAATCCCTAGAATGGTTTCGATGCATCCCCCGGGCCTCTTTCCGGAGTCATCGCCGGGCCGATCGAAGGCCCCGCTGGTCCTGGCCGCCGTCGTCTTCACCGCTCTCGCGGCGCTCCTGGGCGCGATCCTCCAGATCCGACGCCTCGCCCGGGAACGCGACGAGGCCGTCGAGTCCCTCCAGACCTTTCGAAAGCAGGTTCCCTCGCCGGCCCCGAAGCCCGTCGACGACGCGCCCCGCGCCCCCGAATCGCCGCTGACCCCGACGCCGGCGCCCGCGCCGCCGCCCCCGGGGACCCCCCGGCCCGCGGACGTCCGGGTTGCGCCCCGCCCCGCGGACCCGCAGCACCTCGCCCAGGGGCTCCAGGAGTTCCGGGCCGGCCGCTACGACCAGGCCGAGCGCCGCTTCTTCCGGGCCTTCCCCGACTCTCTGGTCTATCTGGCCCTCACGAGCCTCGCGCAGGCCAACTATAGAGAAGCGATCGGCTTCCTGGCCGCGGCGATGACCCAGGACCCCAACTGGCTCCGCAAGGTGAAGCCGGCGGACCTCTTCGGGTCCAAGGCCGCCTATCACACGATGGTTTCGGCGCTGGAGGAGCAACTCGAGAAGGACCCGATCAACCCCGACCTGAAGACCTTGCTGGCGTACCTGCAGTACCACGACAAGGGAGCCCCCTACGCCAAGGCGCTGCTCGTCGAGGCGACGAACGCCGACCCCGAGCACGAGGCCGCCAAGACCTTCCTGGAGGCCCTTGGCCCCTAATGCGTTATTGACAACGGCTCCGACCCCCCCCTATAATCCCCGCCAATAACCGGTCGACAATGCCTACCTACGACTATAGCTGCACCGCCTGCGGTCACCGGTTTGAGCGGTTTGAGTCCATCAACGACGACGCGGCGAAGGCGTGCCCGAAGTGCGGTAAGAAGAAAGCGAAACGGATGCTCGGGACGGGCGCCGGCCTGATTTTCAAGGGAGCCGGCTTCTACACGACTGACTACAAGAGGCCCTCGGGAGGGGACTCCGGCGGGGATAAGAAGGAGCCGGAGAAGAAGTCGGACTCGAAGGAAAAGAAAAAAGGGGACAAGGAGTCGAAGAAATGAGAGAGCTCAAGGGCGACTGGCGCGACCTCTTCAACGGGTTCATGGTCGCCCTCGACCTCCGCAAGTGCTTCCTGGCCCTGCTCGGCATCTTCGTCACCATCTGCCTCTGCGGCGGCCTGACGATTACGCTCGGCAATTCGCTCAACCCGAAGGCCGTCGAGGTGCCGCGCGACCTCGTCCTCCACCACTGGTGGAAGACCCAGAACCAGGCCTGGGCCGTCATCTACGGCGAGACCCAGCTGATCAAGGAAGGCCCCGCCCCCGCGGCCAAGCCGGCCGACGGCATCGCCCCCGCCAAGGCGGCCGCGACCACCTACACGACGGTCCCCCACCGGACGCCCCCGCTGATCCGGATCGGCTACACGATCCTCTTCGCGCTGCTCTTCCTGACCATCTGGTCCTACTTCGGCGGGGCCATCGCGCGCATCGCGGCCTACGAGATCGCCAAGGACGGCGAGCGGATCGAGACCCGCAAGGCGCTCCAGTTCGCGCGCCGCAAGTTCTGGTCCTTCTTCTGGGCGCCGCTGATCTGCGTGATCGGGTTCTTCTTCTTCGCGCTCTGCAACTACGCCGGCGGCCTCGTGGGCGGCCTGCTGGACTTCATCAAGGTCGGCGCGCCGCTCGTGGCGCTGCTCCTGCCGCTCGCCCTGCTCTCGGGCTTCATCATGACGCTGATCTCCGTGGGCACCGTGACGGGCCTCCCGCTCTTCGCCCCCGCGGTGGCGGCCGAGGGGACCGACAGCTTCGACGCGGTGAGCCGCGGCTTCAGCTACGTCTACTCGCGCCCCTGGCACTACGTCTGGTACCAGATGGTGAGCTCGGCGTACGGCTACGTGTGCATCGGCTTCGTCATCCTCTTCGCGATCGCCATGTGCCATCTGGGCATCTCGGCGGGCGCGGAAGGCTTCGAGCTCTCGGGCGTGTGGAAGAAGGACGAGTTCCACAAGGTCGCGAACGACGCCTGGGCGCTGATCCTGTCCCCCGAGCACCAGGGCTGCGGCAAGTACGGCTGGGATCCGGTCTCGGTCGTCAAGTCCCCGCATCCCTACGGCCGCCTCCAGAACCTGGCGAACCACCTGGTCGGCGTGGACTACGAGAACCGCGGCGTCACCAAGGACTCGCACCACGTCGCGAGCTTCCTGGTCACCTTCTGGCTGGCGATCACGCTGGGGCTGGCCCTGGGCTACGTGGTGAGCTTCTTCATCTCGCAGCAGACGATGATCTACTACATCCTTCGCAAGAAGGTCGACGGCATCGAGATGAACGAGGTCTTCGAGGAGTCCGAGGAGGAGGCCAAGCCCGCCGAGGCTCCGAAGCCCGCGGCGGCAGCTCCGTCCGCGGCCCCGTCGTCCGAGGCGAAGCCCGTCGAGCCCCCCAAGGAAGACAAGAAGTAGCGCTTAGCGTTTCTCCGCGGGAGCAGCGCTGGCCCTTCCATCCCAGCGGCGGTTCAACGCCAGGCCCAGGCAGACCACGCCCGGCAGCAGCGCCGCCGACGCCACCACGTCCACCACGTAGTGATAGCGCAGCGCCATCGTCGCCAGGATGCAGCCCAGGGCGGGCCCCACCACGACCCGGAAGGTCGGCCGGTGCAGGCGCCACGACATCACGATCACGATCATCGAGAGCAGCGCGTGGCCGCTCGGGAAGGCGTCGGGCATCCGCCATTCCGCCGCCAGGATCGCCTGGTGCAGCCACTTCCCCAGGAGCAGCCCGTCGAGCTGCGGCGGCCGGGGCGCGTAGAAGTGGTGCGGCCCGATGGCCGGCACGAGGAAGTAGCCCAGGTAGGAGGCCAGGAGCCCGCTCATCACGACGGCGAGGTACTGCTTCAGCGCCGCCTTGTCCTTCTGCGCGTAGAGCGCCGCCCCCAGGATGATCGTCGCCAGGAAGTAGAACCAGTAGCAGAGGTGCAGGACGTCGACGACGAAGAGCGGCCAGCCGTGCAGGAAGAAGCCGTCCACGTCGCCGAAGCAGCGCCGGTCGATCCCTGCGAGCACGCGGTCGAAGCGGTTGTCGTCGAAGGGGTGGACGTCGGGAATGAGGTAGTGCATCTCGCGGAACGCCGCGCCCGACAGGAACAGCACGTACCAGAAGCGGCAGAAGGTCCAGAAGGGGCCGCCGAACTTCTCGTACGCCGTGATCAGGAGGGCCACGAGCCCGACGGCCGCCGCGTGGTAGGCGAGGTAGAACAGCGTCCCCTGGGGGCGGAACGCCAGCACGATCGCGGTGACGATCGCGATGTAGGCCAGGATGACGAGGTCGTAGGCGGCGAGCTTCTTCATGAGAGCAGGCGCGACGCCGCCACCACCGCGGCGGTCTCGATGCGAAGAATAGTCGGCCCCAGGGAGAAGCGACGGGCGAAGCGCGCCTCCTCCTCGGAGGTCAGGCCCCCTTCCGGCCCTACCACGACCGTTCCCCCGCCGGTCGGAGGCCGCTCCGTCCCTCCCGGCGACGCGAGCCACGCATCGGCGGGCAGCCGCTCGACGGGCGTCTCGGGGGCGATCTTCAGGACCGGCGCGCCCGATTGCTTGGCCGCGGCCAGCGCGATCTTCTCCAGGCGCTTGCGCTTCCCCTCCCCGGGCTCGACCACGCTCCGGGCGAAGCGGACGGGGATGAACTCTGCCACCCCCAGCTCCGCGAGCTTCTCGACCATCCAGTCGAGCCGTGCGCCCTTCGGCGCCGCGGCCGCCACCACCACCCGGGGCAGCGTCGGCGCCGGGAGCTTCTCCAGGAGCCGCACCGTCACCGCCCCCGAGGTCGACTCGATCTCGCCGCTCCAGGCCTCGCGCGGGTCGAAGACGGTCACCCGGTCCCCGGGGGCGAGTCGCAGCGCGCGGAGCGCGTGGCGGGATTCTTCGGGCGAAAGCACGGCCGGGTGGGTGATCTTTTCGACAAAGAAGCGCGGCATGGACGTTGGATCTTAAAGGCCCCCGGTAGCTTTTGCAATCCCGGGCTCCACGGGGCATACTCCTTTTGATGGCCAAGTCCGTCGGCCTTCAGATTGTCGAGAACGTCGAACGGGTCGTCCTGGGCAAACGCGCGGCGATCGAAACGGCCGCCGCGGCCCTCCTGGCCCGCGGCCACGTCCTCCTCGAGGACGTCCCCGGCGTCGGGAAGACGATCCTCGCGCGGGCGCTGGCGAAGTCCATCGGCGCCGAGTTCCGCCGCGTCCAGTGCACCCCCGACCTGCTCCCCTCCGACGTGACGGGCAGCTCGATCTTCAACTTGCGCGACCAGAGCTTCGAGTTCCGCCGCGGTCCCGTCTTCAGCAACATCCTGCTGGCCGACGAGATCAACCGCGCCACGCCGCGGACCCAGTCGGCCCTGCTCGAGGCGATGGAGGAGCGGCAGGTCACCGTGGACGGCACGAGCCATCCGCTCCCCGAGCCCTTCTTCCTGATCGCCACCCAGAACCCCATCGAGCTGGCCGGCACCTTCCCGCTGCCGGAGGCGCAGCTCGACCGCTTCCTCCTGCGCCTCTCGCTCGGCTACCCCGACGAGGCGACCGAGGTGGACATGATGGCCGCCCAGAAGGAACGGCACCCGATCGACTCCCTGCAGCCCGTGGTCGAGGCCGCGCGCCTCCTCGAGGTGCAGCGCAACGTCGCCCACGTCTACGTCCATCCGTCCATCCTTCGCTACATCCAGCAGCTCCTCGGGCGGACCCGGCAGGACGAGCACGCGCAGTTCGGCGCCAGCCCGCGAGGCGGCCTGGCCCTGATGCGCGCCGCCCAGGGGCTCGCGGTGATCCAGGGCGCCCCCTTCGTGACGCCGGACCACATCAAGCAGCTGGCCCCCGCGGTCCTGGCGCACCGCATCGTGGTCAAGTCCCGCTCCCGCGTCCAGGGCGTCGACGGCGCGCGCGTCGTCGACGCGGCGCTCCACGAGGTCGACGTCCCGGTCGACTTCGAGCCGGTGTAAGCGTGGAGCCCTCGAGGTCCACGCTCTACCGCACGTTCCTCCTCAGCGCGATCGTCGTGCTGGCGCTGCTGGGCCTGGCGCTGCGGCTGCCCGCCTTCCTGGCGCTCGCGGTCGCGTGGATCGGGCTGCTGGCCGCCTCCTGGGTCCTCGCCCAGCGCTCCTTGTCGGGCATCACGGCCCGCCGCGAGCTCTACCCGAGCGCGTTCGAGGGCGACGAGGTCCCGGTGGAGATCGCCGTCCGCGGCGACCGCGGGGCAAGGATGATCGAGGTGGTCGACGACTTCGGGCCTTCGATCACGGTGGAGCAGCGGATGCTGGAACCGGGCCCCCTGGAGCCCGGGATGGAGCGGCGGCTGAGGTACGTGTCGTACTGCTCCCGCCACTGGGGCACCCACACGGTCGGCCCGATCCAGATCGTTTCGAGCGACCCCGCCGGGTTGTTCCACGCGGGGACGTCGCTGCCGGTGATCGAGGAATTCGCCGTCTTCCCCCAGGTCTACGACGTCGCGGGCCTCTCGGAGCTGGGGGCGCGCTCCACGCTGGTGCCGCACGAGAGCTCGGCAGGCCGGCCCGGACAGAGCCTGCTCGCGATGGGGGTGCGCGAGTACCGCTCGGGCGACGACCTCCGCCGCGTCCACTGGCCCGCGACGGCGCGCCGCGGCGCCCTCATGGTGAAGGAGGTCGAGGTCGACCTCGCGCCCTACTTCACGGTGATCCTCGACCTCGACCGCCGTCACCGCGCCGGGATGGGCCGGAAATCCACGCTCGAGTACGTCCTGCGCACGGCGGCGTCGCTGATCTGGTCGGCGACGCGCGCGGGCGGCTTCGTCCAGGTGGCCGGCATGGGCGCGGCGCCGCTCCACGTCCCGCCCGGCCGGGGCGAGAACCACCTGACCTTCGCGCTCTACGAGCTTATCCGCGCCAATCTCGACGGCACGACGCCGCTCGAGGAGGTGGTGCTCCAGACGCTGCCGATCGTGCCGCCCTCGTCGACCGTCGTGATCGTCTCCGGCACCCTCTTCCTCGACCTGGGCACGACCGGCGGGCTGATCGAGGCGCTCCGCAGCCGGGGCGTGCGCGTGGCGATGCTGCTGGTGAACAACTTCTCGTTTCCGGCCATCGCGGGCTGGCCTCCCCCCCGGGTCGAGATCGTGGAGAAGAGCCGGGAGGTGCTGTTCTTCCTGCGCTCCCGCGGGGTGCCCGTCCGGATCCTCGAGGAGGCCGACGACCTGGCGGCGGCGCTGGGCGGAGGCTGGGCGCCGTGAAGAGACAGCCGACCGACCTGCTGCGCGCGCGCCTGCTCGCGCTCTTCCTCCTCTCGCTCGGTGCCGTCTACGGGTCCATCCTCGCGTGGAAACCCGATCGCGCGGCGTCGCTGCTGTTCCTGCTCTGGCCCCCGCTGCTGCTGGGCGCGGCCACCCTGGCCGGCGCGGCGATCCACGAGCGGCTGGCCGGGCTGGTGGACGCCAACGTCCGGGGCCGGGTGCGAGCGGCCGCGGGGGTCGCCTACGGCGCCGTGCTGCTTCTCCTGGGCCTGGGACTCCTGGTCGGTCACCGCGCCGCGGGGGAGCGGGGCCTCGTGGTCCTCCATGCGCTGCAGGCGATCTTCCTGCTCCTGGCCGGCTTCGGGCGCGGCCATCTCGGGACCCTCGTGAATGCGTTCGCCCTGACGCTGGCCTCGATCATGGCCGGCGGCGCGGGGGCCGCAGTCTCGGCGACGCTGATGGGCGGCCTGCTGCCGGTCTTCCTCGTGGCCGACCACGCGGCGCGGAAGCTGACGGAGCACCCCGTGGAGAGCCTGCCGCCCGCGGGCCCGATCCTCGCCCGCGGCGCGCTGCAGGGGCTGATGGTCTCCGCCGCGCTGGCGGTCTTCTTCGCCGTCGTCCCCCCCGCGCCGTACGCGCGGCTCGCCCGGGCGGCGTCGGTCACGATCCCGCCGGACAAGCTGGCCGGCCTGATCGGGAACCTGCTCTTCCTCGCGGTCGCTTCGGCCATCGCCTTCTACCTGGCGCTGCGCCTGGGGGGCAGCTCGACAACGTCGGACGAAGAGGTGAAGCTGGTCGCCCACGTCCCCGCCCGGCGGCGTTCCCAGGCGCTGGCCAGCCCCTCCCCTGTCGACGCGACGCCCTCGGAGAAGCCCTGGAGCGTCCGCGTCGTGAAGCTGTACTGTCGGACGACGCAGCAGCTGGCCCGCCTGGGCCGCCGCCGCCGCTCCTTCCAGACGCCGCGGGAGTACGCGGCCACGCTGGCGCCGGCCGGGCCGGCGCTCGAGCTCACGGAGCTCTTCAGCCGCGCCCGCTACGGCCGGGAGGAGCTCTCCGAGTCGGATTACGAGCGGGCCTCCCGGGTGTCCCGGGAGATCCTGGACCACTACCGCGGGCGCTCCTGAGGAGCCCCCCGGGGAACCTTTCGGCCCCGGCCGGCGTCCTAGAGGATGGGGGGCGGCGGCGATTGCGAATCCGGTGTACTTTCCACCCCCCTGCTGCGTTACAATTCAGGTAAGGGGCAATGCCTGCCGGGGAGTGAATATAGTAGGGAAGTCCCGTCGTTATCGGTGATGACTATCATGAGAACCCTCCTCCTGTCTCTGGCGCTCGCGTCAGCCGCCCTGGCCGACGAGGTGGTGCTCAAGAACGGGTCCGCCTTCAGCGGGGTCGTCCGGGAAGAGGGAGACCGGGTGGTCGTCGAGATGGACTTCGGCACCATGACCTTCAAGAAGGTCGACGTCCGCTCCATCAGCCGGAACGCCGAGGACGTCCTGAGCCAGTTCCAGCAGAAGGCCCGGACCGCGACCGACGTGAAGAGCATGATCGAGCTGGCCGCTTGGGCGAAGGACAAGGGCCTGAGCGGCCGGGCGACCGAGCTCTACCGCAAGGTCCTGGTGCTCGACGCCGACCAGGCCGAGGCCCGCAAGGCGCTGGGCTACGAGAAGGTCAACGGCCTCTGGCTGACGGGCGACGACCTCATGACCGCGCGCGGCTACGTCAAGGTCGGCGGCCGCTGGATGCTGAGAGAGACCGCGGCCCAGGTCCTGGATCAGGAGGCCACGGCGCGCATCGAGGTCGACCGGCTGGCGCAGCTTCGCCGCGAAGGCGATCAGCGCCATGAGCAGGAGATGACGAAGATTGCCCTGGAGCGGGAGCGCCTGGATATCGAGCGGCGGAAGCTCGAGGAGCGGGAGCGCTGGGCGTGGCGGTACGGAGCGTGGGGTGCGTGCACGCCGGGTCCCTTCGGGGGCGTGGCGGGCTACATCCTGCCCGCCGCGACGGCCACAGGGGTGGTGCCTCCCACCCCGCCGACCGTGGTCCCGCTGGGGCCGCCGTCGCCGGTGGGGCCCTCGCGCCGCTAGGCCAAATTTCCGGGGACGGAGTTACGGACCGACGAATCAGGAGCAGAGACCATGCTGGGTAAGACTGCGGCGTTCTGGATGATCCTGGCCTCGGCGGCGATCGCCCAGGATGACGACGCCAAGAAGAAGGAAGAAGAGGCGAAGGCCAAGATCGCCGACTTCAAGAAGCAGCTCAAGACCTGCAAGACCGAGAAGGACATGGCGAGCGCCATCGAGAGCCTCGGCAGCCTTCAGCACCCGAAGATCCTGACGGAGCTGAAGTCCTACCTCGGCAAGGGCGGCGAAGCCACCATCGCGGCCGCCGAGATGCTCGGCAAGTACAAGAAGGACAAGGATGCCGCCGAGGCGCTGGTCGGCGCCGCCGGCAGCCTGCGGGACAAGGAAAGCAAGGTGAAGTGCATTCGCTACGCCGGCGACACGGAGTACAAGGGCATCATTCCCAAGCTCACCAACATGTTCCGCGACAAGGAAGTCGACGCGGCCAAGGAAGCCGTCGACAGCTGCGCGAAGATCAAGACCAAGGATGCGATCGATCCCCTGCTCGGGCTCTGGAAGGAGCTCGACGGCATCAAGGAAGAGCAGCCCGGCAAGAACAACGGCGGCGGCGGCATCGGCGGCGTGGGCGGCGGCGGCCTGACGGGCGCCGGCGGCGTCGGCCAGAGCATGCAGGATGAGCAGCTCAAGCGGAAGCGGGAGCTGACGCCCGCGGTGGAATCGGCCCTGGGCAAGATCACGGGCGAGAACTTCAAGGATCTCCGCGCCGCCAACGACTGGTGGCGCAAGAACAAGGGATCGTTCAAGGATCCGGAGTAAGCCCTGTACTTTTTCCGCACCCGCGGGTACTTTATAAGGGTTACCCATAATGGGTTGCGACGGACCTTGCGGAGGTAGGACGATGTCGAAAGCCTTGCTGACCCTCGGATTCCTGAGCGCGGGCCTGCTGTCGGCCTGGGCCGGAGACGACAAGGAAGTTGAAGAAGCGATCCACCGCTTCAAGAAGGGAATGAACAACCCGTCCGCCCCCGCGCGCGCGACGGCGGTGACGGAGCTGGCGGCCACGAAGTCGGAGAAGACCGCCGGCATGCTCGGCAACCTGCTCGGCGCGGACGCCGAGCCGGTCCGCAAGTCCGCGGCGCTGGGCCTGGGCGGCTTTACCGACTACAAGAAGATCGTCACCCCGATGCTCCTGGCCGGCCTGACCATGAACGCCAAGGAGCCCAAGGTCATGGAGGCGATCTTCCAGGCGCTGGGCAAGCTCGACGACGAGACCGCCCTTCCCACCATCCACAAGTACTTCGACGACAAGGATTCCACGGTCGCGAGCGCCGCGCTCCTCGCCGCGGCCGAGATCCGCACGGTCGGCTCGATCGAGCTGATCATGGACCTCATGAAGAAGTACGAGAAGGTCAAGGACGGCGCCAAGAGCGGCGGCGGCGGCGGCTACGGCGCGCCCGGCGTCCCCGGCGGCGGCGGCGACGACAAGAAGCTGAAGCTCGCCACGGACGTGCTGCCCGCGACCATCAAGGCCATGCAGGTCATCTCCAAGGAGAAGTGGACCACCTGCAAGGAGTGGGAGATCTGGTGGAAGCGCAACCAGGCCACCTTCAAGATCGAGAAGGACACCAAGTAGTTCCGACCAAGCACGACAGGCCCCCGGGATCCCCGATCCCGGGGGCTTTTTCTTTTCTGGTTCGACTCGTCCCCGCCGTCGGCGGGGAACTCGCTCACCACCGGCCGGGCAGCTCGGAATCGACAACTGGGAGGGGATCCCCTATAGTGGGTGGAAATGGGCATTCGCCGGCGGATCCTGCTCTCCTTCCTGGCCCTCTTCCTGGTGGCCTTTGTCCTCTCGTCCGGCATCTCGGCCGTCCAGATCGCCAATGCCGTGGAGCACCGGCTGCAGGCGCAGACCCAGGACCTAGCCCGCTTCCTGTCCGTCAAGCCCGGCATGCTGAACCCGGCCGTCTTCGATTTCATCAAGCAGGCCTACGGGGCAGAATCGGTGCGGGAGGACGCCCCCGGCACCGATGTCGACGGCGACTACGTCTTCCGGGCCTCGCTCGGGCCCGCCCACGAGCTCATCATGACGTATCGGGCCGAGGTGGTCTTGACCGAGAAGCGCCGCGCGGTGCTGCCCGTGGCGCTGGTCGCCGCGGCGGGACTGGCGCTGGTGCTGGTCATCGGCCTGGCGACCGCGGCGGCCCTGGCCCGCCCGATCGAACGGCTGGCCGCGCAGGCGAAGGCGCTCCCTTCAGGGGAAGTCACCCGCGTGGGCGGCGGCGCCGAGCTCGACCACCTCGTCGAGGCGATGAACCGCATGCTGGCGGAGGTCCGCCGGGCCGAGCGCCTGGGCGTCATGGGTCAGATGGCCGCCGGGGTCGCCCACGAGATCCGCAACCCCCTCTCGTCGATGAAGATGACCGTCCAGATGCTCCGGGAGAGCGGCAAGGACGCGGAGTCCTTCGACCTGATCCTTCGCGAGATCGAGCGGCTGGAGCTGATCGCCGCGGAGCTGACGGGCGCCTCGCAGCCGCTGCGCAAGGAAGCCGTCAAGCTGGACAGCGTCGTGAACGACGTGCTAGAACTCATGCGCCGCCGCCTGGAACACCTGGGGATCCGGGTCGAGAAGGCCTACGCGCCCGTCCCGGACGTGCAGGTGGACGTCGCCCGCTTCAAGCGCTGCGTCATGAACCTGGTCCTCAACGGCGCGCAGGCGATGCCGTCGGGGGGCCCGCTGCGCGTGGGCGTGGCCCCGCGCGACGGGCGCATCCGCTTCTCGGTGACGGACGCGGGGGCCGGCGTTCCGGCCGAGATCGGATCGAAGGTCTTCGAGCCGTTCGTGACGACGAAGCAGGACGGCGTCGGCCTCGGGCTGGCGCTGACCAAGCGCATCGTCGAGGACCACGGCGGCAGCATCGGATACGACTCGGCGCCGGGCGGGACAACGTTCTGGATCGAGCTGCCTCATGGCTAAAGTACTGGTCGTCGACGACGAAGAATCCATCATCTGGATCTTCCGCAAGCTCGTCGAGAGCCTCGGCCACGCGTTCCTCTCCGCCCCGACGGGCGAAAAGGGCATCGAGATCGCCAAGGCGGAGCAGCCCGAGCTCGTGTTCATGGACGTGAAGCTGCCCGGCATGGACGGGCTGACGGCGATCGAGGAAGTCCGCCGCGTCGCGCCCCGCTCCAAGTACGTGGTCATCACGGCCCACGGGACGCTGGACACGGCGGTGAAGGCGATGAAGCTGGGCGCCGTGGAGTACCTCTCGAAGCCGGTGGAGCTCGACCAGGCGCGCGCGCTGATCCAGGCGTCCATCAAGGGCGCGGGGCTGAGCCGCGAGGTCGAGGCCCTGCGGAAGCAGTCGAACGCGACCGGCATCGTCGGCAAGTCGCCGCCGATGCAGGAGGTCTTCAAGAAGGTCGCGGCCGTCGCGGGGAGCGATGCGACGGTCCTGCTGATGGGCGAGAGCGGCACCGGCAAGGAGCTGCTGGCCCGCGCGGTGCACTACAACAGCGGCCGCTCGAGCGGGCCCTTCGAGGCGATCAACTGCGCGTCGATCCCCGAGACGCTCCTCGAGAGCGAGCTCTTCGGCCACGAGAAGGGCGCCTTCACGGGCGCGATCCGCCAGAAGCCGGGCAAGTTCGAGGTGGCGGGCGGCGGGACCGTGTTCCTGGACGAGGTGGGCGAGATCTCGCTTGCCGCGCAGGTGAAGCTCCTGCGCTTCCTCGAGGACCGAAGGTTCGAGCGCGTGGGCGGGACCGAGTCGGTGTCGGTGGACGTCCGGATCGTCTCGGCCACGAACCAGAACCTGGAGGAGCGGGTCCGCGAGGGCCGCTTCCGCGAGGACCTCTACTTCCGCCTCAACGTCGTGCGGATCGACATCCCGCCGCTGCGCGAGCGGCGCGAGGACGTCCCGCTGCTGGTGGCGCACTACCTCGACCTCGCCCGCGGGGCCGGCGTGACGAGCGACGCGCTGGAGCTGCTCAAGAACCACGCGTGGCCCGGCAACGTGCGGGAGCTGCGCAACGCCATCGAGCGTGGCGTGGTGCTGGCGCGCGGCAACCCGATCCGGCCTGAGCATCTCCCCGACACGGTGACCTCGCCGCGCCCGCTGGGCGAGTCGGACCTGGAGGCGCGCATCCGCGAGCTCGTGGAGAAGCTGGTCCATCAGGGCCAGCCCGGCGAGCTCTACCGCCTCGTCGAGGCCCGCTGGGAGAAGGCGCTGCTGCGCCGCGTGCTCGAACAGACGGGCTTCAACCAGGTGAAGGCGTCCGAGCTGCTGGGCATCAACCGGATGACGCTCCGCAAGAAGATGGAGCAGCACGGCCTCTAGAAAATAAAAGGGGCGGGCGCCTCAAACTTCGAGACGCCCGGCCCCAAACGACACAGGCCTGCTAACTTTTTTTT
>Ga0310813_10001668_pt1 | contig 13444 bp, 26 predicted proteins | sample YN3metagenome_FD_203086 | JGI IMG/M metagenome (GOLD analysis project Ga0310813, IMG submission 203086) | Soil microbial communities from experimental microcosm in Duke University, North Carolina, United States - YN3 | ecosystem: Engineered > Artificial ecosystem > Soil microcosm > Unclassified...
GGGCGTCGGCGGAGTCGGCGCGGGCGTCGGCGGAGTCGGCGGAGTCGGCGGAGTCGGCGGCGTGGTCGGCGGCGTGGTCGGCGGAGTCGGCGGCGTGGTCGGCGGCGTGGTCGGCGGAGTCGGCGGAGTCGGCGGCGTGGTCGGCGGCGTGGTCGGCGGCGTGGTCGGCGGCGTGGTCGGCGGCGTGGTCGGCGGAGTCGCAAGCCCAGCGCGATACGCTGCTCGCGTTGCTCCGGGCAATGTAGTCCTCCGGGTATGTAGCATGACATTCACCTTCAACCCCTTCGCCTCCCTGGTCCAGCACGTGGACGCGCGTCGTAAGCTGGAGAAGCAACTGGCCGACGCGATGAGCAGCAAGGTCGAGCACGCGGCCAATCGTGAGTACCACGCCGCGATGGAGCGGATGCTGGACACGCGCATCAGTCGCGTGCGCAATGAACTGGAGAAACTGGCATGAACAACGACCCCATCAAACTGCAGAGCGACGAGTTCGATGCAGTGCGAGACCTGGCCAAGGAATACAAGGTCATCACACAGACGGCGGTGGTCGATGACGACTATCCTGAAGTCCGGTTTCGCTACGAAGTTGCCCTGCAACGTCTGCTGACTGCGTGCAAGGCCAATAGGAGAACGATGTGAGCGCTCCGAAACTCACCCCCTGGTTTCCTGGCGACGCGAAGCCATATCGCCCGGGCGTGTACGAGCGTCGTGGATTTGGCACCTGTCGCTTCAGTCTCTGGGATGGCTCAATGTGGCGGTGGTCATACGACAGCGTCTCGCAAGCTGCCTCTGCCTCGCGCGTCCGCGCTCGTCGTCAAAACTGCGACTGGCGCGGTCTCGCCGAGGAGCCAAAGGTATGAGCACCGTTGAAATCCGCATCGACCCCGCACGCCTGAACGACCAGCCCGTGCTCATTGGCGTGCGCGCCCTGGAGGCACTGCGATCGGCCGGCGTCCCTGTGGTCGGCACCTTGTGGCCCATGGGTGTGACCGAGGGCGAACTAGTCTCGCATATCGATCCGATGTTCGGCGAGATCACGTTAACCTGGCGCAAGCATGGGTAAACCCCAATCGTCATAGTCGTTTAGCAGAACGACAATGTTGTTCACCAACTGAAAGGAACTACGGAATGAGCAAGTACGCAGCCCTAGACACCAGGATCGTCAACGCCATCCGTAGGTCACCCTGTTCCTTCGAAGAACTGATCAGGATGACGTCAGTGATCAGCGAAGCCGATCCGTTCTACAGCAACCGCGTCGATCGTGAGCGTCTGATTGACCGTCGCCTTCAGCACCTGCGCAAGGCCGGACTCATCAGGTTCGAGCACGGCTACTGGCGCCCCGTGCGCCGCGTCTGACCCAACCCGCAACCGAAAGGAAACCCCCATGCGCACCAATTCACTCCGCAATGCAGCAGTCGCTGCGCTCATGTCCGTGGCCGCCGGCATGCCCGCCCTCGGCCAGCAGACGCAGATCGCCGTTCGTCCGGGTTCCGGGCTGATCCTGACGCGCGACCGTGGCTATCGTCACAAGCCGCGTGAACTGGACCCCGTGGCGCGGGCCAAGCACGCGGCTAAGATGAGGCGGCGCTATGCGCGCTGGTTCAATGGCGTCTGCTTCAACCCTTGCATCAGTGCCCGCGAGACCGCGCGCATTCTAGGAGGTATCGAATGAGCAACAACCTGCAGCCTGGCGAGCACTACGCCGGCGCGGTGCTAGATGCGCAGGGTCAGCACCTGCATCACCTGGTGCTCATGGCTGCCTTGCCCGATGGCGAACTGAACTGGGCCGATGCCATGGCCTGGGCCGAGAGTTTCGGCGGCACGCTGCCCACGCGGCAGGAGCAGGCCCTGCTGTTCGCCAACTGCCGGCAGCACCTCGTGGCGGATTGGCACTGGTCGTCCGAGCAGGCCGGCGCGTCCCACGCGTGGTCCCAGGACTTCCACCGCGGCGGCCAGTACTTCACCCTACAGAGCGCAGAGCTGCGCGCCAGAGCCGTCCGCAGGATCGCAGTGTCGGCACAGAAAGGAGATTTGGCGTGACGACGAATTCAGGAGATGCGGCGTGTCCGGTGGTGGCGCCCAAGAGTGAGATGACGGCAGAGCAGGCGCATGCTGGTATCGCCCGTCTTGACGTTGATGCTCTGACCGACATGATCGCATCGGCTCTCGGCGACACCTATCACTGCACCAGGGTGTGGGAAGCTTGGTCTGTTGGCACGATGGGTGAGGATGATTTCGAGCCGGTGAGCGAATCCGACACGCCGCGCGAGATCGCAGAGGAAGTCATGAAGATGGCGGAAGGCATGGCGCCGCCGCGCGACACCGAGGCGCTGATTGCGGAGCACATGCAGCTTGTGGATGCCGCCATGCGAGCGCGGCTGACAGCGCACACCGAGCGCCAGGTTCATATGGCACGCAACGCTGTGGAGGCATGCGCGCGCAAGCTGGCAGAGTCGGTGCCGACACCCATCGACATGATCCTCCACTGCCCGGCGTGCCTGCAGCAGCATATCGATGCGCCTGGTCCTGATTGGGACAACCGCCCGCACAAGTCCCACCTCTGTCATCACTGCGGGTTCATCTGGCGCCCGGCCGACGTGCCAACCAACGGTGTCGCGGAGATCAAGACGCGCGGCAAGAACGACCACGTGATGTTCGACGGGCCGGCAGCGGTGGTGAGAAGCCTGCTATTCGACCGCGAGAACTCGCGGAAGCTGGACTGGGATGGAGACCGGCCATGAGCGGAGTTACCGTCACGCTGGACCCGTACATCCTACAAACGCTGGATAAGCGTGGCATCCCGCTTCGCGGGCTGATCAAGCGCGGTCCACTGGCCAAAGTCCTACAAGACTATCGCTTCGATTTGGCTGACGTATCCGCCAGACTGCAGGTCCTCAAGCGTCGCGGCCTGATCGTCTACGACAAGGACTTTCGCACCTGGAGGAAAGCGTGATGGACAAGAACGGACCGCAACCGGCACCGACGACATGCTCGTTGTGCTCAGGAAACGTGAGTATCGTTCGCAGCCGCATACCCAGACTCTGGCCGTGGATGTATCGCTGCAACTCTTGCCGGGCGCAGGTAGGCATGCAGCCGTTCACATCGACCCCGCTGGGTCCGATGACAAGGCGGGCGTCATGAGCAACTCCCTGATCTCCCGGCTGAAGACGTGCATGTCGATGGCGCGAGGCCCGTTCCTGCAGATCCATCGCTCGTTCGCGGAAGAACTGCTGGCGGCGCTGGAAGCCAAGGACAGCGCGACCGAGGAGCACCAAGGCTTCGCTCGTTGCTCTGAATGCGGCAGCGAGATGCACGTTCTCGAAACCCGCGGGCGCAGGCGGCGCATGCAATGCACTGGCTGCAAACGCAGAGTCACCACGTACAGCACCGATCAAGCGGAGGACGCATGAACGACAAAGTCGATCCCGTGATGAAGCTGGCCCATCACCAGCCGCCGTGCGCTGCGTTGCCAAAGGAGTGGTACGCGAGACGGCTGAACCAAGACGAGATCGTCGTCAGCGGGCCGTGTGGCGTGTTGACGCTGAACGGCAAGGACTTTCGCGCCAGTTTCGCTGCGCGGCTGCTCTACTGCCTGATCGATGCCATGCTGAACGAGCAAAGGAAAGCGTCATGACCTTGAACCGTGTCCTGCCGGGCGCAGATCTTGAGCCTGTAGCGGGTGACGTGCTACCACCAATCGGTGAGTCGGTACTGATTCATCTGGCGAGTCAGGACGAATGGGTCGAACACCAGGTCGTCGGCTACTACGCCTGGCCTGACCTGGGTGGTAACAAGAACCTTCACCGAGTGTTTGTCCGAGTCCGCGACGCAGACGGAATCTTGAACTCCCGACTCCTATGCGAAGTGCGACCTGTCTCGGTAACGCATCATGAGATATCTCAACTGAAGAACACGCTGAACGAGCAAAGGAAAGCGTCATGACCTTGAACCGTGTCCTGCCGGGCGACTGGGCCATCATCAACGGCGGCCCGCGCATGGGCCTGTACGGCCGCATCGTGGAGGTCATGTACCGCGTGCGCCCCGTCATCGTCGATGGCGCACTGGTCTACTCCATCAACAACTGCAACTTCCCCGCCTACCTGTCCGATGGCGTGGTGTGGCGGGTGCAGACCCTGGGCACGCCGTTCACCCTGATCAACCGGCAGGGCAAGGCGGTTGAAGGGCTCGACTGGCCGTGCCGTGACGCCTGGCTACGACCACTGCGGATGACGGACAGCAAGGACCAGATGCTGCTGAAGGCCGGCCCTGCACCCGTGTCCACGCGGCTGCAGCGTCGCGGCTGAAAGCTGAGGTGCAAATGGCTGAGAGAAAGGTCTGCGTGCTGTGTCTCCGCGAAGGGCACCGTTCTCACAACTGCCCTTCGCAGAGGAAACTGCCTCGCCTACTTGATGGCGACGACCAGCGCCCAGGCCGAGTACGCGACCGACATGAGCACAGTCATAGCCACAGCCGTCTTGAGCACGGGGTGCCTGCGCAGGTAGCGCTCAACAACCTCGATCCACCTGAGCCCTGACACACGCGGTTGCGGCAGCGCGGCGTCTGCAGCCCCACCAACCTCGACCAGACCCTTGATCCTTTGTCGCTTCAATTCTTCGTGCATTTTATCCTCGCAGTAGTTGAAGGATGCGACGCACGAAATCAGCCCGGATAGTGCCGCCATTTGTCTCGGCGTCGTCATAAACCAGCGACACGACATCGCCGAGTTTGTTTGGCTCCATCGTGACGTGCATGTCATCGGCAGTGCTGACCACCGCTTTAATCGCTCTAGAGATTAGCGTGTGATCGACGGGCACAGGCGCCGCGATACCCGCCTGTACCTGGTCCATCCAACCTGCCGGCAGGTCCAGCGTCTGCTCAATCTTGCGAGACGTTGCCTCAGTGATTTCCCTATTTGGGTTGGGTCCGGCCATTTGGACCAAGAACGACGCGTTCTTGTAGCCCAACTTGATGCCCAGGGCCTTGGGGCCGCCCCATTGCTCGATGAGCTTGCGCAGATTCTCACGGCGCACCTCGTAAACGTCAGTTAAGTCCTTGTTTGGACGGGATGGCATGTGGCCGTTTGGCTTTTGTGCGATAGCGAAATGAGAGCGTGACATATGCACTCCGATGATGCAACTCGTATTGATTTGTTTAGGTCCTACTTGCAGCGAATTTTGCAGTTGCTAAACTGGCTGCACGGACTACTGGCAATCAACATGCCCAACGTTATGAGCCCTAGGGAAAACTCTGACACGCCGCTGTCGGCGTGGCTGCGCCTGGCCACGGTCCCACAGCGGGAACGCTGCGCGCGTTTAGCTGGCACATCAGTCAGCTACCTGTATGCCCTGGCAGGGGGACACCGACAGCAGATCAGTGCGCGGCTGGCACTGAACATCGAAGACGCCACTAGCCGCATCGCCCGCGACACGCGCGGTCGGCTGCCGGTTGTGACGGCTCGCGAACTCGCCTTCATGCATGACTTGGCGGGCCTATGAGGGTACTGTCCGTGTGCACGAGCGCCGGCCTGTGGGATCGCGCGTTCCTGGAAGCCGGACATGAGGTGATCGCTGGCTGCGAGATCATGGAGCACAAGCGGGCAATGTACGAAGCGTTTTGCGGCGGCCGACATCTGGTGCACGACATAGCGGACCTACCCAGCGCCATACGTGGCGAGCACTTCGACGTTGTCATCGGCGGCATCCCCTGCCAGTCACGCTCGAAACTACAGTCGATCCGAACGCCCAAGTTCGGAGATTTGCTCCATCGTCTTCTAGACGTTCTTTCCGCCTGCTCCTGGGACTACGCGGTCGCAGAGAACGTTGCTCCTCTAGCCATCCCGGGCTTTGTGTGTGTGGCCATGAACGCGATGCACTACGCGCAGCCGCACCAGAGCCGCGAGCGCTTCTTCACCCATAGCGCCAACCTGACCCCGCCAGCCCCGTTGTATCGCGGGGATGTCGATGACCTGATGGCCTACAGCGTTGTTGCCGGGCGCATCTACGGTCCGAAGCGCGGCTCCAAACTGCAAGGCTGGCCCGAGTTCATGGAACTGGCAGGGCGATTTTCGTGCGTCCACATGCAGGAAGCCCTGGCCGATGGCGTACCCCGAGGTCTCGCGGACGCATGGATTCGTCAGATTGTTGATCACGCAACCTTCACCGAAAGCTGCTTCGCATGAGCAACGTCATCCTAATGGGTGATTACCGGGCACCCGTCAAACTACCTGCCGAACTCACTGCGGCGAAGACCTGGTGCGTATGGCGCCTGGTGCAGATGCCGGGCGAGAAGAAGCCGCGCAAGATCCCGTACTACGTCTCGGGCCGACCGCGCGAAGGTGCTCAGGGGTCGCCCGAGGACCTGGCACAACTGGTCTCCTACGAGCGTGCGGTTGCCGCAGTGGTCAAGGGGGGATACTCGGGCGTAGGGCTCACCATGCACGGGTCCAACGGCCTCGTGGGCCTGGATTTCGACGACTGTGTTGTTGACGGCGTGATCCTACCAGAGGTTGCTGCACTGCTCGATGGAACGTACTCCGAGTTCAGTCCCAGCGGCACCGGGGTGCGCGCCTTCTTCACCGGAGCGCTTGCGGATCGCAAGGACCACGACGAAGGCGGCAAGAACGGGTTCGGGGTCGAGTTCTTTTGCCGCAAGGGTTACCTGACGGTCACCGGCAACCTCACGCCTGATTGCGAGATGTGGGGATGGGGTGAGACCGTAGCGCCGCTGACCGATGCGGTGCTGGCCATGTACCGGCAGCGATTTGGCGGCGGGGGACTCGATGGCCGTGACCCCGCTACCGATGGCGCGGATGACGACTGGTTCGGCTCCCTGGCCCCCAAGGTCGGCCTGTCGATCGAGAAGGCTACTGCCCTGGTCAATGCGCTAGATGAGGATTGCGGTTACGACGAGTGGCTGAAAGCCGGGCAATCCCTGCATCACGAGTTCGATGGTTCCGAGACCGGCCTGTCGATCTGGCGCGAGTGGTCCAGGAAATCAGGGGAAAAGTACCCTGGCGATGCCGCTCTCGAAACCAAGTGGGCGTCCTTCGGCCGCTACGGCGGATCACCCATCACCGGCACATGGCTGCTCAAGCATGCCAAGGTGGCCCGGGTGGCTGCGCGCTATGAGGCGGTGGCGGATTGGAAGGACAAGATCGCTGATGCGCAGGACGACTTCGACCTGCGCGAGAAAATCTGCCCGGAGATAGGCAAGGACCAACGCCTGGATCAGATCGACCGGGAGTCCCTTGCCCAGGTGCTGCTCACGCGCTTCAAATCCCTGGATGTGAAACTGCCGATCGGGGTTGTGCGCAAGCTGGTGCTGCCGCCCGAGGTCTCGGTTCCGACCGTGCGACAGCGCCGGCCGCTCACCGAGTTCGGCAATGCTGAGCGAATGCTGGACCGCTTCGGCGACACCCTGATGTACGTGCCCGAGTACGGCTCATGGCACGTGTGGACCGGGGTCTACTGGCGCAAGGGCACTGATGTCGAGATCGAGCACTACGCCAAGGAGACGGTCAAGGGTTTGCTGGACGAAGTGGAGGATCACCGCGAGCCTGCCGAGTTCTACGAGTTCTGCGCGCGATCCCAGGAAGCCCGGATGGTGCGCAACATGGTCTCCTTGGCTGCATCGGATCCGCGCGTGTTCGTCCCGGCTGCCGAACTGGACAACAAGCCCGGTCTGCTGTGCGTGCAGAACGGGGTGGTGGATCTGCGCACTGGCAAGTTGTCGCCGCCTTCCAAGGATCTCTACATCACCCGCGTGGCAGGGTGCGACTACAACCCTTCGGCCAGGGCGCCGCTGTTCCGCAAGGTCGTGCAAGACGTGTTTAGCGACGACATGGACATGGTCTCGTTCCTCCAGCGCCTGATCGGCTATGCAGCGATCGGGGATCCGGTTGAGGACGTGATGGTGATTGCGCACGGCAACGGGTCCAACGGCAAGAGCACGGTGCTGCGCACGGTGCAGGATGCCTTGGGTTCCTATGCCAAGACTGCTGCTGCTGAGACGTTCGTGGGTGACGGTAGGCAGGGCTCTGGCGGTGGGCCCAGGGAGGACTTGCTGCGCCTGAAGGGGTCCCGATTCGTCTACGTCAGCGAGCCGGATGAGCAGGGCGAGTTGAAGGAAGGGTCGGTGAAGAATATGTCCGGGGGAGATTTGGCGGTCGCCCGGGGCATCCATGGCAAAGACTCGGTGGAGTTCGAGCCGACGTGGCTGTCCATCATGCCGACGAACCACAAGCCGATCGTGAAGGGTAGCGACCATGGGATCTGGAGGCGCCTGGTGCTGCTTCCGTTCCTGCGCAACTTTGATGACGAGCCGAACGTCAAGGACGAAAACCTCAAGCAAAAGCTCAAGGCAGAAATGGAGGGGGTGTTGACCTGGATCGTCGAGGGCGCGCAGGCGTACCTCGCCCAGGGGTTGGCCCAGCCCAGCGCCGTCCGGGCCGCCAGGGACCAGTACCGGTCGCAGATGGACCTGCTCAGCGAGTGGATGTCTGAATGCTGCATCACTGGTCCTGATTGCGGCGAATCAATCAAGAACCTCTGGCTATCGTGGGAATCATGGGCCCGTGAGCGGGGCATGTTGCGCTACATCACATCCAGCGTCGCGTTGGGGCGCCGTTTAGACCAGCGGTTCCCCGCGTCGCGGGACAGCAGCGGGACGGTTCGGATTAGACGGGGAATTGCCCTGAAAAGGGGCCTTGAAGATTTCTTTAGCGAGTGATTGTGGGAAATGCCGGGGAAATCGCAGGTAAAAAAGCTGTTAAAAAGTACCGTTGACACAATCACGTTCTGACAGGTCTGACAGGTTGAGGTCATTTTTCAAATCTTTCCACCACGTGACCTGAGAAAAACCTGTAAAACACCCTCAACCTGTCAGACCTGTCAGAAACCTAAACCGGACGTTAAAAAATGCACGATAGGACGAACGGAGTTGTCGAAGACCTGTGTTTTTTGATCGGATACACAGCAACGTGTTCACTGGTGGATTGGTTCGGTGGAGGGAATGTGTTTATTCCAAACCAGATCGATCACAGTCATCCTCTTTGCAAGGTGTTGGGGGTGTCAGCATTCGTAAGGCTTTTCAATTACTACGATGGAAAGAAGGGAAATGACAGAATCCTTTGGGTTCCAACTGGTTACCAACGTGAGATTGATCGTAGGGATAGGATGATTGCTGGTTTGTATTCGTGTGGATTGACTACATCACAGATTGCGTCAATTGCATGCATGTCTAAACGCCACGTTCAGTCTGTAAAGCACAGGATTGACCAGTTGGGACTTATGGACCTTGTTGTAAGGAACAGGGTTGACAGACCTGTTGTACAAAAATCAGATAACAAAAGTGTTGTTGTTTCAGGTTCACGTAAAAAACGTGTTGATTGTTAGGTGTTAACAAACAGGTTTTTACCTGTTTAAAGTTGACAAGACCTGGGCTTGCGTTGCGCAGACATCCTAAAAATTTTGGAACCCGGGGCATTTTCCAAAACAAGGCGCTTCAGAGCCTCTCAGCCGGCGCAGCCCCTGGCCACGCGATGCGGCTTACGCCTGGCCGATGAAGTCTGGAGAAAAACCGCTCAGTCCGGGCGCGACCGACCAGTAGCAGTTAGCACTAACGTCTACTTCGTTTGAGTGCGCGAACACATACAAGCAGGCGATGAAGCGCCTGCCGGCTACGGCAGCACTGCGGAGGGGGTTGGCGCGGCTAGCTCATAGCGGAGCAGTGGGAGGTAGTTGTGCCAGGTCGCGGTAGGCGTTCCAACGACCACGGTGGCATCCTTTGCGGGGTTGCCCGCGAGCCCCGATGCACGGATTGCCGGGCTGCGCTGGGCACTCAGGGCACCATGCCCAGCGTGCAGCCGCACGGGTGTTGCGGAGCGGGTCTCGGCGCTTCGTGATGCTCATGTAGGCGCCTCTCCGGTCCACAGGGCCGCGAGGGTCGGATTGATGGCGCGCAGGGCGGCAATCTGTGCGTTGCGCTGGGCCTGCAGTTCGGTGTAGACCAAGCCCTCGGGCAGAGGGTCGGGCAGCAGGGACTCCAGTTCGCGGATGCGTCGCATCAATGCATGTTCGATTGCGTTGATGTGTTCGTCGGGGACGAGGCGATAGCCCAGCGGGCACGCTGGCGCAGGTATGTACGTTGCCATGGTGGATCCAGTCGAACGAGTGCACCCGGGCCTGCAGGTGTCAGGTCCGGGAACGAAAAGGCCCGCACGTGGCGGGCCTGATTTAGGACTCGGTTTACTTGCGCATGATGGTCACCTGATGTTGTTCACCGGTCGAATTGCACTGGCCGGCAAGCAGTGGCGTCATCACTCGCGTGACTGGCCACCACTGCTGCGCCCGCGTTCCAGGCGCAGGGTGTGGGGGTCATTAGGCATCTTTTGCGGCTTGGCGTTCCAGAGCCTGCCGCACTGCCGATACCGGCACTCTTTGCTCGCGTGCCACCGTCCGAAGAATCTTTTGATCGGCCTGCCAGTCCAGCCATTTGGCTACCCGTTGCAATGCCGTGCGAACATCATCAGTGTCTTCGTTGTTTTCACACCATAGCGCGGCAAGCCGTAGATCATTGGCACTGGGCGTCTTCATGATCGGACTCAGTTCACGATGCGGAAGTCTGCGACCTGAGCACCTGCCGGAACGTATTCGATGCTCAGGAATTTGCCGTTTGGCGATTCGAGGGCTCGGCGAGGCGTTCTGCGATTCACTCGCCAATCGACGCTGTAGATTTCGACCGTCATGCCCATGGTGTGCGTCAGTCCCCGCGCGAGTTTGACCGCAGCATTCACGGGCAGGTGCAGGCAGTCTGCGATGGGGCCGCCGATCGTGCCCCAGGTGACAAGCGCGGTGCCTTTGGTGCTCATGTGGGTTGCTCCAGTGTGTTGCGCCAGGCGCAGGGCGGCATAGTCAGCGGGTGTAATAGGTGATGCCGTCGAAGTTTACCGATGTGTAATCCATCTTCAACTGCTCAGCCGCAGCCTTCCAATCAATACAGTTGTTCGGCCATGACGCATTGACGTTGATTGCGCCAATGTCTTCGGCCAGTTCCTGAGCGTAGTCCTGGAAATGGTCTTCTCGAATCAGAGTGATCGGATACCAGTCGCCGCGCCATTGTTCATCGCCACCTTCACCTCGGCACTCATCAAGCAGGGTCAACAGTTTGCGTAGTTCAGAGGGACCGTCTTCGTCCCATTGGATAGAACCGCGATCTTCAGGTAGGCCTGAATGCTCTGTTTCCAGTTCATCGACACGTTGAATAACGTCGCGAATGTCAATAACGTTATCCGTGTTACGAATTTCGGTGCGAGTCATGTTGGTGCTTTCGTGTTGCTCGGGCCACCACTGGCCCCGGCTACTGCGCCCAGTAGGCGCAGGGTGCGGGGGTCAGAAAGGTTCGTATCGTTTGGCCGCTTTGCGCGCGCCGCTCGCACTCTGCCAAGTACGCACGTCCCCGCTACTGGTGTGCAGGTAGCCATACTGAGTACCGATGACGATATAGCGATATTCGTCGCTACTCACGCGGAACCGCGCCACGGCGGGTTTGTCAGTCTCACGGCAACGTGCGTCGATTCCATTTTCGAACGTGATCATGCCTTTGCTCCTTCGTTCAACGCTTGACGGTCACGATCCGCGCACGCACGTAGATCGCGGCAAAGCGCGCTCCTGCGCCGGCACGGCGGATGCGGTAATAGGCCCGGGCCTGCTTGATGGAGGCGAAGGTGGGGTGATCGATGGTGTGCATGGTGGTGACCTGGGTTGCGTTGCGTTGATGGGGTTAGGCCCGGAAGTCAATAACGGCCTTAAATGCAGCCTCATAAGCGGCGTTAGCCTCGCGCAATTGCGCCACGGTCATCGTGCCATTCTCAACGCAGTCAACGGCGTCGTGCGCGGCGTTGAGTGCATCACGACACTGCTGCGTCAGCGACTGCAGGTTCAGAAAGTCAGGGTGAGTCATGATCGTGGCCCTAGGGTGAGTTGATGATGCCAGGATATTTGCAGGTCGCGTGCCAGGGGGTTTTATGGGGTGGCACGGGGTGAAAACGACGAAACGTGTCACTTGTTAGGTCGATCGTGCGACACGTTTTGTCGGGGGTGACAGAATCAGTCGATCACTCGAACGCGCGTTGCGCCCAGTTCTCGCGCCATGCGGTACGCCTCGAACCTGCCTATAGGCGGATGAATCTCGTTACCGGTGTTTGGATCAACAACATAGTAGCCGGTGGTCCATCGGTATCCAGGCCACCCATTTCGCGGCGCAGGCACTTCAATCTGAGTGCGCCGCAAAGTGACTGTTTTCTGCGTGATCATGCTCATCGCTCCTTGTTGCTGGGCCGCGCAACGCTGCCCGGTGTGGTGATCGGCCGGGGGATGTACGCCTGCGGGCCGGCCAGGATGATTTCGCGAATGCGTTGCCACGTCATCACGTGTGACAGCGCTGCGTGGGGGTCACGTGGTGGGGTGGGCATGGGTCAATATTTCTGCACCAGCGTTTCGAGTGCGGTACGGAAAACGGCATGCATGTATTCTTTTACGTCTCGCACGTTGCGGCCGGATATGTGTAGCACGATCCCGAAGGGTATCGAAGCTCGAACACTTACGACATGTTCCGTCCAGCCGCAGTAGCCGCCCGAATCGTCCATGTGGTGAAACGACGTGTTGAAGCGCAGTCTTTCGGGGGTAGACGACTCGTCTAACGTCGTACCCTGGTCGAAGCCTGAGCCCGATGGCATGTGCTCCTTGACCAAGGAGGCAATGCGCGCCTCATGGCGTTCCATCCACTCAAGATTACCTGCGTTAACGCAGTTTTGGTGCACCATCAGTAACCTGGCAATCACGACGTAGAGGGGCTTCTTTTCGGCACTCATGTTCTAAGTCCTTTCAGGCCAGAGGTGCGAACTGACAGTCGCCGAACTCGCTGGGCACGGGTTGATTCGGAGGGATCAACATCAGTTGATCGACGACGCCGAACCCCTGTGCATCGCGAGTTATGCGAACAATACTGACGTACCCTGTAGTGGGGTGCACCCAAGCTTCGATGCGGTCCTTGCGACGCTCCTGCACGGGTAGGATCGGTGAGGCGGTGTTCATCAGTCCACCCCCAGCATGCGGGCCACAGCACGGCCCAGGGGCAAAGCGACCAGAGTGCAGGCTATGAGGATGAGTGCTTCCATCGTGTTGATCCTGTGGTGTGTTGCTGATGTAGTGATTATCGACCATGTTGTTAGTATGTGGGGATGGGTCTTTACCTATTGATGCGTCATGTGTGGTCTATTCACGCATTTAGCGTAATGCTGCAATAGACTAAGAGTGATGCAGCATCAGAACCTAAACGTATGTATTGGTGATGTGGTCAAGGTGATCATGCAGTGACTGTAGGTCAGTCCACACAATCAACGTGTCGGGGACCCTGATGAAAACCATTACGTGCGGGGACAAAGAGG
>Ga0310813_10001676_pt1 | contig 13407 bp, 11 predicted proteins | sample YN3metagenome_FD_203086 | JGI IMG/M metagenome (GOLD analysis project Ga0310813, IMG submission 203086) | Soil microbial communities from experimental microcosm in Duke University, North Carolina, United States - YN3 | ecosystem: Engineered > Artificial ecosystem > Soil microcosm > Unclassified...
AGGAGGAGAAGAAGAAGTTCGGAAGCGCGAAGCCCCCGAAGGCGCTGCGCGAGAAGCTCGCGAAGCTCGAAGGGGACATGAAGCTCGCGATCTACTACGAGGAAGCGGCCGAGCTGTCGGCGCTCCTCACCCAGTGGGCCAAGTCGCTCGGGCAGGGCAAGCGGTTCGTCATCTGCTCCGGCGGCGGGCCGGGGATCATGGAGGCGGCCAACCGCGGCGCCACCGAGCGGGCGGGCGGCCCGACCGTCGGCCTGGCCATCAGCCTGCCGACGGAGGAACGGCCCAACCCGTTCATCACCCCCGACCTGTTGTTCGAGTTCCACTACTTCTTCATGCGCAAGCTGTGGTTCGCGTATCTCGCCTGCGCGCTCGTCATCTTCCCCGGCGGCTTCGGCACGATGGACGAGCTCTTCGAAATCCTCACCCTCGTCCAGACGCGCAAGATCGGCCGGCCGCTGCCGATCATCCTCTACGGGAAGAAGTTCTGGGGCGACTTCCTCGACTTCAACGCGCTGATGCGCTGGGGGACGATCAGCCCCCGCGACCTCAACCTCTTCAAGGTGTGCGACAGCCCGAAGGAGGCGTTCGAACACCTGAAGAAGGAGCTGCTGCGCCACTATCCGAAGCAGCAGCAGTGGAACACCGTCAACATGTAGGATCGGGACAGGGATGGCGGACGAGGCGTCGAAGGAACCGGCCGGGACCGTGCGCTGCAAGTGCGCGACCGCCGTCCCCATCCCGGTCGCGTCGGTCGGCCGCGAGGTCAAGTGCCCCTCCTGCTCCGCCCCCTTCAAGGCCGTCTGGGCCGTCGATCCGAAGACCCGCGCGAGGATCCTGATGCGCGTCGCCGCGACCAGCGCCGGGATCCGCATCCCGGCGGGATCGCTCCAGCTGGTCTGCTCGTGCGGGCAGGTGCTCGTCGCCAAGAAGGACCAGGCGGGGAAGCGGGTGAAGTGCCCGGTCTGCGGCGCCGCGATGGTCATCGAGAAATACAAGGACCCCGACACGCTCGAGACGAAGGTCCGCCGCCAGGAGGCGCCGGCGTCGGGTGCCCCGGCCGTGACCGCCTACATCGCCGCCAAGCCGCTCGGCCGCACGACGCGCCGCCGGAAGGCGCCGTCGGGCGCGCAGGACATCCTCTGCCAGTGCGGGGAGTATCTCCGCGTCTTCGCGGAGCAGATCGACAAGAAGGTCATGTGCCCCGAATGCGGGACCCTGATGGTGATGGAGAAGAGCAAGGATTCGCTGACCACCATCCGTCCGCGCATCGTCGGCAAGACCGAGCCGCCGCCGAAGGCCGACCCCGACGCCTGGAGCCTCAGCGACTTCAGCTAGTCGCTCACGGCGACGACGTGGTGGCGGGTCCGGAAGAAGAGGGAGTCGGACGCCACCGCGGGCGACGACAGCACCAGCTCGCCCATCCGGTTCGAGGCCAGCAGCTCGAAGCGCGGCCCCGCCTGGATCACCAGCACCTCGCCTTCCTCGCTGGTCAGGTAGATCCGCCCGCCGACGCCGACCGGGGACGCCGTGAACCCCGTCTTGCCCGATCCGAGCCGCTGCGCATATTTCAGCTCGCCCGTGGTTGCGGCATACACTTTCAGCACGCCGCCGTCGGAGCAGCTGTAAAGGAAGTCGTCGACGACGAGAGGAGTCTGCATGTACGCGCCGTTTCGCGGCTCGCTCCACGCGATGCCGGCGTTGGAGGTCCGGCCGTCGGTCAGGGAGATGTCGCCGCTCGCGTCGGGGCGGACTGCATAGAGCGGCGCCTGGCCGCCGTGGGCGTTCGTGATGAAGATCAGCCCGTGGGCGAACACCGGCGCCGGCACGGGAATGTCCCCGCCCGACTTCAGACGCCAGAGCTCCTTGCCGGTCGACAGGTCGTAGGAGGCGATGAACGGATAGCCGTTGCAGACGACCTGGGTCCGCCCGCCGGCCTTGATCACCGTGGGGGTCGCCCAGGACTGCCCGGAGACGCCGTCGCGGTCCACGCGCCAGAGCTCCTTGCCGTCCTCGATCGCCAGCGCGACGAGGAACGAGCCTTTTTTCTGGTCGGCCTGGAGCAGGAGCGTCGAACCCGAGATCACGGGCGAGCTGGCGTGGCCCCACTGGAGATCGGTCCGCTGCGGGCCGCTGTCGAGGACGCCGAACTCCTTCTTCCAGAGCAGCGCGCCCTGGAAGTCGTAGGCGTAAAGTCCTTCCGATCCGAAGAACGCGATCACGCGGGTGCCGTCGGTGGCGAGCGTCGTGTTGGCGTGCGTCGCTTTCGGATGGCGCCGCGCCCGCGGCGTGCCGCGCCGCGCCGTCTGCTCCCACAGGATCTTGCCCGTCGCCCGGTCGAGGGCGAGGACCGCCCACCGCTGCTCGGTATCGTCGTCGGCCGACGCGCCCGATCCGTAGAGTCCCACCTTGAGGGGCGATTCGGCGCCGTCGACGCGGACGGCCGTGGCGACGAACAGCCGGTCGCCCCAGACGATCGGGCTCGAATGGCTCAGTCCCGGGATCGGCGTCTTCCACCGGAGGTTCTTCGCCGGCCCGACGGCCGCGTCGCCGTTCCAGGTCAGCGGCAGCGTTGCGGTCGCGGTGCCCGAGGCGTCGGTGCCCCGGAACGACGGCCAGTTCGCGGTCGAGCCCTCCTGCGCGAGGACGGCGGAAAGGAGCAGGATCAGCATCCCTGCGATTATCCTATGGATGGCCCGGTCTTCCAAGGGATCCTGAACCCTCTCGTCGTCTCGCACGTTCAAGGAAGCAAGATGAGAGGCGCGGCTTGGGGGGCGATGGTCCTGTTGCTGGGCTGCTCCAGCTCCTCGCCTTACGATCTGTCGAAGGTCGAAGGTCTTTCCAAAGTGCAGTTGAACGCGGAGGCCCGGGCGCTCCTCGAGAACAATGGCTTCGTGGTGCTGGCGGCATCCCAGGGGGACATCAGCGCCTACTACTCGGGATACTCGTTCCTGCCCAAGTTCATCACGGTCGACGTGGGCATCGAACTCTTCCTGGTCGAGCTGGAGAGCTCGTGGGTCCGGCTTGAAGCCGTGCAGGCCCGGCGGCTCCAGGAGATCCACGCGAAACTCTGGGACGCCGCGCTCGCTCGCGAACGGCAGTTGCCGGAGTCGTGCCGCGTCGCCTTCCGTCGGCTTCTCGGACTGATCGCGGTCGGCCGACTCCTGCTCGATCCGGCAGGGACCCTTCCGGAATCGCCGTCGATCCGCGCCATCGTGGAGACGGAGGTCGCCCGCGCGAAGCAGGCGGAAGGAGAGACCCGTTCCGAACTCTGGAACCGCTCGATCCGATGGACGGCGTTCAAGCCGGCCGGCCCGTATGCGGCGACCGAGGAGTTGCAGCGACTCTATCGATACCTGCGGTGGTGGGGCTTCGCAGGACTGCAGGGCGACGATCGCGAAGAACTTCTCTGCGCGGGGATCCTGGCATGGCTCGTCGAGACCACCCCGGGATTGGCGAAGCTCATGAAGGACGTGGAATCGACGTACGATTCGCTTCTCGGCCCTCCCGAGGGGGTGACGCTCTTCGATCTGATGGAGGCGAAAGATCCGGCGGTCGAGTGGCCCCGGGATCTCGGGTCGCCGCGCGGGGACGAGTGGCTTCGTCGGCGATTTTCATCGCGTCCCGCGATGCTGCTCGACAGCGAGGGCGACCGCGTGAGCGTCCCCGGGAAGAGACCCCTCGCGCTGCGACTCCATCCGCCTCGGAGGACCCCCGAGGCCGTCGCCTTCTCGCAGGTCCGAACCCCGAACAACCGGCTGTCGCGGGGGCTGGATGTGCTCGCGGTCCGCGGGAGCCGTCGAGCGCGGGCGCTGACGTTGGAGCACGAGCCGGAGCTGAAGCAGGCCGTCGACCACGCCCGTCGGGAGCAGCCGGGGCCGTTCCAGAAGCGTCTCTGGGATCTCTGCGATACCCTGGCCGAACTTCCCGCCGACCCGGCGTTTCCGAGGTTCATGCGTACGGATGCCTACCGCGATCGGGGCCTGTCGTCGGCTCTCGCGACGTGGGCGGGAAGCCGCGAGATCCATGCGGTCCATGTCCAGGATGTCTTCGAGCGGAAGGGGATTCTGAAGTTCGTCCCTCCGCTCATCGATCCTCACCTGGAAGCGTGGCAGCGCCTCGTCGATCTGTGCCGGACGGCGCGCGACCTCTTCAAGTCTCTGGGGCTCGAGGGATTCGCGGAGTCGACGGCCTTTGCGGAGAAGTTCAAGACGCTCGCCGAGCGGCAGCGCCGGGGGGAGATCCTCGAGGAAATGGACGACCACGTTTACGACTTCAAGTTGGGCGACTACCTGAGCAACGCCCTCCGGGGGGAATCCCGCAAGGACTGGCCATTCCCCGTCATCGACCGGCGTGTGTGCGTCTCGTTCGCCACCGTCACGGACGGCTCCGGCGTGCGGGCCGAGACGACGCGCTGGGCCGGAAAGGCCTGCTGTCCAATCCTGGTCGTCACCGAGCACGATGGGGAACTGCAACTCTACCTGGGGGGCGTCCTGGACTACCGGGAGTTCGACCTTCCCGCGGGGCAGATGCTCACGCGCGCCGAGTTCCGGGCGCTCATGGACTCCCGTCAAGCGCCGCCCGCGCCCTCTTGGACCTCGTCCTATCGCGCCCGCTGAGCCCCCGGTTCTCCCGTCCCCGCCGGGCCAATCGTGCTACACTTGGGTGAACCATGAGGGGAAGACAGCTCCTGTCTCTCATTGCCGCTTGCGCGATCGCCTCCGGATGTTCCCGCAAGGAGGAGGGAAGCGCGGCCGGCCCCTCCGCGCCCACGACCCGACCGCCTTCCACGAAAGCCGAAGCCCCGCCGGGAAAGGTCCGGTTCGTCGACGGTGCCGGACAACCCGTCCGCGAAGCGCGTATCGCGCTGCTGACTCGAGAATCCTTTGACGACAAAGGCCGATTGCGCGAGGAATCGGTCGCGGCGTCCCCTGATCGCCTCCGCGTGGTGGTCGACGAGCCCGACGTCGCGTCGGTCGCCGTGGGAACCCTGACCCTGCCGCTCGAGGGGCGCATGACCCGTCCCTTTCTCCTCGCGGGCGACAAGGAAGACGCCGCCGCGGGATCGGGCTCGGTCGTCCTGGCGTCGGCGGGCGGGAAGCTCGAGGCGAACGTTCGCGGCGCGCCCGCCGCGGTCATTCCCGTCGGACCCGCCGCGATCCACCCGATCCCCATCCGGTTCGTCGCCGTCGGGCCCGGACTGCCGCCGACGGACGAACTGGAAAAGGCGCTGGCGCTCCGGCTCGGCCAGGCGAACGTCGTGTGGGAGCCTCTCGGCCGGCGCTTTACGCGGGGCTCGGTCGTCCGGCTGGACCAGTTCCCCGGCCTGTTCTCCATCCGCGGACGCGCGGCGGGCGCCGACGCCCAGGGGCGCCCTTCGAAATGCGGACTCCGGATCGACGGGGCCGAAGTCTCGGTCCCCGGGGTGTGGCGCAACGACGGGGCGCCGATGACGCCGAAGGCGACGGCCGCCGCGCTGCAGGCCAAGGCCGGACGCGCCTTCTCGTTCAGCATCCTCGACGGACTCCTGGCGGGCGACCGGGAAGGCGTCGTGGTCCGCGTCCGGCGGGCCGACGGATCGCCGGCGGCCCTGGAACGGCTCGCGGAAGGCAACGACGTCGCGCAGGCCGTGACGCCGCTGCCGGCGCAACTCGCCGACGGGATCGAAGTCTCGCCGACGCCGACGGTCCTCACGCTCGAGGAGATCGCGCTCCTCGGCTCGGGGAAGGGCGCGGCGTCCGAAGGGGTCGATGTCTTCATCGTGACCGCGCTCCATTCCCTCCAGGCGTGGCCCAGCTTCAAGATCCATCCTCAGGGACTTCCGCCCTGGTCGACCGCCGGCTCGGCCATCGTCGCCTGGCCGCTCCTGGACGGCCGCGGCAAGTATCCCTACGGGCTTGCCCGGATCCTGGGGGGGCTGGTCCTCCCCGGCGCTCCCGCGGCGGCGGATACCCTGTTTGCCGAACCGATGTCCGAGGGGCCGGGGGTCCTCGCCCACAAGCGGGTCACCGCCGCCACGGCCGCAAAAATTGCGGAACGGGCAAAGGGGCTAAAATGACGATAGAGAATAGAGGATCGGATAGGCCGATTCTCGACGCTCATCGGAGAACGGTTTGAAGCTCGACATCCTCCTGGTCCTGGGATACCTGCTCATCGTCGGCGTCGTCTTCATGGGCGTCGCGCAGGGCTCGGCCCAGGAGATCTGGTCGCCGGAGGCGCTCGTCGTCTCGTTCGGCGGGGCCATGATCGCCACGCTCGCGGGCCTCTCGATGCAGGAGATCCGCGAGTCGCTCCAGGCGCTCCGCGTCGCCTTCACCGTCTCGGTCTTCGACTACGAGCGGCTGATCGCCGACTTCGTCACGTACGCCGGCATCAGCCGGAAGGACGGCCTGCTGGGCCTCGAGAAGGTCGTCAGCCAGATCCCCGACGGGTTCCTGAGCCGCGCGGTTCAGATGGCGATCGACGGCGTCGAGCCCGACCTCGTGGAGGAGCGGCTCGCCGTCGAGATGGCGAGCATGGACGAGCGCCACGCGCGGACGCGGGCGACGTACGACACGATGGCCACCTACTCGCCGGCGTTCGGCATGATCGGGACGATCCTGGGCCTCGTCTTCGTGCTCAAGTCGCTGGACGATCCCAGCCAGATCGGTCCGAAGATGGGCGTGGCGCTGCTCTCCACGTTCTACGGCGTCTTCGCCTGCTACGCGATCTTCACGCCGATCGCGAAGAAGCTCGACCGCAAGCACCGTCACGAAGTCCTCTACCGCCAGATGATCGTGAAGGGCATCATCTGGCTCCAGACCGGCGACTCGCCCCGGTCGATCGAGGCGAAGCTCCGGTCGTTCCTCCGCGAGAAGAGAGGATAGGCGCAGAGCCGTGGCCAAGCCCCGGAAACTCGTCCTGGGCGTTCCGCCGACCCGCGAGAAGGACGACAGCGAGGTCCGGTGGCTCATGTCCTACTCCGACTTCATGATGCAGCTGGTCTGCCTCTTCATCCTGCTCTACTCGGTCTCGTCGCTCGACCGGGGCCGGATGAGCCGGGTCGCGGCGGCGTACCGCGCGTCGCTCGGCATGGGCGAACTGGCGGCCCAGGAGACGAAGACCTTCGGAGACAAGTTGGCGATCGGCGACCGCTCGATCCTGGGCGGAGAGCTAAGCGGCGGCGACCTGCCCCGGGACCTGCGCTACCGCATCGAGCCGGTGACCGGCGGCTTCCGCGCGGCGTTCGACGCCGCGGTCTTCGATCCCGGGACCGCGACGCTGACGGCCGCGGGCGGCGACGCGCTCGACGCGTCGGCCCGCGTTCTCCGCGCCTACGCGGGCCGGATCGTGGTGACGGCGTCGGGCGAGGATGCGCCGGACGGCGACCCGATCCGACTGGCGCTCGCGCGGGCCCGCTCGGTGGTCGACCGCCTGACCCGCGCCGGCCTGGATCCGCGCTTCATGACGACCGCCGGAACGCCGGGACCGGGGATGTCCCGGGTGACGATCGACGTTCGGACGGACTGAGATGCCGACTCTCGACCGCGGCAACGAGCTGATCGCGAAGCGGCGCCGGCTGGCGCAGCTCCGGTTCGCGCCGCCGCCGCCGGAGAAGGACGAAACCGAAGTCCGCTGGCTGATGTCCTACTCCGATTTCATGATGCAGCTCGTCTGCCTCTTCATCCTGCTCTACTCCGTGTCGTCGATCGAGACGTCGAAGGCGGCGCCGATCGCGCAGGCGTGGCGCGACGAGGTCGGCATCTCCGAGGTGCGGGTTCCGGCCGCCCCCAAGGCCCCCCACGCGCCGCTCACGTCCGAGGATCTCTCGCCCGTGCTCCACGAAATCCGGATCCTGGCCGGCCGGCAGCCGGGCGGCGGCTCCCTCCACGTGTTCCGGAACGCGGACGGCTTCCGACTCCAGTTCGCGTACGAAATGTTCGACCGCCGCTCGCCGCAGCTCGGCGCGGCGGGGACCCAGATCGCGGATCTCGCGGCGCAGCTCCTCCAGCGGCTCCAGGCGCGCGTGGCGTCGATCGAGCTCGTGGGTCACGCGTCGGCCGACGAGGAGGGCGCCCTCGATCTCTCGTTGAGACGGGCGCACGAGACGCTCCGCCGGATGACGCGACCCGAGTCTCCCTACCGGCTCGATCCCCGCGGGCTGCTCGCCGCGGGCCGCGGCGCGCACGAGCCGGCCGCCGACGGCGCCGACTCCTCCGGCCGCGCGCTGAACCGGCGCGTCGAGTTCGTCGTTCGACTCGCCCCGAAGCCGTAGCCCGGCGTAAGATTCCGTATGCGAACGGCGGCCGGACTGGCGATGGTCCTTCTGTCCGGATGCGGCGCGTCCCCGTCCTCGGACTGGCCGCGATGGAGGGGCCCCGACGGCGCCGCGGTCGCCGACGGAGCGCCGCTGCCCGTGACGTGGCCGACCGCCCGCAACATCGCCTGGTGCGTCGCGATTCCCGGCGAAGGCAGCTCTTCCCCCATCGTGAGCGGCGATGCCGTCTTCGTCACGTCGGCCATCGAAGGCGGGACCCGGCGACTCCTCCATTGTCTCGATCGGAAGAGCGGCGCGATCCGCTGGACGCTGGAAACGAAGGATCCGGATCCCGAACGCACCTCCGCGCTGACCGGACACGCCGCCGCGACGCCGGTCACGGACGGAAAAGTCGTCGTCGCCGTCTTCGGAAACGCCGGCGCCGTGGGGACCGATTTCTCCGGACAGCGCCTCTGGACCCGTTCCCTCGGGGATTTCGACTCCGAGTTCGGCCTCGCGAGTTCTCCGGTCCTTCATCAGGGCCGGGTCTACGTGGTCTGCGATCATGACGGGGAAGGCCCGAAGTCGTTCGATTCGTTCGTGGCCGCACTCGACGTCCGTTCGGGAGAGTTCGTTTGGAAGACGCCCCGGAAGGGAATCTTCCGCTCCTGGAGCACCCCGATCATCGTGGGCGGGGAACTCATCGTCAGCGGACAGGATGAGGTCCGCGCCTACGATCTGGAGTCGGGACGTCCGCACTGGAGCGTGGGAGGAATGTCCGGCTGGGTGGCTCCGTCGCCGGTGACGGGGAAGGGCCTCATCCTCGCGGCGTCGGGGAAGGATGGTCCGACGGTGGCGATCCGGCCGGGAGGCGCGGTGGCGTGGCGGGCGGAGCGGGGCGGTCCCTACGTCTGCTCTCCGGTGCTGTACGGCGATCTGCTCTACGTGTGCGACGAATCGGGACTGCTGATCTGCCGCGACGTCGCCTCGGGTCGGGAGGTCTACCGCGCGCGGCTTCGAGGCGCCTTCAAGTCCTCCCCCGTGGCGGGCGACGGCAAAGTCTACTTCACGAACGAGTCGGGGCGGACGTCGGTGGTGAAGGCGGGCACGGAGTTCGTCCTTCTCGCGGAAAACCGGACGGACGAGGAGTGCCTCGCCTCCCCGGCGATTTCCGGATCCGCGATCCTTCTTCGCACGCGCACCCGCCTCTGGTGCATCGAGCACCAGAAATAATCCGGATTGGGAATATCCGGGCGGTGCCAGAATCGTTCCTTTAGTAGAATTCGTGGACGTTCCATCACCCCTAGGGGAGGAGAATAAGATGAGACTGAAGCTGGGGATTCTGTCCGCGGCGTTCGCGGTGCTCGCGGCGCCGGCCTTCGCCCAGGAGCTGACGAAGGACCTGAAGAAGGGCGCGCCCGACCTCAAGTCGGCCGGACCGCTGGCGTTCGGCCCGGAAGGGATCCTGTTCGTCGGCGACCCGATCGGCGGCGCCGTCTTCGCGCTGTCGACGGAGGACACGAAGGGCAACCCCGAGGACGTGAAGCTCAATGTCCCGGCGCTCGACGAGAAGATCGCCTCGGCGCTCGGCATCGCGCCGAACGACCTGCTGATCAATGATCTGTCGGTCAACCCCGCGACCGGCAAGGCGTACCTGTCGGTCTCCCGCGGCCGCGGTCCCGCCGCGGTGCCCGTGATCGTCGTCGTGGACGGCGCCGGCAAGATCTCCGAGCTGTCGCTCAAGGAGATCGCGTTCGGCAAGGCGGTCCTTCCGAATCCGACGGGCGAGGGCAAGTCCCGCGCCGAGGCCATCACCGACCTGGCATACGCGGACGGCCGCGTGATCGTCGCGGGGCTCTCCAACGAAGAGTTCGCGTCGAACCTCCGGTCGATCCCGTTCCCGTTCAAGGCAGCCGACCCCGGCACGGGCGTGGAGATCTTCCACGGCGCCCACGGCCGCTTCGAGACGAAGTCGCCGGTCCGGACGTTCGCCCTCTACACGGTCGCGAAGCAGCAGAACGTGCTGGCGGCGTACACGTGCACGCCGCTGGTCCGATTCCCGCTCGACGAGCTCAAGCCCGGCGCCAAGGTGCGCGGCACGACGGTCGCGGAGCTGGGCAACCGGAACCGCCCGCTCGACATCATCGTCTACCAGAGCGGCGGCAAGGACTACGCCCTGATGGCCAACAGCAGCCGCGGCGTGATGAAGATCGCGCTCGAGAACATCGAGGCGCAGAAGGGCATCACCGAGAAGATCAACGACAAGGCCGGCCAGACGTACGAGACGATCGGCTCCCTCAAGGGCGTCCTCGAGCTCGACCGCCTGAACAAGGGCAACGCCGTGATCCTCGTGAAGGACGGCGGCGGCCCCACGAACCTCCAGACGATTCCCCTGCCGTAAATGAATTTCCTCGCGCGGACCGCCGCCATCGCGTGCATCGCGGTGGCGGCGGTCCCCCTGGCCTGCTCCGGCGCCTCCGCCCCTCAAATCATCGTGCGGGAAGATCGTATCCGCGTCTCCGGGGCGGTGGACGGGACCCTGACCGTGACGGTCGCGGGCTCGGACGTCCCCCTCTTCGGGGAAGCGACGGCGGACGGAAGCGGCCTCGTCTTCGTGCCGCGGTTTCCGCTGAAGCCCGGCGTCGCCTACCGGGTTTCCTTCCAGGCTCCCGGAGCGGGACGCGTGGAGAAGTCCTTCACGCTTCCGTTGCCGCCTCCCTCGCCGCCCACGACGATCCTCGGCGTCTTTCCGAGCCGCGACACGCTGCCGGAGAACCTGCTGAAGTTCTATCTCCACTTCTCGGCGCCGATGTCGCGCCGGGAGGCCTATCAGCGCGTGCGCCTGCTGGACGGCGCGGGCAAGCCCGTCGAGCTGCCGTTTCTCGAGATCGGCGAGGAGCTGTGGAATCGGGAGGCGACGCGGCTGACGCTGCTCTTCGATCCGGGCCGGATCAAGCGGGGACTCAAGCCGCGCGAGGACTCCGGCCCTGCGCTCGAGGAAGGGAAGTCGTACACGCTGGTGGTCGACGCGGGATGGCCCGATGCGGAAGGCCGCCCCTTGAAGCAGGGCCATCGCAAGTCCTTCAAGGTCGTCGCGCCCGATGAGAAGCAGCCCGATCCCAAGGCGTGGACGGTCACCGCGCCGAACGCCGGCTCGAAGGATCCGCTGACCGTCGACTTCAACGAGCCTCTCGATGAGGCGATGCTCCATCGATCGCTCACGGTGACCGATGCCGCGGGGACGGTCGTGTCAGGGCGGATCGAGATCGACCGGCAGGAGACGCGGTGGCGCTTCCATCCCGCGGTCGCCTGGGGGGCGGGGAGTTACGCGCTGGCCGTCGACGTCGTTCTCGAAGATCTGGCGGGGAACAGCGTCGAGCGGCCGTTCGAGGTGGACGTCGTCCGTCCCGTCGAGCGCGCCGCGACTAGCCGCATCGTCCGGGTTCCGTTCACCGTGAGGTGAGAAGGGCCAGCAGCGCCCAGCCGGTCGTCGAGATCCGCTGCGCGTAACTTTCGGCGCCGGGCGGACGGGTCGTCTCGGGCCAGCTGCCGTCGCGCTCCTGCGCCCGGATCAGGAACTCCCGCCCGCGACGGATCATTTCCGCGACGCCCGGCTGCGTGCGGTGGCGGGCCAGGGCCAGGAGCGCCAGGGCCGTGTCGAAGATTTCCGGAGGGGACGTGACGGAGGGGCCCCAGCCGCCGTCGCGCGTCTGGCCGCGCCGGAGCACCTCCAGGCACTCCCCGGGCTCCTCCCGATCCCCGTACAGCAGCGCGGCGGCATCGAGGACGAGGACGGGTTTCCGACCGTTCAGCCATCGCCTCGAGCGGTCGAGGGCGTCGGCGAATTCCCCGCGGTCCGCGGCGACCAGGACGCTTCGCGCGACGACGGTCGCCAGGACGCGGCCGTACGTCACCGGCGATCCGGGGAGGCCGTCCGCGTCGACGGCCCACGAGCCGTCCTTCTCCTGGAGGTCGCGAAGCTGCGCCGCGGCCGCGACGAGCGCGTCGCGGGGGCCGCCGGTCGCCGAGAGCGCGTGGGCGAACTGCAGCGTGGCCAGCTTCCGGTCGCTGTACTCCACCGGCGGTCCGTTGTCCTTCCAGCCGTCGGGACGCCGCAGCCAGCGGTCGGTCGAGTCGAGCGCGAGGTCGTCGAACGCGATCCTGTCGCGGCGGGCCGCGGCGAGGGCCCGGGCGGCGTCGCCGTTGTTGTGGCACGAGAAGCACTTGTTCTTCGCCGGCCACTGCGGGACTTCGCGGGCGAGGTAGCGGACCGCGCGGGCCTCCGCGGTCGTGGAGGAAGGCCCCGGCGGCGACGCGCAGGAAAGCGCGGCCAGCGCGACGGCGATCCCGAGCGGGCGGACGGCGGTCATCCGTCCGCCATTCTACTCAGATCTTCGCCGAGATGTTGACGAACGTGTGGACGTGCGGGAGGACGCGGAAGTTCCAGACGAAGCCGGGCGCTTCCAGCCTCCAGAACGACCAGGGCTGCGACGCCTTGGCGTCGGGCTCCGCGTAGAACGCCAGGTTCATCTTCTCGTTGCCCTGCGTCTTGACGATCTGCATCACCTCGTCGGCGTCCGTCTTCCGGTAGGGCGACAGGAGGTCGCGCATGACCTTCTCGACGAGGCCCTGCGCCTCCTTCGAGAGCTCGGAGACCGCGATGCCGGGCCGCTTCTCGGCGGCCGGGCGGAACTGGACCGAGGGCAGCCCTTCGATCGGCTTGTCCGCGCAGACCGCCAGCTTCCGCTGCTCGGCCGTGAGCGCCTCGAACACCGCGAGCGCGCTCTTGGTCTGGTACTGGAAGAGGTTCCGCTCGACGTACCCGTTGGGGCTGTGGCCGTAGTAGAGCGGGCCGCCGAACGCGACGCCGTCCTCCGTGTTGCCGTCGCAGCGGATGGTGAGGTGATGGCCGGTGAAGACCCACGTGTACTTGCCGGTCACGTCGCCGAACAGGTTGGCGCCGCAGTTCTCGAACGCCTTCGACGCGTCCCACGTGCCGGCGCGGCTGATCTGGTTCCAGCCCTCCTCGCCCGACGCGATCGAGCGGAGGATCTTGCCCACGAGCTCCTGCTGGGGCTTGGTGTACGCCTCGCCGATCTTCTTGCCGAGCGCGGCGTTGTAGAGCTTCATCCGCTCGGGCGCGGTGATCGGCAGGATCACGGCCTTCTTCTGGT
>Ga0310813_10001679_pt1 | contig 13392 bp, 8 predicted proteins | sample YN3metagenome_FD_203086 | JGI IMG/M metagenome (GOLD analysis project Ga0310813, IMG submission 203086) | Soil microbial communities from experimental microcosm in Duke University, North Carolina, United States - YN3 | ecosystem: Engineered > Artificial ecosystem > Soil microcosm > Unclassified ...
GCCTGCGCACCGCAAACGGCTACTCGGGGAACACGTTCAACGAGTATTGGGCCGGCGGAGTGGAGTGGTACGTCGGCAACGGCGGCCGCGATCGCGCGGGTCTCAAGGCGGAAGATCCCAATCTCTATGAGTTGGTGAGCCGCCTCATTCCCGAGTCGAAGATCGTGCCGGTCACGGCGAATGTCGCCCACCAGACGCGCGAGCAGATGGAGCAGACCGTCCGCGACCGGAACCCCGACTGGTGGAAGCGCGAGCAGCAGCGCCAAGCCGCGGCGCTTCGCGACAGCACGCGTCGCGGGGCGGCGCCACAAGGCGGAGGCGCGCCGCCGCAGCAACCATCATGCGTACCGCAGCGAACGACGCCCGACGGCGTCGACTGGACCTCTTCCCGGATTCGATAGCGATGACGATGTCTGTGCGAAGCGCGCGTGTTCTGCTCGTGGTCGGCGGCCTGACCTCGGCCGTTCCCGCGAGCGCTCCCGGGCAAGGGACGCTCGACGACTACCGTCGCTCGGCCGCGGTGACGCAGCGATTGGCCGGTCTGACCGTGGACGTCGCACAGATGCCGACGTGGATCGGTCCGACGCGCTTCTGGTATCGAAAGTCGGTGAAGGGTGGAAACGAGTTCGTCGTGGTGGACGCGAGCACGGGCGCGAAGAAGGCCGCCTTCGACCACGCCAGGGTGGCCGCGGCGCTATCGACGGCGACCGGCGAGAGCTACACGGCGGCGACCCTGCCATTTACAGAGTTCTCATACGTCGATCGCGATGATTCGGCGATCGAGCTCGACGCGACCGGCTCGCGATGGCAGTGCGGTCTCGCGCAGTATCAGTGCGCGCGCACCGGGCCGGCCCGCGCGACGGGCGTCCCGGGCGGGCGAGGCGGCGCTGGGCCTGGTGGCGTGACCGGCGAGCCGCCGACGCCCTCGACGGCCTGTCTCCCCCCGCAAGCGAACGACGGCGCGGCCGGTCGGGGCGGGCGTGGCGGCGCCGGTCGCGGCGGTGGCGGCCGTGGAGCCGCGCCCGGCGGTGGCCCGACGGCCACGACGACCGGTTGCGTGTCGCCCGATGGACAGAGCGTTGCGTTCGTTCAGAACTACAACGTCGCGGTGCGGGCGGTGCGAGCGAGCGGCAGATCGGAGGCGGGCATCGGCGGGAGCGGTGGGACGCCCGCGTTTACGATGCTCACGTACGACGGCTCCGAAGGCGACGCGTACCAGCAGATGTCGATCCGCTGGGCGCCCGATTCCAAGAAGCTCGTGGCCTACCGGCGCCGGCCGGGTTATACGCGCCTCGTGCACTACGTGCTTTCGTCGCCGGCCGACCAGCTCCAGCCGAAGGATACGTCGATTTTCTATCGCAAGCCGGGCGACCTACTCGACTTCGTCCAGCCGGTGGTCGTGGACGTCGCGGCCCGCAAAGGCACGATCGTCGAGAATGCGGTCTTTCCGAACGCATACCAGATCTCTCAAGCCGTATGGCGCAAGGACAGCCGCGCTTTCACGTTCGAGTACAACCAGCGCGGGCATCAGGTCTATCGCATCATCGAGGTCGACGCGGGCACCGGCGCCGCGCGCGCCGTCGTTTCTGATGAACCAAAGACGTTCTTCTCGTATCGCCCGCTCAACGGCAGCCCGACGGATCACGGCAGCAACTGGCGGTACGACGTCGACGACGGCAAGGAAGTGCTCTGGATGTCGGAGCGCGACGGCTGGGCGCATCTCTATCTCTACGACGGCGCCACCGGCAAGGTGAAGAACCAGATCACCAAGGGCGAATGGGTGGTGCGTGGGGTGGATAGCGTGGACGTCGCGAAACGGCAGATCTATTTCCGCGCCAGCGGCATGATCCCGAATCAGGACCCGTACTTCATTCACTACTACCGGATCAACTTCGACGGCACCGGCCTCGTGAAGTACACCGAGGCGAACGGCATGCACACTATCGCGTGGTCCCCCGACCACCAGTACTTCGCGGACCTCTACTCGCGCGTCGATCTGCCACCGGTGCTGGAGCTGCATCGGGTGAGCGACAATCGCGTGACGCCGTTGGAGAAGGGCGACGCCTCGGCGCAGATGGCAACGGGCTGGCGGCCGCCCGAGGTATTCGTCTCCAAGGCGCGTGACGGGAAGACGGACATCTGGGGCATCATCGTGCGTCCGCTCAACTTCGATCCGAAGAAAAAGTACCCGGTCGTCGAGCAGATCTACGCCGGACCACAGGGCAGCTTCGTCCCGAAGACGTGGGGCGGCGGCATGGCGCTTCAGTCGATGGCCGAACTCGGGTTCGTGATGGTGCAGATCGACGGCATGGGGACGAACAATCGCTCGAAGGCGTTCCATGACGTTGCATGGCGCGACCTCGGCGACGCGGGTTTTCCGGACCGCATCCTGTGGCACAAGGCCGTCGGCGCAAAATATCCATGGTACGACGTGTCGCGCGTCGGCCTATATGGAACGTCGGCCGGCGGACAGAACGCGATGGGCGGTCTCGTCTTCCATCCCGAGTTCTATAAAGTCGCCTACGCCAACTCCGGCTGTCATGACAACCGGATGGACAAGATCTGGTGGAACGAGCAGTGGATGGGATGGCCGCTCGGTCCGCACTATGAGGCGTCGTCGAACACGGTCCATGCGAAGAACCTGCAAGGCCACTTGATGCTCGTCATCGGCGAGTTCGACACGAACGTCGATCCTTCGTCGGGCTATCAGGTCGTCAACGCGCTCATTCAAGCAAACAAGTACTTCGATCTGCTCGTGGTGCCGAACGGTGGACATGGCGCCGGCGGCCAATACGCGGCGAAAAAGCGCAACGACTTCTTTGTGCAATGGCTGCTCGGCGTTCAACCGCCGAATTGGAATCAAGGCACGACCGACGCCGCTGCCGGTACCGGGTTGGGCTTTCTCGACGATGAGCAGATGAATGGCGCGAACGCCGCGGGGCCGAACTTCTTCGACGGTCCGAACGACCCGCCATATGTGTGGTGGTAGTAGCCAGGTTGGCAGTTCACTCCTGTCCGAGAGAGAGGAATGCGATGAGATCCTGGACGAGTAGTGCGTTTTCCCTAGCGCTTATTTGCAGCGCGACCGTGGCATCGGCTCAGGCTGGCGGAGGCACTGGAACGATCGTCGGCCAAGTGGTCGCGGTGGAATCCAAAGCACCGCTCCAAAGCGCGCGGGTGAGCGTTCAGGGGACCACCCTGGCCGCGCCGACGAACGTCGAGGGGCGATACGTCATCCGCAACGTCCCCGCGGGCAGCCATACGCTGCGCGTGCAGATGCTCGGATTCGCGCCGAGGGAGCTGCAAGTTGCCGTCACGGCGAACGGCACGGCGACGCTCAACTTCGAGCTGAAGGACATTCCGTATTCGATCACGCCCGTCGTCACGACGGCGCTCGGGATCGCGCGCGAGGAAAAGAGCCTCGGCTACGCCACCACGTCGATCAGCTCGACGACGCTCGAGAAGATTCCCGAGCCGATGATGATGCAGGCGTTGGCCGGGCAGTCCGCCGGCCTGACGATGACGAGCGGCAGCGGCCGCCCGGGCGCCGGGGCGCTGATCAACATTCGCGGCGCGAGCTCGTTCAGCACGAGCGGTCAACCGCTGTTCGTCATCGACGGCATTCCCGTTTCGACGAGCAACGACAGCCGCAGTGATGCGCTCGGAACAGGTACGTCGGGCAGCCGGCAGATGGATTTCGACATGGAGAACGTGGACGAGCTCACGGTGCTCAAGGGCGCGGCGGCGACGGCGCTCTACGGCTCGCGCGCGGCGAACGGCGCGATCATCATCAAGACGAAATCGGGAAAGGCAGGTCAGCCGCTCCGGTTCAACTTCAGCACGGAGCTGCGCTACGACACGCCGATTCTCGGCGGGTACATCACTGATTGGGCGGCGGGTGACCGCGGCTACTACTGCAACGGCAAGAACGTGAATCAGGGCGGCTGGTGCGAACCGGGGTCGAACAGCGCGACCAACCCGCAGACTCAGCGGACGTGGGGCCCGCACAAGGACAGCATTCCCCAGGTCGTGTTCGACTCGGTAGGGACGGTGCGCTTCCGCGACGCGCGGGCCGACTTCTATAAGATGGCCGCGCCGACATCGGACAATTCGCTTCGCGGCGCAGGGTCGATGGGCGACCTCGGCACCTACACGCTTGGCGGATCGTATCTCAACCAGCATGGCGTCAACCCGGCCGAGAAGTTGAACCGGTTCAACCTGAACGGGAACGTGGCCATCCATCTGACCAAGTGGATCACGGCAGAGGCGAGCGTTCAGAGAATTCGTAGCAACAATCCATACCAGGACGATTCCTTCTCGGGCATCGATCACACGCTGATCAACTTGCCGCCGACGTGGAACATTACGAATGGCTTCATGCCTGATGGGACGCCGGTCTTCCTCTCCGGCGGCACGCAACCGCAGCCGTCGCTGCAGTGGCAGATTGCCAACGAATTCAACAAGGAGCTGACGAACCGCTGGATCGCTTCGCAGCAGTTGAAGTTCAACATCGGGGCCGGGCTGCACCTGAACAACAATGCGGGCCTCGACACCTACGTCTCGGAGTACGGCCGATTCATCAACCAGCGGCCGTGGCTGGCGTCGCAAGGGATCAACTCCGGCTCGACCAACCAGCGCAAGTCGACGCGCACGACGATCAATGACGATCTCACGCTCTCGCTGGATTCGCGCGCGCTCGGCGAGAGCCAGTTCCGAGTGAGCGGCCTCATTGGCGGCAATCTCTACTCGCAGGACTTCGCGCAACTCACGGGCACCGGGACGACGATGGTCATTCCGGACTATTTCAACCTGGGCAACTTCCAGACGCAGACCGTTACCGGGACGCTGACGACGCAGAAACGGCTGCTCGGCGCCTACAGCCAGATGGAGTTCAACTATGCCGAATGGGCGTTCCTCACGCTCACCGGCCGCAACGACTGGAGCTCGACGCTGCCGACGAACGCGAACTCGTACTTCTATCCGTCGGCGCAGCTCTCACTGATCTTCACGGACGCCCTGTCGTGGCGCCCGCGATGGCTGGACTACGGCAAGATCCGCGTATCGAAGGCGAAGGTCGGCAACGATGCGCCGCAGTACGCCCTGACGACGCGCTACAACAACGCGAGCGCACCAGGCGCCAACAACGATCAACAGCAGTTCGGCGGGCCGTCGATCGCCTTCCCGTTCCGCGGCATCACCTCGTACATCAGCAGCACGAACCTCGGCAACCCGACGCTCCGGCCCGAGACGACGGTGGAGGACGAAGTCGGTCTCGAGCTGCGAATGTTCGGCGGCCGAGTCAACAGCGAGATGTCGCTGTATCGGAAGTCGAGCTACGACCAGATCTTCTCGGTGCCGTCGTCGGCGGCGACTGGTTTCCTGAACATCTCGCGCAACGCGGGCAACCTGCGCAACAGCGGCGTCGAATTGTCGATCGGCGGCCGCCCGATCGATACACGTCTCTTCTCATGGGACGGTCGCGTCAACTGGGCGAAGAACCGCAGCAAGGTGCTCAGCCTCGCGCCGGGCGTGACGTCGATCTATTTGTCCGGCTATTCGTGGCCGCAGATCCGAATCATGGAAGGACAGCCGTACGGCGTAATCTGGGGCTACGGATGGAAGAAGAACTGTGTGGCCGCCGATCCCTGCTATCAGGGCGTTCCGGAAGGCACCCTCCTGATCGGCGACGACGGCTACCCGATCAAGTCGGACGATCAGCGCAACCTCGGCACCGTGCAGCCCGATTGGACGGGAAGCGCGACGTCGGAGTTCCGCCTGGGTCGCTTCTCCCTCTCCGGCATGGTCGATATTCGCCATGGCGGAAAGCTGATCAACTTCGAGACGCAGTACGAAGTGAACAGTGGCCGATCGCTGTTTACGGCTGATCGGTACACGTGGACCACGTGGGACGGCGTCAACATCAATACCGGGAAGCCGAACACCGTGCGGCTGTTCAAGGATCAAGACTACTACCCGCTCATCTACGGTACGGACCGCGCCGAGCAGCAGATCGAGGGCGCGGGCTTCGCGAAGCTGCGTGAGATGACGCTCGCGTATCGTCTGACCGATCAGTTCGCGCGGCGCCTGAGCCTTCAGAATGCGACCCTGTTCGTGACCGGCCGAAATCTGCGTGGCTGGTATGCGTCGCCGTCGGGTGATCCCGAGCAAGATCTCTCGCAGGGCACCAACGCCGGCCAGCAGTATTTCCGGCAATTCTCGGCGCCGCAAACGCGATCGATTCTCTTTGGCGTTCGCTCCATCTTCTAACCTCCGGCCATCAGTGAAGGGGTATCTCATGAGATTCATCAAAAGGCCGGCGCGATTCGCTCCCTTGCTTTTGGCGCTGGGGGCCGCGGCCTGCTCCGACTTCCTCGACGTCAACAAGAACCCAAACGCACCCGAGAACGCGACGGTCGATATCAGGCTCGCCGGGCTCGAGACCGCGTTCCTACATTCGGCGTACTCCGGGTCGACCGCGCTGTGGGGCTCGGAGTGGACGCAGCAGTTCGCGTTCAACGCCGCGCGTCGCTCTTATTCGCAGGTGCAGAACTACGAGCTGTTCGATACGGACGCGGCGTCGTCGTGGAACCTTTTTTACGCGACGGTTGGCAACGCCGCATTCGGTATGGCGCGCGACGCGTCGGCGGACGCCGACGCGTACTACCGCGGCATCGGAAAGCTCTTTCTCGCCTGGGACTTCCAGCTCATCACCGATTTCTGGGGCCCGGCGCCGTATACGGACGCGTTCAAGCCGGAGATTCGCGAACCGAAGTACGATACGCAGCAGTTCATCTACACCGGTATCCTCGCCAACCTCGACACGGCCGTGACGCTATTTGGCGCGACCGGAGCGCGACGACCGACGTCGAACGATCTCCTCTTCGCGGGCGACATCACGCGGTGGAACAAGCTCGCCCACTATCTCCAGGCGCGGGCCAACCTCCGTCTCGCCTACGCGAGCGGCGAAGACAAAACGGCGCGAGCCAACAAGGCTCTCGCCGCGCTGGCCGGGGCATTTGCTAGCAACGCGGACGACGCCGACTTCACGTATCCCGGCACGGCCAACGCGAGGAATCCGAACTACACGTTCGTCGAGCTGCGCACGGTGTTCGTCGCCTCGCAGTATATGATCGATATGCTCCAGGCGAGGAGCGACCCGCGTCTCCCGATTCTATTCCAACCGATCCTTTACGATTCGATCAAAGGAACGGGTACGAGCCGGAAGACGTATCCGGCCAAACCGAACACGTTCGTCGGCCATCTGGCGGGCTCCGATGTCTACCCGGCTGATTCGACGGTGTCGATCATCGGAAAATTCTTCTCGGACTCGAACGCGACACTGAACATCGCGAGCTATTCCGACCAGAAGTTCACCGAGGCGGAAGCGCGGCTCATCGTGAGCGGCCCCGCCGCGGCGGATCCAGTCTACCGTGACGCCATTCGCGCCAACATGCAGAAGCTTGGTGTGGCGACGACGGCCATGAACGCGTACATCAACGCGCGGCCTTCGCTCGCCTCCGTCGCCAACCCGCTCCAGGAGATCATCACCGAGAAGTACGTGGCGAACTTCCTGAAGACGGAACCATGGAATGATTGGCGCCGGACCGGCTTCCCCGTCGTTCCGATCGTACCGCAAGCCGTGATCAGCACGATCCCGCAGCGGATTCGAGCGCCGAACTCGGAGCTGAGCACGAACGGAGTGCAACTGGCGGCGACGGGAATACCGACGGGAGAGGATGGCATGAAGGTCAAGCTCTGGTGGGCCGGCGGAGACAACAAATGATCCGAACACGAGAGGGCTTTCACATGGATCGGGCGGTCGCGCTGCTGCTCAGCGCCGTCGTGGTGGTGGCGTGCAGCAACAATCCCACGGCGACGCGCGACGATGCCGCCGATTTTCCGCTGGTCGCGCACTGGACGGCCACGGCGGCGCCGATCGCACCGGCGACCATCACGGGACAACTGACGTACGATCAACATCTCGGCTTTCACTCGGACGTGACCTTTGCCGTCAGCGGGCCGCCGAATGGCGTTTTTCAATGGCGGATCTTCAAGCGCGATTGCACGGTGAACGTGGCGGCGGTCAACAACACGGCGCCGACCGGCTTGGTGCTGTTCGCGACGACGCAGTCGTACCCCGATATCACGCTCGACGCGTCCGGTAAAGCCACGGTGAAAGTGGCGATCGCGGGCTGGCTGGATTCGCTCACAGCCTACAGTGTTCGTATCAGGCCAACGGCGACAACGTCGTTCACCGGGGTCAATCCAGCATCGTGCGGCAACCTGAAGTACGCGCCCGCCAATTAGCGGTCTTCGCGTTGGCCATCGCCACGATGGCCAACGCGGGCTGCTACAGTTACGTCCCCGTGTCGTTTCAAGCGGTCGGGTCGAAGGAGGATGTCCGAGTCCGCGTGACCGAGGGCGCGGCGGCACGGTTGGCGACGGACCTTGGCACGTTCTCGACGGAGGTCGACGGACAGTTGGCGCCGGAGGGAGCCGATTCGATCTCCCTCGGCGTCCCGATCGATCGCTCGTATCGCGGCACGACGATCGGAACAACGACGCAAACGATCTTCTTGTCGCGATCCGAGGTCGTCGAAGTGCGAAGGCGCGAATTTTCGCGGTCACGCACCGTGCTGGTGAGCGCTGGCATCGTGGCCGGGTTCGGCGCGCTCGCCGCCGGCATTGTTCAGTTGGTCGACCAGAATGGTCCGTCGGACCAAGGGACGACGCCACCGCCGCCACCGGCATTGCGCCGGCCCCCGGCTCCCCACATCTCGCTGCGGATACCGATCCCATGACAATGCGGACGTCGACACTGGTCGCGTTGGTTCTGTGCTCCGTTATCGGTGCGTGCGCGCCAGCCCCCGGCGCGACGCAGGCGGGAAGTGCACCCGGCGCACGCAATAACGTCCTGACCCAGGCCCAGCTCTCGGCCACGAATTCAATGAATTTGTACGACGCCATCTCCAAGCTTCATCCCGACTGGCTATCCAGCCGAGGGCCAACGTCGGTCACCGACGCGACGGCCACATCGGTCAGCATATTCATGGGCGGCACGATGCTCGGTAAGGCCGAGGCGCTCCGCGATGTCCCAGTGATCGACGTCGCCGAGGTGCGGTACTGGGACGCTGGTCAGGCCGCGGCGCGGTTCGGCATGGGGCATCCACGCGGCGTGATCGAGATTACCCGAAAATAGACCACATGCGCTCTCAACTCATTGTCGTCGCCGGCGCCGCTGCGGTTCTCGCGGCGCCGTTGCCACGCGTACACCGGGCTGACGTGTCGCTTGCGTCGCTCGACCTGACGAAGATGCGCGTACAGCAGGGGGGCGGCCGTGGCGGCCAACAAACCGTCGCTCAAGCCAACAAGTCGATCGACGGCAACCCGATTCGCATCGGCGGAAAGACGTTCGAGCAAGGCGTAGGAACCCGCGCGACGAGCGTGCTGTTCGTGAACCTCGGCGGCGGCGCGTCGCGGTTTTCAGCGATGGTCGGTGCGGATGACAACCCGCTCCCGCCGCCCGCCAATCCCAGCGCGCAACCTGCGCCGCCGCCGCCGCCCACGCCGATCGTTTTCCGGGTCGTCGGCGACGGGCGCGTGTTGCATGTCAGCAAAGCCGTCGCCCGCGGTGACGCGGCTGAGTCGTTGGACGTCGACGTTCGCGGAATCAAGACGATCGTCCTTCAAGTGAAACCGGTCGAGGGCAGCCGCGCCGTCGCCGCGAACTGGGCCGACGCAAAGTTCTCGGTGAGCGGTTCGGCTCCTGTCGCGATCGATATTCCCGTCGAGCCGCGTGAGATTCTCACGCCGAAGCCGGGATCCGCGCCCCGCATCAACGGACCGTCGCTCACCGGCGTCACGCCGGGGCACGATGTGCTGTACAAGATCCCGGCGACCGGCGTGCGACCAATCACGTACGGCGCGACGAATCTGCCGAGCGGTCTGACACTGGATCCGGCCAGCGGAATCATTAGAGGAACGATCGCCGCGCGCGGCCGGTACCCCGTGACATTCACGGCGCGTAACGCCGCGGGATCAGCGTCGAAAGCCTTCACGTTCGTGGCGGAGGGCCAGCTCGCGCTCACTCCGGCGATGGGTTGGAACAGCTGGAACGCCTACGGCCGCGCCGTGAGCGATTCACTGGCCCGCGCGGCGGCAGACGCGATGGTGTCGAAGGGGCTGATCGATCACGGGTGGACGTACGTGAATCTCGACGACGGATGGGAGCGCAGCGCGCGCCAGACCGATTCACTGTTCGAAGGGCCGGTGCGCGCGCCGGACGGCACGATGCTCACCAACAGGAAGTTTCCCGACATGAAAGCCCTCGGTGACTACGTCCACGCCAAGGGGCTCAAGTTCGGCATCTACTCCGGCCCCGGGCCGACGACGTGCCAGCGCCTCGAGGCGAGCTGGCGGCACGAGCTTCAAGATTTCAGAACGTACGCGTCGTGGGGCGTCGACTACCTGAAGTACGACTGGTGTGGTTACACCAGCGTGTTGGCGCCGGGTGAAACCAATCAGCAATTGCCGGTGCTGAAGCGCCCGTATCAGGTGGCACGAACGGCGCTCAACCAGGTACCGCGCGATATCATCTACTCGCTCTGTCAGTACGGTTGGGGCAATGTGTGGGAATGGGGCGCGGAGAAGGGAATCGAAGGCAATTCGTGGCGGACCACGGGTGACATCACCGACACCTGGGAGAGCATGAACGGAATCGGCTTCCAGCAGGTCGGCCACTCGAAGTTTGCGTCGCCGGGCCACTGGAACGATCCGGACATGCTCGTCATCGGCAAGGTCGGCTGGGGTCCGCGGCTTCGCGACTCGCGCCTTACGCCGAACGAGCAGTACGTGCACATCACGCTCTGGACGCTGCTCGCCTCGCCGCTGCTGCTGGGCAACGACCTGACGCAGATGGATGACTTCGAGCTCAATCTGGTGACGAACGACGAGGTGCTCGACGTGCATCAGGATCCGCTGGGCAAGGCGGCCGATCGCGTCTCGAAGAAGGACGAGCTCGAGGTTTGGTCGCGTCCGCTCGCCGACGGCTCACTCGCCGTCGGCCTGTTCAATCGCGACGAGATGGACATGAAAGTCAGCGTCAGTTGGGGCGAGCTTGGCGTTCACGGGAGGCACAAGGTGCGCGACCTGTGGCGACAGAAGGAGCTTGGCGCCTTTGACAACGATTTCTCGAGCGTCGTGCCGCGACACGGCGCCTTGTTCGTGAAAATCACGCCCATCGCGACGAACAACCCGGACAAATAGTGCGACGCGCCGGGGCGTGGCGGCGCCCGCGGCGATGCGGGCACGGTGGTCACATACGCGGGAAACTTCATCATCACTCGCCTCCACGCCCCGATTCGGAAGACGCCAGCTCCACCCGCGATGCCGACAGCGCGAGCGGCAACGTGAAGTTGAAGGTGCTCCCGTGCCCCGGAGAACTGTCGACCCAGACGCGCCCGCCATGTGCTTCGACTATGCCGCGGGCGATCGTGAGACCGAGACCGACGCCGCGACGGTCGCCCGGTCGACCCTGCCAGAATCGCTGAAACAACTGTCCGATTTGCTCGTGCGATAGTCCGGGGCCGGTGTCTGTCACGTGGAAGAGCGCCTCACCGTTCGAGCGCGACACCGCGAGCGTAACGCGCCCGCCCGCCGGCGTGAACTTGAACGCGTTGCCGAGCAGGTTGCCCAACACCTGGGACGCGCGGTCTTCATCGGCGCGCAGCGTCAGCTCTTCCGGGATTGGATCGACTTCGAAACGAACCCCTTTTTCCGTCGCGACCTGGCGGAACGTTTCCTCGGCCTGTCGTAAAAGACGGCTGGCCTGCACGTCTTTGACCTGCAACGAGAGGCTGCCGGCCTGAAGTCGCACCGTGTCCAGCAAATCGCCGATCAGACGGTCCATCTGGCGCACCGCGCGCTTGGCCGCGTCGCGCAGCTGGGGACGCTCGTTCGGCTCGAGCTCCGGGTCGGCCAGCAGCTCAGCGGTGCTGCCTAGTAAGTGAATCGGATTTCTCAGATCGTGTGCGACGACGCCGAGCACTTCCTCGCGCGCCCGGGCGGTGACTTCCGCCTCGTGCCGCTGCTCGCGTTCCGCGTCGAAGCTGCGCGCGCGATGCAGCGCGTCGGCTGTCGCCTGCGCGAGCAGCAAGGTGAACGCCTGGTCTGCCGCGCCGACCGCGCTGATCGCGCCGAAGCTCATCCCGAGCGCGCCCACGACTTCGTCGCGATGAACCAGGGGAATCGCGACGAGCGTCGCCGGCGCCGCGTCGAGATCGAGCGAATCGGCGATCTCCGGGAAGCGAGCCTTGTAATCCTCCGCCGATTGGAACCAGACCACCTCGCGCGTTCGCGCGGCGAGGCACACCGGGTACGGAGCGGTGAGCGGCATGCGCGGTGGACGGCCCTTGAACAACGCGGCGAAGCCGCGGCGACCGTACTCCTCGAGGTAGTTCCCGTCGCCGGACAATCCGCAGACCAAGCCGCGCGTTGCTTGTAGGACGGGAAGCCCGCGGTCCAGAAGCACGCCGGCGACTTCCGTTGCTGTCTGCGCGGCCGAGAGCGCGCCTGTGACGACCTGCAGTTTCGTCGCGCGCTCGGCGACCTGTTCGGCCGAGTCGCGCGCGGCGGTGAGCTGCTGATTGGCAATCTGCAGATCGTCGTCGAGCAGGCGGATCTCCTCCATCTGTCGCTCGAGCTCGACGTTGAGCTGCTCGAGGCGATCAGCGTTGTCCTCGGCGGCCATTCGCGCGCGTCGGAGCGCCGCGGTCGACTCGCCGAGGAGGAGCGCGATGAAGAGGAATACCGCGAGGTGCATGAGCTGCGTCGGATGCGAGAGGTCGATCGACCCGAGCGGCGGGACGAAGAAATAGTCGAGGGCGAGCACGGAGAGCGCGCCCGACAGGAGACCCGCGCTCCGCCCGCCGTAACGCGTGCTGAGCGCGACAGCCGCGACGAACAGGAGCGACGGCTCGGAACCCAAGATCGGCTGAATGACGAGCGTTCCGCCGAGCGCCGCGATCGTCAGCGCCACGGCGACCGTAAGCCGCTTCGCGTTCTGTGAAGAGCCGTTCGTCATACGCGCGCCCGCACCCGGCTCCGTTCCGCCGCCGCCCCCGCGCGCTCGCGTCTCGCGCCGCATGATACATATGCTACGCGGCGAGACCGCTTCGCGTTATTCGGCGCGGCTAGGGCCGGTCGGGACTCTGCGCGGCCGGAACGTCGAGTACGGGATCACGGCTAAAGAACGACGTCGGTACAAGGCGAAAGCCGCCGCGATGCGCCGGCATGTACGGCCAATCTTCGGGCCGCGGAATGTGCGTGATGCCGAGCGTATACCAGAGGACGACGTCGGTGTCGGTGAGCCGCCGATCGGCCGCCGTCCAGCTG
>Ga0310813_10001682_pt1 | contig 13361 bp, 10 predicted proteins | sample YN3metagenome_FD_203086 | JGI IMG/M metagenome (GOLD analysis project Ga0310813, IMG submission 203086) | Soil microbial communities from experimental microcosm in Duke University, North Carolina, United States - YN3 | ecosystem: Engineered > Artificial ecosystem > Soil microcosm > Unclassified...
GACCAGGGAGTGCTGCTAAAATCTAGAGGAAAGTATCAACACGGAGTTCCGTCCCACTTGCGAGGATTGTGTTTGTTGCGTCCCGCGCTCTTGATCCCTTTCTTGGCATTGTGGCCGAGGCAGAAGAGCGTATTGCGAAAAGCTTTTTCACCGCACTCTATGCACAATCCTGAACGCATGTTGCGGATCTGGTATTTTCGCTGACGCGAAATCTCGAGATGCGTCAGGTCATCGACAATTCTGGATGCACGAGAACGTCCTGGAGCCATAGTGTACTTCATCCCCTTCACCATTGTTAACCCCCGAGTGAACTACACTGTAGGATACGCCAAATAACGAAATTTGTTGCGAAATGTCAAGGAATATTTTTGGAATAGATTTTCGCATACTGCGCCGCGCTGGCTTCCCACGTGAACCTTGCCTGCTTTGCGGAGGCGGCGACCCTCTCCCATTCGTCGCGATGCCCGACGCAGGTCGTTACTGCCTCCCCGACAGCCTGAATGAACCCATTTGCCTGCTCCGAGGGTGTTTCACCCGAGAACGTGAACCCGTTTACGCGATGCCGGACGGTATCCTTTAACCCCCCTACGGCATGGACGATGCAGGGCTGGCCTTCCCGCATTGCGATCATCTGGCTGATGCCGCAGGGCTCGAAGGAGCTCGGCATGAGAAACATCGTCCCTGAGGCGTAGAGAGACCGGGCGATCTTGTCGGAATACCCTTTCAAAAACAATAATCTCGGATACCGGTCCGTCCGCTCTGCCAGAGCTTTCTCGTACGCTGCATCTCCGCTTCCGAGAATAATGCAGGCTCCGTTGTGCGTATTCAGAATCTCCAGAATCCCGTCGATGACGTGCCCCTGATCAGACTTCTCGAAGAGCAATCTCATTTTCTGATCTACGATGCGGCCAACGGATGTCATGATAAATGACGGAGCAAGCCCCTTCATTTCCTCAATACGCTTCAGAGATATTTTGTGAACAGGATCATCCTGCCGTTTGGATTGCCACGCAGATACTTCCTCCGCGAACAAATTGAGGAGTTCATTAAATGACATCAGGTCTGCAGGCGGTTGGGGTGGGTAATCACATCCGTTAAGAATGCCGAAGAGACGATTGCTCTTCTTCGCTTCCTGCAGAGATTGTTCCAGTCCTTCTCCGCCGTAGTACCCGCGCGGCGGATTACTTGGCTGCAGGATCTCCTCAGCATAGGTCGGAGAAACAGTGTTGACTGCATCGGAATACCTGATGCCCGCGAGCATGGGAGAGTAACACGGCTCCTTGTAGCGCGGATCGCTCCATTTGGCAATCCACTCTGGCTTTTTGAAAAGTTCGGGAAACCATGCCTCCACCGAAGATCCATGCCCCATCATAGGGCGGGTACCCTGGATTGCGATATTATGAATCGTAAAGACGGTACGAAATCGGGCAAGCTCTGAAAATCGGGGATGAAGATCGCGCAGCAGCAGGTACGTTGCGGCATGCCAGTCGTGGAGATGAATGATATCGGGCGGGTCCAGCATCGGAAGAAACTGGCCGACCGCGGAACAGAACATCGCGTACTTTGTCGCGTCCCGCATAAACGGCGATTCAGGGGGATCGTCGAAGTACATGGGTTCGCCTCGGATGCCCGCGTGCTCAATGACATAGTTCGTGACGCCGTCGTTCGGCTCTTTTCCTTCTACACGCCAGATGCCGGCCTTCGATTGCTGTCCGTAAAAAGGAAAGGCGACTTCCGTAAGAAGAGATGAAGGATTGCGCTCATGAAGGAAGCCGTACGAGGGGATGATAACGGTGCAGTTCCAACCGAGTAAGGTTAAGGCGCGGGGAAGGCTCCGGACAACGTCGCCTACTCCTCCCACTTTTCCTCCGATCAACGCGTCGTTCTCCGACGCAATCATTATAATAGATTTATTCACGGCGCGTTTTGATGAAACCGCCCGTCTATATGACCGTACCGTCCGGAATCAGGGCGTTCTTCAGGACGACCACGATACCGTTGCGGATCCAGTATCCTTTCTTTTCATGCTCGGCCTTTCGCATGCCATCCTTATTGATAATCTGAACATTTTTTCCGATGCGTGCGTTCTTGTCGATAATTGCATTTCGGATGACCGCGTTTGTCCCAATCCCGATCGGTGGTTTTCCCTCCTTAAGATCGAGCGCCCGTTCCGCGTCCGACTGGTAAATATCGGCCCCCATGACAAGCGTATGTTCTATGCTCGCGCCGTCGTCGATTCTTGACCGGATGCCGACGATCGAGTTCTTAATTTCAGACTTCTTAACGATACAGCCGTCGCAGAGCATCGTTTCTTCAATTTTCGACTTCAGGAGTTTTGTGGGGGGAAGAAATCGCGCGTGGGTATAGATCGGAAAGTCCAGATCGAAGAAACTGAACGAAGGATTCGGCTGCTTCACGAGCCCGAGATTTGCTTTGTAGAACGACTCAATGGATCCTATGTCCTCCCAATACCCCTTGAACAAATATGCCTGGACTTTGTGTTTCTTGATTGCCTCGGGGATAACGTTATGGCCGAAATCGTTCAACGAAGGATTCTTCAGCAGCTCTTTCAACGCCTTTTGTTTGAAGTCATAGATTCCCATCGATGCGGCATATGGCATCCGCTTTGCGGCAGATGCGTCGAGCCCGAGGCGCTGGGTGTCGACCTGCATCTCCTGCAGCGCTGCGCCCTTCGGTTTTTCCTTGAAGTCCACGATCCGGCCTTTGTCGTCGATCTTCATAAGCCCAAAGTCCGATGCCTGTGATTCTTCAACCGGCAGGACCGACAACGTCACATCGGCGTCCGTATCGCGATGGTGTTTGAGGAACTGGCGGTAATCCATCCGGTAGAGATGATCGCCGGAAAGAATCAGGTATTCGTCGACCGTCCAGGGTTCCGTTACCCACAGAGTTTTACGAACCGCATCCGCCGTACCCTCGAACCAGTCGGGGCTCTCTTGAGTTTGTTGAGCGGCCAGTATATCGACAAATCCACGGATAAACGGCGAGAAGCGATACGTGTCGGCGATATGCCTGTTGAGCGACGCCGAATTGAACTGCGTGAGGACAAATATCTTCAGCAGCCCGGAATTGATCGCGTTGCTGACAGGTATATCGATGAGACGATACTTCCCGGCAAGAGGCAGCGCCGGCTTGGCGCGGTGCTTCGTAAGGGGGTAAAGACGTTCTCCCCGCCCCCCACCGAGAATGAATGTGAGGACATTATTCATGACGTTCGCTCGTGGAATTATGCATGTTTGATTTCAGCGGAAGATGCAAGAGATCGACGCATCTCTGCGAGCCGGTATCCGGATTGCGCCGCCAGCTTCCTGAGTTCCTGGCCGGCGGCCGCAACATTTTTTTGATCCCCTGCGACGGTTATCATGTGTTCAGCAAACAAAAGATCGAGCAGCTCTTCAAACCGCTCCTTGCTGAAATAGACTGTGTTGTTATAGGTATTGACATCGATAAATCGCTCCACAATGGGATCGTCGAAGACCCGGTCAAGCCCGGACACGCCCGCCTCAAGCGCCCGCGAAGTTGACGCCCCGTGGGCCTGAAGGATACGAACAGCCTCCGCACTCTCCTGACTCATGATCTTGAGTAAATTCAAATGATCGATCGCATGCGGCCTGCCGCAAACCTCGTCGAGGTTGCGGCAAATAAGCCACGCCGTCAATGTACGAATTTTCCGATGATCGGTTTTGGTGTCGACAAGGTTCGCTGTCCGCACCCGGTTGAGCGATTCCTCAAAAGCCCGTTCCCACCGGTCTGTTCCGGCATTTATCCCAAGCAACTCAAATGCGCGTTCCAGAAAAAGCCTGTACGCCGCGCCCACCGGCTTGGGAATCTCTGCGCTCTTCGCCGGTTGCGCGGACAGAAACTTCATACAACGCTCCGGGCTCAATGCCTCTTCCAATAACCTATAGGCTTCATGGACCGGGGTGAGTTTCATTTCCCGGAGTGCGCTTTCAATACTTCCGGTTCCGGTGCCTCCAAGCCACCGGGCGAGCCGGCTGTACTCTCCGAACTCATCGTGCACCTCGCGGAACTCATGAAACAGTTGATATTGAAATCCCTGGAGCTTCAGCGTCATCCGCTGCTCGCACAGTTCACGGCCGCTGCGGATAAACTCCAGGCCGGACTGGTGTTCCTTCATGATATAATAGAATCCGTCTTCCCGGCGCAGCCCAAGGATTTCCCCGAGCGTTTTTCCGGAGGCCGTGGTCCCGTCCATCTGCACTTTCGGCACCGTTCCGCCAACCCAGCCCGAGGAAGATTCATACCGGTTGTTGTAACAAAACAGCGCACGTTCACTCCCGGCGCGGTTGGAATAGCATATGACCTGCTCCATGATATTTCCGTGAGCATCCTCAGCATTGTACAGTTCAAAACTTGAGACCTGGCTGAAGAGATAGCGTTTCTTCAGGAGCGGAAAGATCTCCCGCCGGTGCCGGTCGATGAGAGCCTGATCCTCATTCTCGTTGTGATATGCTTTCTGGTATTCCATGCCGTACTTCTCACCGAAGCCTTCGATCTGTCCGTGCGCAAACATGGGAAGGCCCGGCATCGTCACCATCATCATGGCGGTGCCGAAATATTTATCATCCTTGCCGAACTGATCGATCGCCGTGCGTTCGTCCGGATTGCTCATGAAATTCACATAGCGCTTCAGGATCTCCGGGTTAAATGCCAGTGTATTTTTGATGAGCTCCCGGTATTTGGCGGTTTCCTCCTTCATCATCATATGCATGAACGCACTATTATAGACGCGGTGCATGCCCAGCGTGCGCACGAAATATCCTTCCAGCAGCCAAAACGCTTCGGCAAGCAGCAGCGTGTTCGGAAGGTCGCGGTTGATCCGGTCGACGACATCGCGCCAGAATTCGGTCGGAAACGCCCGATCGAACTGGTCTTTCGCAAGCGCGTGATCGGAACGGGACGGAATATCTCCGCCGCTCCCGGGCTGGGGATACCAGAGGCGCTGAAAATGCTGTTTCGTCAGCACCATCGCCGCGTCGAACCTGATGATCGGAAATTTTCTTGCGACATGGAGGATCATATCAATGACGGCTTCCCGGACGTCCTGCCGCAAAAAATCCAGCTGCGCGGTATCGTTCCAGGGGGTCTGTGTCCCGTCGTTGCCGTGGTAGATATACTGAATGTTTCCCGTCGACCGTTCTTTTCGTTGGAAGACCACTGCCGCATCCCGTTTCGTCCAGTAGCCGTCTTCGATGCGAATCTCGACATTGGGATCGTCGGAAAGATTCGCGCCGGTGAACGAGTAGTTGGGGAACGGACTGTACTCCGCCCTGATAAAATACTCCGGGTGCTCGATGACCCACTTCGCGAAGATGCCGACATGGTTCGGCACCATATCTCCCGCGATCCGGATGCCGCGGCGCCAGGCACGCGATCTGAGATTTTCAAACGAAGCTTCTCCGCCGAGGGCATGCGCGATCTCATAGTCGAAAAGAGAATATGCGGAGGCGACAGCTTCGGGATTTCCCATTACTTGTTTAATGGTTTGGGACGCCCTGCTCCTCTCCCAAATGCCGATAAGCCAGAGCGCGTTGAAGTTCCATTCCGCCAGGCGGTCAAGCTCTTCGTCCGGGATTTCGTCGAGCCTCGTAACCGGCCTCGAATACTTTTTTGAAAGCTGATCGAGCCACACGTAGATATTTTTGGCGAGAAGCACGACGTTCGGCATCCAATCGATATCGGTGCTGAAGCGTTCTTCGTCGATCTCTCCAAAAGGCGATATGTTGACGTACCGTGGAACGACAGTTTCCTGGTGTCCGGGGGGAAGAAGGATCCGCGTTTCTTCTCTCACGAGATCGCCGGCACCGGTCATTTTATTCATGATATCTCTTGACAACTGTATACCCCAGGCGGTTCTCATGAATTGAAGCTGGCCTTCGAGGCTGTGAGGGCTGGCGAGAATGGGGGCGCGGAGGAGATCGAGAATCGAGGTACTCTCCGGGCCGGCTCCCTTCTCGGAGGCAAAGTACGATTGTAAAGAACCGATGATCGCAGGATACGAACTATGATCCCGGAGATTCTGATCGTTAAAGAGTTCTTTGAATGGCGAGAAAGCGGGGTTGATATTCGCAAGCCAGAGGAGGATCATTTCCTCCAGCGCGACTTCGCGATACGATTTCGAGCCGGCATGTTTCGAGAGATACTCTTCGAGTGAATGGATGCCCCGGTGCACCTCGATGGGGGGAAACTGCGTGCCGAACGACTCGATGGCCGCCTGAAAGCTGCTGACCCCAAGCGCGCCGGTCAGATACTCCATCGAGCGGCGGATAACTCCCGGGTTCCCGATCTCGTCATACTTCCGCAGAACATAATGGCTGATCTCATCGATAAGCCCCATCGCGTTGAGCTGACCCGCCCGCACGGCGTGTTCGGGATGCCGAGCGAGATTGGGGTGGTCGTTAAGCTTCTTGGCGAACTGCCTGACGGCATGAAAATTCGGGAATATTACATTGCCGCTGCTGGAATACAACGACTCGTCGAACGCATATTTTCTTCTGACCGAGGCAAGGATGTGAAACTCGTAGACAGGGTGAGACACCATATTGGCAGAGTGCCCCGTGCCGTCAATGCGTATTCTCATCCTACGGCTCATGCTTTTGCTTCCTGAAGTTTAGCAACATGGCGCTCAATTTCCTGCGCGATAAGCTGCTCGATATGCTGAACGATGGCGTCGGGCGCCCCGTTACTGTACTTCGACTTGAGGCGCATATCGCAGATCTCGTTGACATAGTCGACGATAATGAACTCCCCCGACTTCTCCTGGGCAATCTCCGATGAAAAGAAGTCGAGCTTGCTGATGGCATAAATCGTCTGAATCGCCTCGCGAAGCCCGGCAAGTCCGAAACGCTGTTCTTTGTCTCCGGTCATTTCCGTGTACTCATGCGTCTGATCGTCCCACCAGCACAGAATGCTCTCGCCAAATACAGAATAGACGCGAAACCAGGCACGCTTGCCGTCGAGAACCCGCGGATGGATAAACTCCTGCAGGAGATACTTGTCTTCGGGATGAAGCTTTCTTGCCTTGAGGACATCGTTCACGGTCGTCGCATCGAGGACGACGCCGGTCCCTCCTCCGGTCGTGTTCGCCGGCTTAATCACGAACGGCTTGCCGAGATGGCCGAGCTCTTCGGGCGCGATATGGATTTCCCGGGCAACGCTGTGCGGAGAAAGAATGATCGTATAGGGGACGTGCAATCCGTGGGTAAGAAATTCCAGGTGCATCGTCGCTTTGTCGATCGCGTGGACCACCCGGTGGTGCGGATTGATCACCCGGACCGATTCCCGGTCGAGCAATTTCACCAGGGGAAGAAATGACTCGTCGACATCCGACGCCCGGTCATAGAAACCGTGGAAGGCAAGATCACCGCGTTCTACGCGACAAATGACATCCTGAAGATTATGCGGCGTAACCTGGTATGTCGAGAGGTTCCGTTTATGACATTCGTGTTCGATGCCGCGGACGAAATCCTCGTCAAATTCCCACTCCCATGCTATTGCTAGACCGAAGGTATGCATGGGTCTCACATGCTGCTTTGTTTCATGGCGCCCTGTGAGGCACCCTCGGAAGATTCTTTGGATATAATCGGCCGAAACTCGCGGTCCGGCATCATCCCACCGGCCTCGCGGGCGAGCCGGTAGACACTGTCCAAAAGGCCGATGAACGATCTGTCGAACGGCGTTGTACCTCCGGGGACGTGCTGATTGGTTCCGTACCACCAGAACCAATCCGATCCCTCGGCTGCATACATTGCTTCCCACGCCATGTGGGCCTGCCATTCCTTTGTCTTCGGTTCGGAGATTTTTGCGGATGGCTTTGGGCTCGCGACGCCCGAACGTTCAAGATCTTCGCGTGCTATGCGAAGATACTCCCACGCCTGGTTCTTTTCCCTGTTGCCGATCCACGTATCGAAGTTCGCATTAATCCAGGAGCCCGGGTGCAGCTTCTCGATGGCGTTCATCGAGGAGATTGGATGCGCCGGGATATTCCGCTTCGGGTTTCCGTGGATATACTCCGACGGCGTTACCGTGACGACACCTCGTGACCGATAGAGGTCGCTGAGCGTGTGATAGAGCGTGTGCAGAAACTCCTTCCCGTCGTTATCCTGCTGATACCACTCCCACGCGTTTTCACCGTCGAGAATAACGGTGAGCAGCCTGTCGGCTTCGTAGGATGGCGGAGTAAATTGCAGGACATTATTGATAAAATCGTTTGCGGCGTCTTTTCCCTTCCACGACTGGTAGGTGAAACCGATCTTGTCGGAAAGCGCGGTATCGCGGAAAACGATGGCGGTTCCATCCCCTCCTCCCACACCGTACGGATAATAGACAGGAAGATGCGCCGGCAGCGAACGCTCGAGGATATGCCGGTCGGTCGCGACCCATTCAATGGCGTGTTTCCGGAAGATCGCGATAGCCTCTTCGGATACCGACCCTTCCGCAGGCCACATGCCCGCCGGTGCCGCGTCGAAGATCTTCTTGAAATACCGGATCGCCTTCGCAACCTGCACTTCCGCATCCTGAGGATACTGAAATCGCCCCGGAAGGCTATCGTTCGGCTGGCATATCTTTGCCGCATCGCTGTCGATGAGAAGCGGCAGGATCGGATGATAAAAAGAGGTCGTAATCACCTCGATCTGCCCTTTATGCGTTTTCGGGTCGTGCATGAGTTTTTTGTGGACAGGGATGATATTCGACATCACCTTGTACACTTCCGCTATGATGCGATGACAATCTTCTTCCGTGACGGTTTTCTTCAGCCTGTAGAGGCCGTCGGGATGCCTCATGATAAGATCTCCCAGATCGACGATGGATCCGTCGACAAGTTCGACCTTCTCTTCGAGGAAATCGGGATCAAAATACGCGAGGAAGAACCAGAATTTTATTTCCCTCAGCTCCTGCTCAGAGAGTTGTTCGCCCCGCCCATGCTTTTCTTTCAGAGCTTTATATTCGGGAAAGCGCGAGATGATGACATCGCTGACATACAAAGCGTTCCAGACATCTTTGAGAAGGAGGCGGCGATCCTCATCGTTGAATTCGTGCGTCGGTTTCAGCGCGAGATCGATCCACGGGTCTGTTTTTCCCTCCCAGCGCGCAAGAAATTTTTCCGCATCGATGCTGTTGGCCTTCACGTCAACGAAGGGTTTCAGGCGATCGACATAGTACTGCTCGATTTGAATGAGAAGCGAGGAGGTGAGGTTGAACGTGCAGTGAATATCGGGATATTCAGCAAGGATCGCAGCCATGTCGTAGTAGTCTTTTGTCCCATGAACACGAACCCACGGGCCGCGCAGCTGGTCGCGCTCCGGATCGAGATACGACGGCTGATGCTGATGCCAGATGATATTGAGATAGAGCGTGGAAGAGGTTCTTTGCATGACCGAACAGAATTTCTTGTTCAATAATATACTGCTTTAACGCCGGAAACCCAAAGAACGTTGCGCGGAATTGAGCCGTGCGCGCGAATTATGTATATTACGGCGATGAGGTTTACAGCACGACAATTATTTACTCTCGCCTGGAATATGAAGGACGAACTACTCGAACGCGACGCCGACCCTGACCCGATCCGTCAGTTCAAGAAATGGTACGACGACGCACGCAAGGCAAAGATACTTCTTCCGGAAGCGATGACCCTGGCCACGGCGGGCGGCGACGGCAAACCTTCCGCAAGGATGGTGCTCCTGAAATCGTTCGACCAGCATGGGTTTATTTTTTACACGAACTATGAGAGCCGAAAAGCGAAGGAGCTCACCGGTTCACCGGCAGCCGCACTCCTGTTTCATTGGGCGCAGCTCCAGCGGCAGGTGCGCATCAGCGGCGAAGCGACGAAAGTGACGGCGGAGGAATCGGATGCGTATTTTCAGACACGTCCCCGCGAGAGCCAGATCAGCGCTCACGCCTCAACGCAAAGCCGTGTTGTCACCGACCGCGCCGAACTTGAGAAGGAATACAAACGAATTGAAGAAAAGTACCGTGGAAAAACCGTTCCCCGTCCCGCCAATTGGGGGGGGTACTGTGTGAAGCCTGAAAGCATCGAGTTTTGGAAAGGCCGGCTCGGCCGCCTCCACGACCGCCTTCTTTATGAAAAACAATCCGACGGAATCTGGGTTATCCGGCGGCTTGCCCCCTAAATATCTCTATTTGACAGTCTCGGGAACCGCAGGCTGTCCTTTCAACACTTTCGCAATGCGCTCCAAAGCTTTCTCGATATTCTCCAGCGAGTTCGCGTACGAGAACCTGAGATAGCCTTCGCCGTACTTTCCGAATGCCGTCCCCGATAGACACGCTACCCCCGCTTCATTCAACAGGATGTCTGCCAGCTGGCGCGACGTCTTCCCCGTCCCGGAGATATTCGGGAACACATAGAACGCCCCGTGCGGCTTATGACAGCGGAATCCTTCGATCGCGTTGAAGCCGTTGACGATGAGGTCACGGCGCTCGTTGAACTGGCTGATCATCCTTTCCACATCTTCGCGCGGGCCCTGCAGCGCTTCGATCGCTGCCATCTGCGAGAAACTCGACGTGCAGGAGGTGCTGTTGATCTGCAGTTTCGTCACAAGATTGGCGAGCTCGACAGGCATGACTCCGTATCCCAGCCGCCAGCCCGTCATCGCATACGTTTTGGAAAATCCGTCGAGAATGATCGTGCGGTCCTGCATGCCGGGAACCGATGCGATGCTGAAGGGCTTATGCGCATCGTACATGATACGATCATAGATTTCGTCGGAAAGAACAAGGAGGTTGTTTTCCAACGCAATCTCGGCGATCGCACGAATGTCCTCTTCCATGAGTATTCCCCCGGTCGGGTTCTGGGGAGAGTTCAGGATGATCATCCGCGTCCTCGGCGTAATGAGCTTCTTGACGTCGTCGATGTCGACGCGGAATTCGTTTTCTTCGCGCAGAGGAAGCGGGACGGGCGTACCGCCGACGAAATCGATCGCGGATTCGTAAATCGGAAAACCGGGATTGGGATAAATCACTTCGTCTCCCTCATCGATGCAGGCGAGGATAACGAAGAACATGATCGGCTTTGCCCCCGGCGTAACGACGACGTTCTCAGGGTTTACGGTAATGCTCCGCGTCCTTGAAATGTAATCGGCAATGGCTTTGCGCGCCTGGGGCAGGCCGGCCGCGGGCCCGTAATGCGTAAAACCGTCGTCGAGCGCTCGCTTCGCGGCAGTTTTGATATTCGCCGGCGTGTCGAAATCAGGTTCGCCGATCTCGAGATGAATTATTTCCTTTCCCTTTGCCTCAAGGGCGCGGGCTTTGGCAAGGATTTCAAACGCGGTTTCTGTGCCGAGCCGCTGCATACGACGTGCTACATGGATCATGGGTTCTCCGAGCGATGTGATGTTGCGTTAGGTGAATATAACCAGAAGCAGAGAGAATCTCAAGACACCATTTCTTCGAATTTCCGGCCGTCGCGCGTACATACTACGCTATTGAAAAATAGGCAAATACGCTTATGAATGCCTATAATTGTGATAGCAAACGTCGATGCATTATTTGGGCCTGATGAGCGCCTGATGTTCCAGCTCGGGAACAATCACCTCGCTTACTTCCCGGCTGACATCCTTCACGGAATTCGGATCGATCGTTTCGGTCGTTGCGGCCCAGATAATTTTTCCGTGGTCGCCCGTGGACCAAAGATTGATCTCGTGCCGTACCACCTTTTCCGGAATGGCCTCGCCCGGATGATAGATCTCGTAGTAATACGTATTGTACCTGTTCGTCCAGGAATTGTACCGCATGACAGGATCGCTCGATACATATCCCGGCGTGTAATTGATGTTCGTATCGATCGTCGGCCGGACCGTCACAAGAACGCCGTCGAACCTCTTGTTCTGAATGACGTCGATGACCTGTTGTGTATCGGGAACAGCTTCAGGAAACAAACTGTAGGACGGTGTCGCTGCGAGACCCCGTTTTTGCAGCTCTCCTGCAAAGCTGTCTTCCCATAACCGCCTATTGATGACGTCTCTCCGAACCGCGATAACCAGAATGTTGTTCATGGGCGGTGCTTCGAACGATTTATCGCGCCACATATTGACGAGCCCTGACGATGAGTGGCATCCCCATACTATAGAGATCGCCATCGCAATCATGCCTGTAACGACCGGATTTACTTTTCGCCGTAATAGTTCCATACTCTGCCCTCCTTTCAAGCATGAACAGATTAAACTCTCGCAAGGTTCTTGCCGTATTTGAATTGCAATGTTCATGCCAGACCGCGGATACGAACTTAAACTTCTTTTTGAATGATTTGTCATATCATTAGTAGTTCGGCGTCGTTTTTTGAGAATAATTTACACAGGCATATGAAACATGTCTCTCGTATCACTCCGCTTGCCCTCATCCTTCTCGCAGCTGTTGTTGCCGGCTGCTCATCGACTCCTGAGCTTGGAAGCCGATGGACCGACAATGGGACAACCGGATTGCAGGGCAACACTTTTCTTGTCAAAAGCCAGAACATCCTCATCGGCCTGCACAACGACAATGAATACCTCTATCTGACGGTGACTGCCGGCGACAGAATGAAACAGCGGCAGATCGCGGTGCAGGGGCTCACGGTATGGTTCGACGCAAAAGGAGGCGATGACAAGCGGTTCGGCATCCACTATCCGCTTGGGGTCATGCGTCCACAGATCGAGGGCCGGGGACAAGACTTCATGCGTGACACGTCGTGGGACACGGCGGAGAGTCTTTCGGACGAGCTGGATATTCTGGGGCCTGCGGATGGCGAGCATCACCGCATGCACATGTTGGAAGCAAAAGGTGTCGACGTAAAAATGGAAAACCGCGAGGGGACGCTGATCTATTCTCTCAAAGTGCCGCTTATGGACAACGGCGGCCATGCGTTTGCGATCGGCGCGAAGCCGGGATCGGTCATCGGACTGGGGATAGAAACTCCGGAGATGTCGGGTGTACGTAATCGTGGAGAAGGACAAGAAAGCGGCGGTGGTGGCGGCAGAGGTCGCCGCGGATTCGGCGGCAGAGGTGACCGCGGATTCGGCGGCGGCGGCGGACGAGGAGACCAGGGATCGCCGGACGGAGCCCGCGGAGCACGCGAGCCGATTAAATTCTGGGGGAAGGTGACACTTGCAGCACACTGACGGGAAACCTGTTGTTTCCCTCCCCTCTACGTTCTACTCTCTGATCTTTGCCCTCTGCGGACTGCTTCTTGTGGTAGGTTCCCTGCTCCTTTCGCTGCGCTCGAAGCTCCTGACCTACCTCGTTAAATAGTCGCTCGCCAGCAGCGAGAACATGATGATGAGCCAGAAGATCGCCGCGCCTGCGAAAATCCAGGTAAGTTTCGGGCT
>Ga0310813_10001683_pt1 | contig 13359 bp, 9 predicted proteins | sample YN3metagenome_FD_203086 | JGI IMG/M metagenome (GOLD analysis project Ga0310813, IMG submission 203086) | Soil microbial communities from experimental microcosm in Duke University, North Carolina, United States - YN3 | ecosystem: Engineered > Artificial ecosystem > Soil microcosm > Unclassified ...
AGGGGTTTGCGGTCGGCGGAGAAGTGATCTCGGAGGTCGCAGACCCCTTCATCGGCGCAGCCCAGCGGCCGTTGTTCAAGGGCCGTCTGCTGACCTGGATCAAGACCGGACCGCGCAGCACCCCGGCCTCCGGATCGAGCGCGGCGCAGGACCGCCGCGACCTCGAAACCATCGCGGCCGGCCTGGCCGGATTCCTCGACCAGCTCGACCAGCCGGAACCGGGGTTCCGCTTGCTCCCGGATCCGGCGTTCGCCGAGGCTTCGGCGGGCAAGCCGGCTCCCGTGGAGCGCGACGCGTCTTCGCTGATCGTCGTCCGACGCTTCGAGGATCTGGGTTGCGACGCCGAAGGAATCGCGGCGGCCATCGAGGCCGTCCTCATCCGCGGATCCCATCTCTATATAGTGGGGGAGGCGTTCGACACCCGGACCCGCGAAGGACGCGCGTCGGCCGCCCTGGCGATCCGGCTGGGCGGGATCAAAGCGGCCCGCGCGCGGGAACGCTCGCTCGAGGACCTTCGTCGCCGCCGCGACGGCCTGCAGGTCTACGGTCCCGTGCCCTTCGGATTCACGCGTCGCGGCCAGGGCCTGGAGCCGATCCCGGAGCAGATGGAGACGGTGGCGCGGGCGCGCGAACTGGCGCGCCGCGGAGCCTCGCTTCTGGAGACGGCCCTCGCGCTCAACCGGGAGCAGCGGTCCTGGAAGGACGGCACGCCCTGGACCTGGCGGCGGGTCCGGCAGGTGCTCCACAACACCATCTACGACCGGTCGCTTCGGGAGAAGCTCGCATGAGACGGCTGCTGCGGATCTCGCTCGAGGGCTTCAAGACTTTCGCGGGGCGGACCGAGCTGGAGCTCGGACCCGGGATGACGGCGGTCGTGGGTCCCAACGGCTCGGGGAAGTCGAACCTGATCGACGCGATCGCGTGGGCCGTGGGTTCGCGCTCCTGGAAGTCGCTGCGCGGCGAGGGCATGGAGGACGTGCTCTTCCACGGCGTCGACGGCCGCGCGGCCGCGCCACTCGCGAGAGTGACGCTGAGCTTCGACAACGAGGATCGTCTCCTCGGCATCGATTTCTCCGAGGTCACGGTGACGCGCGAGCTGCTCCGGGGCGGCGCCGGGCGCCAGCTCCTGAACGGGGTGGAGGCCCGCGTTCGCGACGTCCAGTCCGTGCTCTCGGGCACGGGACTCGTCGGGGGCTTCTCGCTGATCCGGCAGGGCATCGTGGACAAGCTGATCCTGGCGTCGCCGGAGGAGCTCGGCCGCTGGATCGAAGAGTCCGCCAACATCGCCGGCTACCGGACCCGAAAGCAGGAGGCCGTGGACCGCCTTCGCAAAGTGGAAAGCCATGCGACCGAGGCCGAGCGCAAGAACGCCGCGCTTCGCCGGGAACTCGCGCAGGTTCGCGAGCGGGCCGCGCGGGCCCGGCGGCGCCGCGAGCTCGAGGAGCGGCGGGGCCTGCTCCGGAACGGGCTCGCGCTCCTGGAACGCCGGCGCCTGCAGGAGGCGCTGGAGGCCGTCGACGCGGAGACCCGCCGGATTCGCGTCGACCTCGAGGCCCGCGACGCGAGCCGCCGGGAGCTTGCGGCCGCGCGGCAGCGCCTGGAAGAGGAACTGCAGGTCCTGGGGGCGTCGCCGTCGTCTTCGTTGCCGGAATGTCCCGACGACCGGACGACGTCGGGGCGGATCCATCGGATCCAGATGTTGGGCGGCGAGATGCTCTCGATCTCCGAGCAGCTCGCGGCCGACCCCGTCGCGGGCTGGCCGAGCGCCGTGGGACGGTTGGAGCGCGTCGGGGAAGCCCTCGGGGAGATCCTGGGCGCCGACGCGTCTCCGCGCGATGTCTCTTCCCGGGTTCGCGACGGCCTGGCCGAGCTTCGACGCTGCGGCGGCGACCTGGAGCGCCTGGAGCGGGAGCGCTCGGACGGCGCGGCGGAGCTGTCCGGCCGCGCGTGCGAGCGGGCGCGTCTTGAGGAACGGCTCGCGCTGCTGGGCGCCGCGCCGATGGGGCCGGAACTTCCCGACGACGTCGATCCGGAGCGCGCCCGACGCGAACTGGAGGAACTTGGCCGCGACCTGGCGCAGGTGGGGGCCGTGGACGAGACGGCTGAAGGCCGCGAGCGCGAGATCCTGCGCGAGCTGGATGAGCTCGCGCCGGTCCTGCAGGATCTCGCGGCGGCGCGCTCCCAGCTCGCCGGTTTCATCCGGCAGATGGAGCAGGTGACGTCGCGCCTGTTCCAGCGCACGCTGGCGACCGTTGAAGCCCGCTTCCGCCGCTACTTCTCGATTCTCTTTCATGGAGGCGAGGCGCGTCTGGAGGCCGTGGCGACGGACGTCGGCTGCGACGAGGATCCGCTGCGCGCGGACCCGCCCGGGCTGAACGTGCGGATCAAGCTGCCTCGGAAGCCGGAGACCTCCCTGAGTCTCCTGTCGGGCGGCGAGCGGAGCCTCTCGGGCCTCGCGCTCATCCTGGCGCTCGCCGCGGGCTCGCGCGATGAGGGCGCGGAGCGCGGCCGGCTGCTCGTGCTCGACGAAGTCGACGCGGCGCTCGACGAATCCAACGCGGCGCGCCTGGCGCTGCTCCTGCGCGAACTGCAGCAGGAGCACCAGATCCTCTGCGTGACCCACAACCGGCTGACGATGCAGCAGGCGTCGCGGCTGGTCGGCGTCGCCGTCGGCGCGGCGTCCACCTCGTCGCTGGTCAAAGTGGAATTCGCCCGCCTCGAACGAGAGGGTTCCGCGGCCTGAACAATGTTCGGTCGTTCCCGTAACGTTTCCCCCAGGTTTGTATCTATACACCCGATCGATTCATGAGAACGACGGGGGAAATCAAGCGCCTCAAGTCTCCTTCGCGTCGCGGCCCCGCCCGGGGTACCGCGAAGCGTTCGGTGGATGCTCCCTCCGAGCTTCTAGTCCGGGACCTCCGCCGCATCGGATCGAGACTCCGCGCCGGGGCCCGGGACGTCCTTCGGGAATACCTGGTCGGGCTCCATCGGATGGGGCTGGACACGGTCGAATCGGTCGCCTACCTGAGCTGCGCCTTCTTGAACGCCATGCTGGAAGAGGCTCCGCGCGTCCGCGCCGAGCTGACGAATCAGCTGGAACGCTTCATTCGCGGGGGAGATCTGGAGACGTCGGAGCGCGGCGGCCGGGGCCGCCCGTCGCTCTCGCGCTCGATCCGGCGCCGCGGGGAAGGGGAGCGGCGCGGGGGCAATGGTCCCGCGAAGCGCGGCCACGCCAGGAGGGGATCGGCCTGAGAGGCCCGTTCTCCGGAGAGGGCAGCGACGTGAACATTCGCACGACCCAGAGGCCGGTCCCTCGGACCGGAACGATTCTCGCGGCGGCAAGCGACGCCGGCGCGGAGCCTTTACTTCCTTTCGGCTACTGTTCCCACCCATCCCCATACTGCACTGCTCGGGCCCGACAGGATCCGCGCTCCACGGGATCACTGTCGGGCCCGCGGCAGGTCTACGGTGTCGGAAGGGTGGGCGAAGGTCCCCCACATTTCGCGTAACGAAAACGGCACGTAGTGTCTCTTAGGGCGTCGGTCCCCGGATTTCGGAACGGATTGCAGGAGAGAGGTGTCGATCTTCAACCCGTCGTAGTTCGCGGGTGGAGCTTCGCGCCGCCCCCCTTTTTCAACATTGACGCGCGTGTAATCTCGTCCCCGCGGACGAGCGGTATTTTGTGGCATCGCCTTTTTTTGCGAGGGAGAACTGGAATGGAATCGACGAAGACGGAACGCGGCAAGTCGACGCAAACCGGGACCCGGGAAGTGCCGTTCACCGTGCGCGCCAAGGGCGCGAGCGAAGTCGTGGTGACGGGCGACTTCACCCAGTGGACCCGGGACGGGATCCGGCTCCGCAAGGGTCCGAACGACGAATGGCGCACGGTCCTCGAGCTGGAGCCGGGCGAGCACCAGTACCGTCTCGTCATCGACGGCAACTGGCAGGACGACCCCCAGGCGACCAAGCGCGTTCCGAATCCCTACGGTGGTTACAATTCCGTTCTCCGGGTTCCCGCGCGAGGCGAGCGGTAACGTTCCGCGCCAAGGCCCGTGGCACGGCCAGGATCCAGCCCGCGGGGAGGGGCCCCAGAATCGTCGTTTTTCTGAGGTGACCCTCCCCCCGCGCTGGGCGGACGGGGGGTTGAGCGCCAAGGGTTGAGTTTGCTCCCTTTCTCCCGTAACATTATTTGTAGTCCGGGCTCTGGGATAAAGGAGTCTGGTCACTAAGGGAGCGGTGCGCCCGTCGCCTGCTTCCGGAAGTCAGTAGGGGGATCTATGAGTTCGGACACCTCGGTGAGTGTTCCGACGCCGGAGCAGACGCAGAACCCGCAAAATCCTTCCCAGCCCACCCCCTCGAACGAGGCGAAGCCTCCCGCGGCCCCCGCCCCGGGCGGCGCTCCGACCGCCTCCCCGGCTCCCGCGAACACGCTGGCCGCGTCCGCCGAGCTGAGCGACCAGGAGCTCATGAACCGCTCCAAGGGCGGCGACATGACGCCCTACGCGCTGCTCTTCAAGCGGCACGCCGACCGGATCTGGAGGATGGCCTACATGATCCTCCACAGCTCGGCCGCTGCCGAGGACGTCACACAGGAAACCTTCACGAGAGGCCTCACGCACATCGCCTCATATCGAGGGGAAGCCGAGCCGAGGGCCTGGTTCTCCTCCATCGCGCTTAACCTGTGCCGGCACTACCTCCGCGACAAGAACAAGGAAGCCGAGCTGGCGGATTCCGCCAAGCTGGAGCGCGGGGGACGAGTCGGCCGCCCGCGGACCCGCGGGGCGCTGTCGAGCGCCGTCCGCCGGGAGACGAATCGGCTGCTGGCCGTCGCGCTCGGCTATCTGACGCAGGCGCAGCGCGAAGTCTTCGTGCTCCACTACGTCGACGATCTCCCCTACGAAGAGGTCAGCCAGATCCTGGAGATCCGTCCCGGGGCCGCCCGGGCCCTGGCCCACCGGGCCAAGGCGGTGCTTCAGAAGCAGCTCGGCCCCGCCCTGGACGCCCTCGCGAAATCCTGACGGGCTCCGGCCCCAATTTCGCGTAACGTTTTCCCCGTTTCAGGATCTACCCGATTTGAACCCGGACCGGCTCCCGCGGGCCGATTCCCTGGGAATAGGAACTGGCGTCGTCGAGCCCCCTTGGGCCCGGCGATGAAAAAAAGGGAGACGGGAAAGAGTGCGGCGGCGCTCCCGCTTCCGCGTTAATCGCCGCTGCGGGTAGGGCCAGGCGGAATCCCCGATGATCACGTTGCCGGCAACGGGGCAAGCGGCCGACACGGCCGATCTGGTGGCGGTGCTGAGGGCTGTCCGCAACGGCAATCTGCACGTTCGCGCCGCCGTCAGCGGCACCCCGGCTGAAGTCCGACTCGCCAACGCCCTCAACGAGGTCCTGGATCACTGGACGAAAAAGCTCCAGGAGGCTCCCAGCACGGTGGACCCGGCCCCGGAGCTCTGCCGGCTCTCGACCGCGCTCTTCCGCGGACGTCCCGCCTCGCCCATGTCCCTGGAGATCCACGGGAAGCCGCTCCGGGGCCGCATGCTGCGCCTCACCCGGAACCTGAACGGGGTCCTCGAGCAGCTGGAGCCCCTCGGGTCCGAAGTCTCCCGCCTGGTCCGCGAGATGGAGAGCGAGGGAAAGCTCGGCGGGGAGATCCACGTCCCGGGCGCGACCGGCCTCTGGAAGGACCTCGCGAGCGGCGTGAACCGCCTCGCGCGGCATCTGACCGCGCAGGTCCGCGCCATCGCCGAGGTCGCGACCGCGGTGGCGGACGGCGACCTGACGCGCTCCATTCCGGTCGAGGCGCGGGGCGAAATGGGCGCCGTGCGCCACAGCCTCAACAAGATGATCCGGAACCTCCGCGAGACCACGCGCAAGAACGCGGAGCAGGACTGGCTGAAGACCAACCTCGCCGCCTTTACGCGGACCCTCCAGGGCCAGCGCGACATCGAGACGATCTCGCGGCAGATCCTCTCGGAGCTCGCGCCGCTCGTCCATGCGCAGCAGGGGGCGTTCTACCTGGCCGAGGAACGCTCGGGACAGGAGGCGGTCCTGCATTTCCTGGCCGGCTACGCCTGCGAGGGCGGGCGCGACCTGCCGGCGCAGATCCGCGCCGGGGAAGGGCTGATGGGCGAATGCGCCCGCCAGCGCAAGACCCTTCTGGTCTCCCGCGTCCCCGCGAGCTTCCTCCGGATCCGATCGAGCCTCGGCGAGGCGCGCGCCTGCAGCGTCGTGGTCCTCCCGGTGCTCTTCGAGAACCACCTGAAGGCCGTGATCGAGCTGGCGTCGTTCACCGAGTTCCAGCCGGTGCACGTCGCGTTCCTCGAGGAAGTCACGGAATCCATCGGGATCGTATGCAACACCATCGCGGCCACGATGCGGACGGAGGCGCTGCTGGCGCAGTCGCAGGCGCTGACGCAGGAGCTCCAGAAGACGAACGCCGAGCTCGAGGAGAAGGCGGAGCAGCTGGCGCTGACGTCGCGCTACAAGTCCGAATTCATGGCCAACATGTCCCACGAGCTGCGGACGCCGCTCAACAGCCTGCTGATCCTGGCGCGGCTGCTGGCGGAAAACGTCGAGCAGACGCTGACGTCGAAGCAGGTGGAGTACGCCGGGGCCATCCTGGCGTCGGGCACGGACCTGCTCTCGCTGATCAACGACATCCTGGACCTCTCGAAGATCGAGTCGGGGACCATGAACACGGAGGTCCGCTCGCTCCGCCTCCGCGAGGTCTGCAACGATCTCGAGCCGCTGTTCCGGCCCGTCGCGCAGAGCAAGCGGCTGGCCTTCTCGATCGAGCTCGACCCGTCGATGCCGGCCACGATGGTCACGGACTCGAAGCGCCTCCAGCAGATTCTTCGGAATCTGCTCTCGAACGCCTTCAAGTTCACCTCGCAGGGCTCGGTCTCGCTGCGGATCGGCGTGGCCTCCTCGGGCTGGAGGCGGGATCATCCGTACCTCGGCCGCGCGGGGCCGGTCCTGTACTTCGCGGTCGACGACACGGGCATCGGGATCCCCGCGGACAAGCAGTCGGTGATCTTCGAGCCGTTCCAGCAGGCGGACATGACGACCAGCCGCAAGTACGGGGGCACGGGGCTCGGCTTGTCCATCAGCCGCGAGCTCGCCAAGCTCCTGGCCGGCGAGATCCGCCTGGTCAGCAGCGTGGGTCAGGGAAGCACCTTCACGCTCTTCGTGCCGCGCGTCCATCCCACGTTCAGCTTCAGCGGCATGCTGGATGAAGCGGTGGAGCCGACGGCCGACTCGGATGCCGCGCCGCTCTTCCTGGCCGAGGAAGGGATCCAGAAGGCGGCGACCCCCGCGGCCGCCGCATCTCCCTCCAAGGGCCTCGTCCTGTTCGTCGAGTACGACAGCAGCCGGGTGAACGAGATCCTGGCCGTCGCGCGGCAGCAGGGCCTCGACGGGATCGTGGCCGGCGGCACCGACCCGGCCCTCGACCTGGCGCGCCGCGTGAGGCCGGCGGCCGTCGTGGTGGCGATCGGCGAGGCCCCCGCGGACGCTTGGCTCCTGCTGGACCGCCTCAAGCACGACTCCGAGCTCTGCCACCTTCCCGTCTGGGTGATCGCGCCGAGGGCGCATGCCCGCCGGGCCCGCGACGCCGGGGCCTGGGAATTCAGCGACGCGCCGCCGCGCCGCGAGGTCCTCGACGAGACGTTCGCCCGGCTGAAGCGCGCGACGTCCGATCCCGACCGCACGCTCCTCGTGATCGACGACGACCCGGCGCGCTCCCGAAGCGTCGCCGAACTCCTCAAGGGAGAGAATCTCGAGATCATCACGGCGGCCACAGGGGCCGAGGGAATCGAGGCCTTGCGTCTCGGCGCGTTCGACGCCGTGGTGCTCGGGTCCGGGCTTCCGGACCAGGGCGGCTCGGAGTTCCTCCTGTCGGTCGCGCGGCTTCCGGGGGACGCGGGCCGGCCGCCCGTCATCCTCTCGTCCGGGAGTCCCGGCCTCGCGCCGCCCCTGCGGGCGGCCGCCGGAGACGCGGTTCTGCTGAAGGAGGCGCGGACGCCGGAGCAGCTCGTGAGGGAGGCCGTGCTCCGGCTCCACCGGCCGCTCGCGTCGCTCAGCGACAAGCAACGGCAGCTCTTCGACAAGGCCCGCTCCCAGGACCCGCTGCTCGCGGGTCGCCGGGTGCTGGTGGCGGACGACGATCTGCGGAACATCTACGCGCTGACGACGGTCTTCGAGCGCTACTCCATGGACGTGCGCTATGCCCTCAACGGGAGGGAAGCGCTGGCGGCCCTGCGGAAGGGCCCCGACGTCGAGGTCGTCCTCATGGACATCATGATGCCCGAGATGGACGGCTTCGAGGCCATGCGGTCGATCCGCAGGATGGAGCAGCACCGCTCGCTCCCCATCATCGCCCTGACCGCGAAGGCGATGCCCGAGGACCGCCTGAAGTGCATCGAGGCGGGGGCTACGGACTACACGCCGAAACCCGTGGATATCGAACGCCTGCTTTCCCTGGTCCGAGTATGGCTCTACCGGTCCTGACGACCATGGGGGATACCGATCGGATCGTCCCGTCCCGGGACCGCAAGGTCCGCATCCTGCTCGTGGACGACCACGTGCAGAACCTCCTCGCCCTCGAGGCGGTGCTGGGCGACCTCGACGCCGAGCTCGTGCGGGCCCAGTCCGGCATGGACGCGCTCAAGCATCTGCTGGATCGGGATTTCGCGGTAATCCTGCTGGACGTCAAGATGCCGGGGATGGACGGCCTCGAGACCGCGACGCTCATCCGTCAGCGCGAGCGCTCGAAGCACACGCCGATCATCTTCATCACAGCGATGGATTCGACGCCCGCGCACGAGTTCAAGGGCTACGCCGCGGGCGCGGTGGACTACCTGTTCAAGCCCTTCCGGCCGGAGGTGCTTCGCTCCAAGGTCCGGGTCTTCGTCGACCTCTTCCAGAAATCCGAGCGCCTGCGGCAGCTGGAGCAGCGCGACCAGGAGCGGAAGCTGAACGAGAAGCTCCAGCTCATCCTCGACTCCACCGAGGAGGCGATCTTCGGGACGGACCTGGAGGGGCGCTGCACGTTCTGCAACCGCTCCTGCCTCACCCTCCTCGGGTATCCCGACGTCTCCTCGCTCCTGGGCCGGAAGATCCATTCGATGATGCACCACTCGCGCCCCAACGGGGCGCCCTGCCGCGAAGAGTCCTGCGGGGTCGCGGCGGCGTGGAACCGAGGTGTCAGCGTCCACCGCGACGACGACGTCTTCTGGCGCGCGGACGGGTCGCCGCTCGAGGTCGAATGCTGGGCTCACCCGCTCGCGACGGCCGGGGAGCGGAACGGCGCGGTGGTCACCTTCGTGGACGTGAGCGTCCGGAGGTCCGCGGAGGCGGCCCGACGGCACCTCGCGGCGCTCGTCACGTCGTCCCAGGACGCGATCATCGGCAAGACGCTGGACGGGATCGTGGTGAGCTGGAACCCGGGCGCCGAGCACCTGTACGGGTACGCCGCGGAGGAGATGATCGGGAAGCCGATAGGGATCCTGGCCCCGCCCGAGCGCCGGAACGAAGTCGACGCCATGCTCGAGAAGATCCGCGGCGGCGCCATCTTCCGCAATCACGAGACCGTGCAGCTCGGGAAGGGCGCGGTCCCCCTCACGGTCTCCCTGAGCATGTCCGGCATCGAGGACGAGCACGGGCGGGTCGTGGGCATCTCGACGATCGCCCGGGACGTCACCGAGCGGAAGCAGGCCGAGCGGCGCGAGCGCCTGCAGAACGCCGTCACGAGGATCCTGGCCGACGCGGTGGGCTTCACCGACGCCGGGCCGAGACTGATCCGCGTGTTCTGCGAGACCCTCGACTGGGACGCCGGCCTGCTCATCGAGCGGGAGACGGAGTGGAAGTTCGACTCCTGGCCTCCGTCGTCGGACTTGCTGCCCGAACTGGACCTGGATGCCGGCCGCGCCGGCGCGGTCCTGGAGCAGGCCTGGACCACGGGCCAGCCCCGATGGATCCAGGGCCGCCTCCTGGCGGAGGTCGTGCGGGACTCCTGGCGCGAGCGGCTCACGGAGCGCTCGGCGTCGCTGCTCCTGCCGATCCCCGGCGTCACCGGGGTGCTGGGAGCGCTCTGGTTCTTCTCCTCGGTCGGCCCGTCCTCCGACCCGGAGATGCTCAAGCTGGCGGGGCTCCTCGGGAGCCAGATGGGCCAGTTCATCGAACGCAAGCGCGCGCAGGAAGAGATCCTCCTGCTGAACACGTCGCTCGAAGAACGCGTCGCCGAGCGCACCGCGCAGCTGGAGGAAGTGATGCGCGAGCTGGACGGCTTTGCCTATACCGTCTCGCACGATCTGCGCTCGCCGCTGCGCGCGATGTACGGCTTCAGCCAGGCGCTGCTGGAGGACTATGCCCGCTCGCTGGACGCGACGGGGAAGGACTACGCGTCGCGCATCATGGAGTCGAGCAAGCGCATGGACCGGCTCATCCAGGACCTCCTGGCATACAGCCGGCTCAGCCGCGCCGAGATCGTGCTGGAGCCCGTGGACATCGGCGAGGTCTGCCGGGAGATCGTGCAGCACCTGTCGACGGAGCTGGCCGAGCGGAACGCCCAGGTGACGATCCAGGACCGCCTCCCGGTCGTCCGCGGGCATCGGGTCATGCTGACTCAGGTCATGACCAACTTGCTTTCGAACGCAATTAAGTTCATACTCCCGGGTGTTGTGCCCCGGATTCAGATCCGGGCGGATCCGCCGAGTGACCGGGCTCGGATCTGGGTCGAAGACAACGGCATCGGCATCGCTGCGGAACACCAGGATCGCATTTTCCGAGTGTTCGAACGATTGAACCTCCCGGAGCGTTATCCGGGAACAGGGATCGGGCTGGCAATCGTCCGCCGCGCCGTCGAGCGGATGCGGGGCCACGTGGGAGTGGCCTCGGAACCGGGTAAGGGGAGCCGATTCTGGATCGAACTGCAGAGAGTCGAGGACGCCCATGAAACTGACCGACTTCGTCATGCTCTTGGTCGAGGATGACCCGAACGACATCCTGCTGATCCAGCGCGCCTTCGCGAAGGCATGCCTTGTCAATCCGCTTAAGGTGGTGCGCGACGGCGAAGAGGCGCTCAACTACCTGTCCGGCACGGGCGACTTCGCGGACCGCGGGCGCTATCCGCTGCCGTCCCTGATCCTGCTGGACCTGAAGCTGCCGCGGAAGTCCGGGCTGGAGATCCTCCAGTGGCTCCGCCAGCAGCCGGTCCTCAAGCACATCCCCGTGATCGTCCTGACGTCCTCGAAGGAGTCGAGCGACGTCAGCCGCGCGTACGACCTGGGGGCGAACTCCTACCTGGTCAAGCCGGTCGGGTTCGAGGGGCTGCTGGAGCTCGTCAAATCGATCGGCATGTACTGGATGATCCTGAACAAGACCCCGGAGCCGGCCGGCGACCAGTCGTTGATGCCGCCCACCGCGCAGCCCCTCCTCTAGGCGAAAAGGGCCGGCCTTTCGGACTCCGGAGGGCGGAGTTCGGATTTGCATCCGGAGTCCGGCGGACCGCAACATTTCCCCCGCCGTCGGGATCTGGAAGGGTACAGGAGGTGGCCCTGTGCTCTTCGACGAGCGTCGTCGCGGCGCTTTGAGGCATCCCGTCTCCTTCATCAAGACTCGTTTCCGCAGGCTTCCGTTCATCCCGGCCCGCCGCATCCCGGCGGAAGGCCCCCAACCCGAGCACGCCTACCTCTGCCGCCCGGACGTCGCCGTCATCCCCGGAAATGCGGTAGAGCTTTTGTGCGGCGGCGAAGAGGTGCTCCCCGCGATGCTCGACGCGATCGGCCGGGCGCGCCGCTCGGTGGACGTCGAGATGTACACGTTCGCCTCCGATTCCGTCGGCCGCCGCTTCGCCCGCGCGCTGGCGGAGCGGGCTCAGGAGGGGATCCGGGTGCGGGTGCTCGTGGACGCCGCGGGCTGCCGCCAGACGCCCCGTTCCTTCTTCGGATGGATGCGGGAGCGCGGCGTCCGCGTGCAGGGCGTCAACCCGATCCGCAAGTTCCTGCTCCACGGGCCGCTCTTCCGCTGGCGCGACCACCGCAAGCTCGTGGTGGTCGACGACGACGCCGCGTTCGTCGGGGGCCTGAACCTGTCACGCGACTACGCTCCCGTGCGGGAAGGGGGCTGCGGGTGGCGGGATGCGGCGGTTCGCGTCCGCGGCCCGGTCGTCGACGCCCTCTCGGCCTCGTTCGAGAAATTCTGGAGGGACGGGGCCCGTGCGACGCCGCCGCCGGACCCGGCGTGTTCGCCTCCGGCGGGCGACGTGCCGTCGATGCTGCTCGAGTCCCGCCCGGTCGGTCCGGGTCCCTTCGCGGCCGTCTTCCGCCACGCGGTCAACCAGGCGCGGCGCCGCATCTGGATCGCCAATCCGTACTTCCTGCCGCCGCGCTCCTTCCGGAAGGCGCTGCGACGGGCGGCGCGGCGGGGGGTCGACGTGCGGCTGCTGCTCCCGCGGCGCAGCGACTCCCCGATCGCCCTGCGGGCCAGCCAGCGGTCCTACGCCAACTACCTGCGCTCGGGGATCCGGCTCTTCGAGTGGCCGGGCGCGATGATGCACTCGAAGGCCGCGGTGATCGACGGCTTGTGGAGCACGATCGGCTCGTACAACATCGACCCGCTCTCGCTCCTGATCAACCGCGAACTCAACGTGGTTCTCCTGGGGGCGTCGACGGGGAACACGTTCGAGGGGATGTTCGAGAAGGACTTCGCCTGCGCCGAGGAGATCGACGCCGAGGGGTGGAAGGTCCGCGGCGCGTGGCGTCGCTTCACGGAAAACCTCTGCGCCAGCTTCCGCATCCTCCTGTGAGGGCGCCGGACCCCCGATCCTCCCATAACACTCCGTCGGGAGGGGGATCAGCGGAATAGTCGGTGATCGTTCTTGGATCTCCCTTTCAGGATGTTTCCGGATGGACCTCTTCGCTGACGATCAGGACCGCGAATCGAAGGAATCCGCGGAGAAGGCCGAATCGCGGCACTCCGCCCCCAAGATGAGCTCCCGCCACCGCAAGACCGGCAAAATGCAGAAGAAGCGCCGCGGCGGCCGCACCGTGTCGGCCCGCCGTCCGGCGAAGCGGCGCGCCAAGGCGCCGGCGGTGCCCAGCCAGAGCCCGTCGCCGATGTACCCGGCGGTCACCCGTGAGGAGCCTCCGCCGATCATCCCCCAGCCGACCCTGGATTCCCCGGACGAAGAGCCGTCGGAGCCCGAGGAGCCGCGGCAGGAGCCGCCGCCTCCCTCGGCGTCGGCCAACCCGCAGGACGGCGACGACCTGTTCGAGTACGTCTTCTGAGCCGCGGTCCTCGCGGGCCGAGCGTGTGAACCGGCGGCCCTCCGTTCGGGCGCCGGGGAGGAGGATCCATGCC
>Ga0310813_10001686_pt1 | contig 13349 bp, 27 predicted proteins | sample YN3metagenome_FD_203086 | JGI IMG/M metagenome (GOLD analysis project Ga0310813, IMG submission 203086) | Soil microbial communities from experimental microcosm in Duke University, North Carolina, United States - YN3 | ecosystem: Engineered > Artificial ecosystem > Soil microcosm > Unclassified...
TCTGCCCAACTACGAAACACACGATCAAGCTCAAGACTCGGACGAGACATAACTATCCTCCATTCATTAATTTACGCAAATCGTTAAGAAGATTGTTAATCGACTGGGGAAGTAAATGCGAATTATCAGGATATGTTAAAAGCTCCTCTACAATCTTTTCCCTCTGCATTCTAATCTTTGATTCGCGCTCTCTCTTATCCCACTTATCGTTATATGCCTTCTGGCGCTCTGCTTTCTTAGCATTTACATATTCGGGATCATGGATCTTACAATATTGTTTATTCCCTTTAACAATGATAGCATTCTTGTTACAGGGGTGAGGATGAAAACTCCCATATCGCGTATTGTCATATACTCTTTCAGAGCAGCCGTGAATATCGCATTTACCAGATTCGAAACATGGATGCGGAGCGCAGGGTTTATCGTTATTTACTCTGTTCATATTACCTCCCAAAGCAACCGGTAACGTTCAGAAACCAGAAGAATAGAGCATATGACAAAACAACGGAGATAATGAATCCCGTACTTCTATTACTACGGCAATCGTTACCCATACTTTTTATTCCTTTCCGACGCACATTCCATTCGCATCATACGCTTTTCGGCGTCCAAATATCTCAAATATTTCCGCGTCAAACCAATGTGAGGGCGGATAATAGCAGAAATCATATATCCGCCGTCCGGATGATCGATAATTTGATAAATCTTCATCTTTACACCTTGTTAGAGCAAAGAGATTCGCGCATCAACTTACAATGTTGAGACGCTTCGTAATGATTCTTGAATTCGCGGCAAGACCATCCGAACGACTGCCAACGCGCAGGAGTGAAACGACCGACGTAAGTTGCCAGCATGAAGACACGCATCGTATCCCTATCATCTCCGCTGGAATGCTGCATATGGTAGGCATCGTCCGAAGAATCGGGAAACGCGCAATCATAGCGCAACATATCGCAAGGAATCTCACCCTTCCCCACGATTACAGCAAACGTCCGCTTCAGTTCGCTCATTTGCTATCTCCTTAACTGTCTAATATACGCAAGTAGCGGTCAAAAGTTTCAAAAAATCGACAATTTAGAAAGTAGATTTTTGATAATCCTCCTCTAGCACCATTGTAATCCGATACCCGTTATCTACGTAGTTCTGAAGAATGGTATTCACTTCAATGAAGTTGTAACAATGTTTGATGAATCCCATTCCAAGATAAATAGCATAACGCGCTCGACCATCATAAGATTCCCGAACAACGCGGAAATCAACGGTCATTTATCCTTCCTCCAACTAATCAGCGCCATATCAATATCATCAAGGTTATGATAAACGCCCAAGATTTCGGTAATTAGTAAATCGTCTTGAGCCGCCATATCAAAGACCGTGCTGAGTGAAAAACATTCGTAGAAACGAATTCCTTTATTCGTCCTAACGATGTAAAATGACTCAACTTGGTCGATATGGCGCATTACCGCTCTTCCCATCCGTTTTTGTAAACAATTTCGACTGCCTTGAATCTAATATTTTCCACTTCCCAATAACCTTTAACATATCTTTGGGATTCGCGTCTAGCATACTCTCGGGCGTCTCCTTCAGCGGAGAATCTTGCCCAAAGCACTCGGAATCCATTCTCAATATTGTAAACAGAATATTCCATCTTGTGAAGTTTGACAATAGGCTTCTTCTTTGTAGGCATTCCTATTCTCCTTAATCATTCTTCCAAAAGTTATTCTGAATCGGAGAACCGTCGCTACGCTTACCGTAGAACGTCGAATGGGCAATGAAATCGATGCCGCACCCTCCACGGTTATTATACCAAACCTTAATACCGCCTGTGGAACAGAAAGACTCTTCCTTCCCCTCCTCAATATCATTCAGACTATTAATCAAATCGCAAACAGTCAAATAAATATCTTTTTTATCCGGAATATGCATCCCATAATCACCGTTTTTACGACCAAACCATGCCCATTTCAGAAGCTTATAAACTGGCGCAATGTGTTTGGCAAAATCCTCAGCCATCTTGTCAAGTCTTCCCTGCATCTCTCTCTTATCAACCGTAATCGTAGGCATTCCTATTCTCCTTAAATCTTGAAATCCACAACGAATACGCCGGGGATACAATCTCCGAAAGCTTCCCAGTCTTCCACAAGCTCAGCAAGCTCCCAAGGCATTCTTCCTTGCATTCCTTTATTACCCTTCATAGGAAGAATTTGAATATTAGACCGAAGAACCTTAATATTAAACTGAAGAGGAAGAACACGATTAAGAGCAAACCAAATTGGATCCTTGGGCGCTTTAGTCATTCTAATTGATCTAGCGTTCTGAATATCCTCTTCCCGAACGCTAATCAACGTAGGTCCGCTCCATAAATCCTTATTCGTTGCTTTCTTCATATCTATACTACGCATTAATCAACTAATAGTTTCAAAAAATCGACATTTCAAGTGGTTGATTTTTCAAGTTTCCTCGCCCTATGGCGAATAATACATTTGGCAATTAGTTTAACCTCGTCTTCATTAGTATTTTGTAGACCTTGAACGTACTCATAGTAAGAGCCACAACGATTGAGCTTACTAGGATAACAAATATTAGGATTTTGATCCTTAATATCAATACCACAATTAAGCAAAGATTGCGTATGAGATCCCGGCTCGTCCATAAGCTCTTTAAGGAAGTTGGACACGCCAACTCCAATAACTTGCGGTCAACATAGTCCAAGTGTCTTATTGTAAATATTGCCATCCAAAAGCATCGAGCCTTCCCAGTTAATAATGTTCTTCAATTGCTGGTCAGTAAGGATATTCAAACCGACACTCAAAACTTTGATACGATCCAATCTGCGCATATCCTATTCTCCTTAATATCCGGCCTTGGTAAACTCGGCCATCAAAAGCCAAAATGCTCCACCAATATCATTCTTGTCATATCCCCAAACCTTCTCCCCCTCCTCCTGATACCAATCAACCAACTGTTGACGATACTGACTCTCCTTAAGAATCTCCTGAACCGTCTTCTCTTTCTTCTCAGACATTTGCAATCTCCTTAACTTACCAAACGTTATTGATGTAGAGTACACCGGCAGAGTAATCGAAATCAGGACAAGTATCATGATCCTTGCTACGCTGAATGTTTGCTCCAAATCCTACGATCAGATCCGTATGGTACTGAGGATCAACCCTAAGATAAATACCAAAAACCTTCATGAAAATCTTATCCGCTTCCGTGATATGCTTCTTAAGCTGGATCCAATCCTTTTCATTCTGAATCATCTGCTCTTCTTCGGCCCTATTGCACTCATTGCACATTCGCTATCTCCTTACCTAGATATTACTCTAGCAAATAGATTGCCAAATATTCCTCCCAGTAGAGAAAGCCAACAATATGATATTTAATAACACTTTGGTATGACAAAAATTGTAAGACTTCCAAAAATTGTCAGTTCTTATTTTCGAGAACTAGCGTTCAAGAAAAATCTTAGAACTTTCACAAGTATTTTCGAACATATCCGCATAACATTTCCAAGGTTACTCGCTCTTAGTTGTGTCGTAAATGGGATTGTGGTAGGATAGGGAGGAATAAGGGATGAGAAATCAGAAGCGCGCCAGAGACGACATAATAATAATGGCGTAACTTGTTGGTTTACAATAACTTATAAACGAAAGGAGAAATCAAGTGGACAATCAGAGTTGGTTGGAAGTGTGGGCGGAATTCCGTCAGTGGTATCGGAAGCTTGTCAAGGATCAGAAGGCCCCTAGCTGGCGTAAGCAGCAGCGGCAGATTCATCGTCTTGTGGAAACCAAGATTGAGAAGATGGGACAGCCTCGCGTGAAGCGCGGCAGGGGCCGACCGCGTAAGTATCCTGTAGAGAATCATATGGGCGCTCATGCGGAGGCAGGGAAACAGATTGAAGCTATGCCGGTTGTGGAGAAAGTGGCAGAGCCTACGCCCGGAGCCCATTAAGCTATTCTCCTTAACTTGACCCGGAAGAGGAATCTGCCAGCCTCTTCCGGGTTTCTTTTTACCAGAAATTGTCAGTCTTGCGTAAAGTGTATGACAGAAATTGTTCATGGGTTGATTTCCTCTATGGAAATGCGGGCATGAAAATTGCTTAAGGAGAATTCCTATGCCTAGAAAGTATACGAAACGCTCTGTTTCTTACTGGAAGAGAGGAAAGCGAATGGTCAACACTTCGAAGAAATGTATCGAATGTGGTGAAGACTCAGCGTTAAAATGTCAAATGTGTATTGATAAGGAATTTAAGGCGCTGAAAGATATGGGCGGATTAATGGATATGGAATCCGTCAAGATGGATTTGGTTAACGCTTCCTATGATCGCACATATCACGATTCCATGTCACTTCTAGCAGAAACAGCCAAAAAGCTCCTAGTTATTCTCAATATGGAAGTAGAAAGCAAACTAAATTCAGAAAAGTGCAAATGCGGGGATTACCGCTGTAACGGCAAGATTGAGTATACGACGTATTCTTTGAAGAGGAAAGCATGAGATCCCGTCTATTCATGGTATTTCTATTAACTACTCTAATCTTTCTTGGTATCCCCTCCTATGATGAGCGCAATAATACAGAAACGACAGATGAATTAATCATGCGTCTATGCGGATCTTTGGGGGTGAGAACCATCGGAGGAGAAACTACACTGGAGGATTCTGAATAGGTGATTTATGCCTATTAATGGGTATTACGAACTCTTAAAATCCGCCCAACGTTTGCTGCTTTGTTATAAAGTCAAACTGCTTATGTTTCACAGCAAGGAACAAAGAGGACAACTCACATTCGAGGATATGGTTAATCGAAGTAACATAAAGTCGGAAATCTTCATCCTAGAGCGGGCTATCAGGTCATTCAAGCGGAGGACCGTGAGCGGTTAATCCATATGAGTTATTGTATAGTTTCTAGCCACTTACGTTTTTGTATGACAATTTGCGGCATATTACCGTGCGGTAACATAAGCTGTAGGGCCAAAATGTCTCACAGAGCAGGGGTGGGAGGAGAGAAAAGCGCGGAGGGCCGGGGATCTTTTTGGCTAAAATCGGGTAAAATTTTGGGTAAAATTGAGTAAAATTACTCGTAGAAATCGGGATAAGGTTGTTCGGACGGAAAAAATCGATCAATTTCCTTCTGATTTGCACCCATTTGATACAGATATTTCAGCATATCTCCGCTACTGATTTTCTCCGGATCTACGCCAATAATATAACCAATGAAATTCATGGCAAATGAGAATTGATTTCGGAAGCGCACAAGCTGATCTCTCGTCAAACAAACGGTAGGTATTGTCTTAGGAAATTCAGGGAGATTTGCCGCATACCAATTGACGGGTTTTTGCTCCTCTAAATACTTAATTAGCGAAAGCTTATTTCGATCTATCTCCATAACATTTCCCAGAAAAAGCCTTTTTAATTTTTGGAATTAGGGTCCTTGCCGACCCTCCGTAGGGTCCTTTGGCTTATAAAGGAGTATCCCTCTAGGATGTCTTGGCAGCACACCCTAGAGGGACATATCGGCATCTATCTCCCGGCAGGGAAGATAGCGACTGGCTTAGGACGCCCAACCCGCGTACTCGTATCCCTTGCCAAGCTTTTCCTTGACCATACGAGAATAGAAATCACGGGCCTGATAGCTCCAAGCGAAATCCTTCTTAATCAGGGTTCCCTTAGTACCCATCTTGCCGTACTTCACCCACACCACTGTAGGATCATAGTCCATACGAATTGACCAGAACTTCGAAGAGTTGAAACCGTCATCAAACTCAAATCGACGCCAAACCGTAGAAGGTTCAGACGAACGACGACGTTCATTAGCTTTACGTTCCGCCTGACCAACCGCACAACAATTACAATGAGTCATATATACCTTTCAAATAATTATAGATTCGGATCAACCCAGAAACCATCCGTACCAAATGGGACGGAAACCTTGTCCTTCTGAATGGCAAAGGTGCTAGGTGAGTCTGGATGAAGCCTACGATAATTCTTAACAGCGCTCTTGGCTCCACGCTTCGTCTTATAAGCCTGTACAGCTAGCGGTTCACTATCATATCCAAACTGCCAAACAAGGTAAATGTTCTTATCAGCCTTATTCATTTTCGTCTTCTCCAATATATTATATAACAAAGTACAATTACAAATTTACGCCAAAACTAATCGGCTTTACAACTTTCTTTCCATCAAATTCACTGACAAATGTAGATGCAACCTTCGGTAGCTCAATAATCTTATCATCAATTACAAGAATCTTAGAGCCAACATGAATCCGCTTATCCGGAAAGCTCCTCCGAACAGCATGAGCAATCGGACAACTTGTAGCGTTATAAGGAACGCCACACTCAATATCAATTGGTAGAACCTGAATAGTGTGAGTCATTTTAGTGCCTCTCAGTACCGTTCTGTCGTAGCAAATAAGCCTCGGATACATACTTAAGCTTCGGCCTTCCGCAATACATATCGAATCGCTCAACTACAGGAGCAACCACGATTCCTTCCCGCATATTATTTCCACGCATGGAATTACCATTCATGTAAGAATTGGGAAGCCAATCGGCCCACGGTCCCTGATAAAGAACTGGGACCATTGGAAGATCGAGCATATTACAGAAGTTTACAACATTCTGCCAATCAAGCCATTTACCAGTCTCCAAATCAAAGATGTCAAACACGTTAAACGACACTTCGCCCTGCTTATGATCGTAGCGTAGATCCTGCACCCATCCGAACGTCTCTCCGTAGAAAATCAACTTCGGAAAACGAGCAAGCTTACGCTCTAGATCGTACTGCTTGGCGACCTTCCACCACATATTAGCTTCATCGGGCTTCTTCCAAGTATTATGGCTACCAGCGTACAGCCGACCCTCATAATACACGAATCGACTATTACAACCGTGGATCTTCTCGGTAATTACAACTTCTTCGCCTTCCTTGAAGGTAACCTTTCCGTACTTCCGACCGTGATCCACGTCATAATTCTCATAGAAGAATGGGACAGACTCACAATCCCCACCTGTCTTCAGGTTTCCATTGTGACTAACCGCAACATCCTGCTCTTCATACTTCTTAATTCCCCAAACAGGAGCGGCATCGTCGCCTTCCTTCATATCTGGATCGGCCTTCATGAGCATTCCCATAGAGAATACTCCGCGAAGCTTCTTGGCCTTAATACGGGGATGATTACCAAGGAATGAGAACTTTGGATTGTCAGTAGGACAAACCGCGTCAATTGGAATATAAACCGCAAGATCGCCTTCCGCTATCTCTCCATTCTTAATCAGAACTGGATAACTCCATACATTTGTCATAGAGAGCGTATCCGCATTGGGATGTTTTAGGAGCGGACCAACCTTGACAACTTCGCACTTGAATTCCGGCATTTTACTTTCCTTTGCTCAAGAAATAAGCAAAAACACCAAACAAAAACGCAATAATAAACAATCCAGTCCCGATAACAAAAGGAATCCACGTAGGAGCTAGAACCCACCACCAAGACCAATCAATAACATGGGTAAGCTTTAGCGCCACAAACAGAACCGTTAGTAAGGTTCCTAGTCCAATCGTGCATGTACTGCTTGAATCTGAATTTGACATATTAATTATAACACTCCATAAATCTAATTATTCGAATCTTTCTGCTTAACTATTACAAATTTTACATCCGCAATCTTGTCGAATACAGTAATCGTTCTATCATCCTCAGTGACGTAAGGTAATATCCCGTCCCAAAGATATAGTAACCAAGTATTTCCATCAACCTTAAGAAAGAAACATACATCTGTAGCATAAATCTCTGTGATTTGTCCGACATCGGCTACCTTCTCTTCCGTTGTACTACAATTAAACCATATAATAAAACAACCAATCAGCTTCTTGCGCTGAAATAGTAGATAATCGAATTCTCTAGTATGCACTTCACTCATTCGGAGTGTTCCTATTCTCCCAAGAATTCAACGCCTCCACCCATTCCTTTGCCTTAGCAAATTCCATTTTTAGCTGTTTCGCCCTAAGCTTAGCAGTCGTATAATCCGTAAGTTCGAATTTCATTTCAGCGAATTTAACAAACCTATTCTCAGCTTCCTGCCATTTACTCGGATCCCCAGATACAGCCGCAGCCTTTAATTCATCATATAATGTGACAAGATGGAGTTGATTTGCCAATTGTACAATCTGAGTAATAGGAGGGAACTTGGTATATGTACCAGCAAATTTATTAAGTAAACTGAGTAGTCCTTCATCCCCGACCACTTTACGGAGATTCATGATATTATTCTTTTGATGCTTATAGCAGATGAAATTAACTAACTCTTCCTTCTGCTTCAGTGTCATCGTTGTAGCATTAGGTATTTGCATAATTATTCTATAAGTTCTCCTAGACGGGGTTCTACAAGTTCCCTTAGTTTTAATAACACAACAGAATAGATATCCTTCATGTTCTGATCCCGTTTTGCCGCAAATGTACGCAATTTCTTGGTCATAAAGGAAGGCCGCTTACCAGATAGAAGCGTCATGAGTAGCTTCTCGGCTACTCGCTGATCCTCTTTCTTAGTATATCTCAAACGAATAAAATCTAAGCATTGCTGACGAATCTCATCTACTATCTTTGATTTACTAGACGACTTAGGTTTATATACAGGCTCGATCTTTACATCATCAATAGGAACCAATCCATCCGTCGTCTTCTTATCCTTCTTAATGAAATTCATCGCGCTATTATAACAGACCCGGAAAATGTAATTAGTTGGGCTCTTGATCTTGTCATTGATAAACTGAGTAGCAATATATTCCGCCCGCTTCATTAGGAATATCCGCATCTCCTGAGCCATATCGTCTGCCATATCCGCAGGGAACTTGTCAGTAGTGAGTTTAATAATAGGCTGGATAAGATTCAGGAACTCAAGTTTATTATTTTCGTTTGTAGGGTCCTGTCGGATAGTAGCAAGAGCCTTGGCAAGATCCTCGTATTTTAAGCTTACTGGCATAGGATATCCTGCTTAATCTTAGAATATGTATAAACAGCGCTCAATTGGTCAAGCGGGAACATACAATAAGCACACCCATTAGTTCCCATCAATTCCATATGAAACGTATTGGCATCGCACTTTACAGGAGTAAACACCCAAGGATCCGTTCCGGTCCCTTTCAGTACAATAAACCACGGTTGAATACCGGCCTTTTTCTTCGTATCCTCAATCCATTCCGTTAAAGTCTTGGGAGAATTATTGGACGCCCAATTAAAGAAAGTCTCTGATAGAAGTCCTTCGCGGTTCTTACATTCTACATAAAGCTTGGGCATTTGAAGCTTTAATTCAAGTAGTTTAGCTGGATTAGCTGTAATATCGCCTAATTTCGATCCTTCCCAGCCGCCAGATAGGGGGGTTCTAGCAAGAATATCGGGACGTCCATATAGCCAAGTGCTAAAGACCTTGGCTACTTCTCGCTCTAGCTCATTCCCTTTATTACGGGAAGTAGCCTTCTTTAGACTTGTGAGGATGTAGCCTTCCGTTTCACCCTGCCAGTCTTGGGAGATATCATCGCCTGTACAGGCGTAACCGATTGGGAAGGCGGCAACTGGCTTACCGTTGGCGTCAAGTTTGACGCGCGATTTGTATTTATGCATTGTGTTATTCCATTCTGTTTAATGAATTCGATGGTTTTGCCAAAACGGGTGCTAAAGTTAGGATTGTTAGTGACGACAAAAATCGTACCCAGATTATTTCGCTCTTTATGCAGGAGAGAAATGAGCATGTCACACCCATTCTCGTCAAGACGTTCAAAAACTTCATCAAATATTGCGAAACCCAAGGGGTTCTTGTTTCTATTCTTTGCAATATTTTGCAACGCCAAGGCGAGAGCGATATCGATTCTCTGTTGCTCTCCCTTCGAATTTCCAAAATAAGTTCCTGCTCCATATTGATTAAACGTCTTAATGTCAAAACGTTCCTTCTTATCACCTGATTTTAATGTTGCCTGAGTGGTACACTCGATCCAGAGCGTACCACCCATCAAATGTTTAAGGTATTCGTTAGATTTCTCGGTAATTGTGGCGCAAACGTCGTCTAAAAGAACAGAACGAATACCTTGATACCCAAAGCCTTTTTCCCAATACTTCAGGATCGCCATATTATCCGTGATTATGACAATTTCCTTATCCTTATCTTTGATCTGCTTTTCTAGTGATTGCACCTTCTCCGACAAGGCGTTGATTCGTGTCTCGTAGGTTTCTGTTGAGGATTGCAATTCTCTAAGGCTTGATTCCAAGCGGATAATTGATTTTTCGTTCTCGCTCTGTGCCAACTCATGCTTACGAATAAGAGTACCCAAGACACCATGCCTAGAAACAGCATTGGAACGATTTTCAGATATTTTAGCTTGCTCATTTTGTTCACTCTCATATTCTGCTTTTAAATTGTTACGAGTCTCTTCAGCCGCCTTCAAGGAAGCCTGTAGAGTCTCTAATTCATCCATGAGCTTTAGAACTTCTTCTGCTCCGGACTCTATAAGATGGCTTAGATCCTGTTCCAGAATTTCCTTTCCGCACTCCTTACAAGGCTTTCCGATCCGGGCGGAAGCGTTGTCAATTGACAATTCCTTCGTATTCTTCTTTGTTGTAAGAGTACTGATCTGGTAAGATAGTGAATTATAATATTCCTTGGCCGACTGATAACGATCAATAACCTTGCTCTTGGGGATCGGAAGTGACATCATTAATTGTAACGAATCCTGTTCTGCCTTAGCCTTTACAATCTCTTTTCCTAAATCGTTATTCTTCTCTTTTAACTCCGCGATAGTGGTAAGGGTTTGCGCGGTCTTTTCCTCTATAGATTTCTTGTGATTATCCTTAGCAATAGTAAGCTTACCAATCTCAACCTTACATTCATTTACTTGCTGATTCAGGAACTTCTTATTCTCATTTACTAATTCTAGGGTCCTCTCCTTATCTCCTAGCTCTTTACGTACCTTTTCAAGAGCTTTACCATAGATTTCTAGATTAAGAATTCTCTCAAGGATTTCTTTCTGTTCTTTGTCCGTAGCGCGAGCAAAGCGCATAATATCAAGATCAAAGGTAGCTACGGCTAGAAAAGTCTTGTAATCCATTCCAAGTACAGCATTAATCTTATCCTGAGTAATAGACAGAGTAGATCCGGTTAACTCAATAGCTTTATGTAAATCCGAATCTGGGACAGAATAGAACGCGAGAGCATTATCTTTTCCTCGTTTACGATTAATGAGATATCCCATTCCGTCGCTTTCGAAGATTAGCTCTACTTGAGCTTCCTCAGTACCACGACGGACTACAGAATCTTTATCAATTGGTCTAAGCGTTTGTCCGAACAAGACCCAGGAAATAGCATCAAATAGAGCGCTTTTACCGCTTCCGTTAGAATTACTACCCGCTACGTCTTTGTTTTGTCCTATTACAGAAATAATTCCCTTAGGGAAATCAATCTGAGCATCTTTAATAGATAGGAAATTCTTAATATGAATATCTACTAGCTGCATAGTAATCTCTTCCCCTCTAGTAGTAGCTTTTCCTCGCTCAATCCCTCTTGAGGATTGTGCTTGACATATTCGCTCAATACCAAATCCGAAGGATCTGATAGATTCAATTTGTAGTCATGGGAAGGAGCGGCCTTAGTCTCAACCGGAACTTCTCTGACCACCGTAGCAGCCTGTTCTAAATTAGCTTCCGTCTTTCCTACCCATTTGACAAAGTTTCCGACAAGCAACTTCGGATCCGTCGTTTCGTCTGCAACTACAAACTTTGGAGAAGTAAGAGGACAAAACTTTAGAGTATGCTTCTCTGTATCAAGGATCCAGCATCCTCGATCCTGTCCAGTATCTCCCCAATTATGCTGTTCTAGCGCGCCCGGAATCAAAGCGCTCTTAAAAGGAGTATAGGACATTTCGCCTTGTCCTGACATCTTATAGAATTCAGCTTTTGGCAAATCTACAAATTGAGGAGTATGGAAATGTCCGCAGATTACTAATCCCGCTTTGTTAAGAATATCTGAAGGTAGAAGTGTATCTTCTTGATCGGCAATATAGCCTTCTGCCATTTGTGCCCCCATCAACCCTTGATGGAGCATAAGGATTGACGCTCCGCTATCTTCGGGAATTAACGGAAATGCATTACCAATTAATTTAGTCCGTGAAGAATGAAACGATATACCAACCAGATTTGTACCATCTGCCAGCCGGATAACATTGCCGTTAAGACCGTCAAGATAACGGATCTTCCCACTAAATGCCCTACTTGAGCCGATCTCCGCAATAGAAGAAACCAAATCGTGATTACCATAAATACTGTATATAGGGTATGGACAATCAGCAAAAGCCCTTGCTGCAACATCTAGTACCTCTCCGTCAATTTTTTTAGTATGTAGTAAATCTCCAGCATTCAACCACGCATCTACCTTTTCAATCTTGCCAATATCAATCACGTCGCGGATTCTCTGTGAAGTATTCCAAAGACGCGAATTGATTCCCCTATCGTTGATAGTGGAATTATGGGACCAATTGTGTATGTGAATATCGCTGGTTACAATGAAACGCATTACATCCAAGCCTTAATAAGATCTGGATTATTTGCTACGAACTCTGCAACGTCCTTCTTTGGGAAAACCGTCTCGCCATACTGATAGTTCTTAAGGTCTTTTACAGTAATCCGCTTACTTCTTAGGAGTACATCTTCCATTCCATAATAGGTGTCGTAACCACTTCCGCCGAAATTGATTAGTAGTTCAGCCTTACGGAAGGGTTCTGCTACCTGATTCTTGATAATGTTAAAATGCGCGAATTGACCACGAACGTCTTTGTCTGCCCCAACTTCATACTTCTTACCCTTATTGATTTCAATGCGTATGGAAGCGTAATGACGCAAGGCCCTACCGCCCGGAGACTCAGTATTCTTGCCAAACATGACTCCAATCTTTTCACGGATCTGATTAACGCAAACAAATGTGACATCTTCCTTATAAAACATCTTATTCTTACGACGGAAAAATTTAGACATGCTATCTGCTACTCGGGCGGGTTGCTGAGAATCCTTTAGAACCTGTTTCCCGTCCTTATCGTCTTCGTACTCTGCTTCGGAATTGAGCGAAGCAATGGAATCAATGCCCCATAGGATCGGAGCATTTGAAACGTTACGAATAGTAGGAATAGTTTCATCCATATCATCGGACAACTCTTCTACCGTATTAGGGATATAATAGATTAATTCGTTCGTGTTAATTCCAAGTCTCTCGATATAAAGCTTAGGCGTCTTAGCCTCTGCATCTGAGAAGACAACAATTCCTCCCGCCTGTTGCCAAGCCCTTGCAATCGTCCAGAATAAAAGTGACTTACA